>RCNF010000333.1_pt1 | contig 23354 bp, 19 predicted proteins | sample 2041311 | NCBI WGS metagenome assembly RCNF01 (sample SAMN09708228, study PRJNA481090) | Marine sediment metagenome, whole genome shotgun sequencing project. | biome: marine sediment; feature: ocean; material: sediment; isolation source: Sewage treatment plant 2 marine sediment (STP2) ... | reverse complement strand
TCGAGCGCTTCGGGGCTGACAATAATTATCTGACCGCTCAGGCTCCCCCAGTCTTGCTCTTCAGAAATTTCTTCATGAGCTGCCTCTGTCATTTCACCAGATTTAATAAAGTTATCAGAACCATTATTTCCTCGGCCTCTTCCATCATTAATCTCGTCTGTCTTTCCAAACAGTATGCCTTGATCTGCCTTTGCAGATGTGCGATTGACTGCACCAAAAATCAACAACCCAACAATCACAACATATATAGTCCACAACATAATTTTCTTAAACATCATCCACCTCTATATTGTATTTTTTTTTAATTAACCAGTCTTTAGAAACTTTCTTCCGCAGACACAACAGCATTCCCAAAAGTTTTTTCTACTCGCGGAAGGGGTTTCGTGCCAAAGGTGCTCTTCCCGTATTTTCCCAGAACTTTTACAATCCATTTCCAGTGAATACCAAAATGAAGGATACCTGCGGCAGTCATCACCACACCGCTCCAGGTATGGATTAAGTCCCAAACCAGGGGCGTAAAAATCCAGGCGGAGGTGCCTGCAGCTGGTACTAGCAGGAAATATATGCCGCTAAAACCGCAGATCAGTCCACTCAGGCCAATCAGAACGTTAATAAACAGATTAAATCTACTGTGTATATTCAAATTACCTTCTCCAAACAGAGATCGAAATCCTGATTTGGTCATTTTGACAATCCACTGCCAATGTAATGGAATATGCAGGGCTGCCAGGGCCATAATGATCACGCTGGCCCAGGTATGAATTTCATCCCAGGTATGGCGTTCAAAGAAAATGATTACCTCATAGAAAGGATTTCTTCCTCCTTGAAACCCACCTACCGGCAGGAACAAAAAGTAAATACCTGACAGGATTGAAATCAACCCCGAGATCAATAAAAACATATCCAGAATAATGTTATTTCTGGTTTGTACTGAAAACACTCTCTTTTTATTCACTGCTGTCATTTTTTTTCTCCCAATAGCTCCCGGAATCGAATAATGTGGGAGCACTACGATTAACAACAAGATCATATCGATAAATTGTTAAGAGATTATGAATAGAATATGAAAAGAAGATTAAGTTCAGGCCCGATCATTTTTCCTCGACCACGACCACAAATCCAGGTATTCCGGGCAAAAACAACAAAAAACCCTGTTTATTTTTACAACATCCACTTTGGGGGTTTGTGACTTAAATCACAGACAGGGGAGGTTTTGTCTTTGATAATAAAGAGAAGTCATAACATCAAGAAATTATATTAAAATTATTCATATATTAAAGGAGTTCTTCCATGTCCCTATTCGACCGCCTAATTCTGCTTTTGACCGGACTTACTGCTATCTATATGCTGTGGCAATTTTACGGGCGCTACAAAAAAGAAAAAGCCCTCTATGACGTCTACTATATGTTGGGGTTTGGTGTTTTGCTGGTTTCCGGCCTGCTCATGATTTTCTTCGGCTGGGATATCTTGGCATCCCCCTACGTACTAACCGTTGCCACCTTAATTCCCCTAGGCATCTCGATGGGATTGATGAACCAATTCCGCCCCAAGTACAAAAAAGCCTATTCCTGGTTTGCCCTGGTTGGTTTATTGGCGATTGCAGTTACCAGCATCGGGGGCATGGCACTTAAAAGTGTGGCAGTTCCTGTCTTTCACGGTGTGGCCGGACTGATTATCTTCGGCCTGCCGCTTTATAAATGGTTGGTGGAAAAAAATGCTCCTAAAGGATTTGGCATGGTGGGCCTTGGCGGGGCCTTGATCGGCCTTGGCGGAATCGCTTTGGCGTTTTTGGTCTCGGACAGCCAGTTCCTATTCTTCAGCGCCGACTTTGTGTTTATGATCCTGGCTCCCTTGCTTTTATTAATGACTCTGGCCTTCACTTTCGGCTTCAGAAAAGACATTGGCACAGATAAATAATACAGACTGATTTTGCCTTTTAATAAAGACACAACTACAGCGCTGTGATATGTTTAACACACAGCGCTGTTTTTATAAAAAAAACTGCATACATTATTCTTTGTAGAACAGGAGCAACATTAATGGAAGCACTCAAAAAACGCTTTGTTTATCTATTCACTTCTACTCGCGGGTTGGCACTGGTGGCTATCACTGCTGTAGCCTTGGTTACAGCAATCTGGGGAACACTTTCCGGGCCGATGGTGGAGTGGGGAGTAAAAGATATCACTGTTCGCCTCCTGGGCTTGGACTTAATTCAGGCTGAACGGGAAGGGCGCATCATCATGCTTTACCATACGATCGCGATGACTGTTATTGCGGCCGAGGTCTACTTCATCACCGAGATTGTAAAAATCAAAAACCACGAACGGGTGATGATTAATGCAACCATCACCATTGGATATATGACTTCCCTGATCTTTGGTTTGATATTCGGGTATTTTGGACATAATTATGTGTTCCACGGCCTTTTCCTGGTTGGGCAGACCCTGGTGTTTTTCTCCGGGATTTTGCTGGCCGCGGCTCTCTGGCCCTGGAAAAAGGAATACCACCTCCCTGAAGATTCTCTTCAATCCAAAACCAAAAAAGGCGTAGATCTGGAAAGGGTTGCATTTTTTGTTGTGGTTGTTGCCACACTGATTTCTTCAACATTTGGCGCCGTTACCGGGTCCTACTGGAGCAATGGACACGAAACTTTCCTGGCTGAAGACCTGATTCGCACACCCGACAAAACAATTCTTCAGCGGGCGATTATTGGCCACCTGCATATCATGGTGACCCTGGTTGCGGTTGCAATCACCTTAATCGTTGGTAGATGGATGAAGTTTAAGGGTATTTATCACAAATTTGCCATGCCGTTGATGATCATCGGATCAATCGTTACCACAATTGGTGCGCTTTCAGTGACCTGGTTGGAATGGGCTCACACCATCATTTATGGCGGATCAACATTTATCCTCCTCGGCGGCTTGTTATATGTGATCTTTTCCTGGGACAAACTCATTAAAGATGGAACAGCTGAAATGGGATTGGACAAACCCAATGCCTGGCAAAAGATAAAAGCCTTGACCAGTGATCCCTTGAAATTTGGCACCGGCTGGCAAATGGTATTTATGAATTTCACCGTCAGCTTCGTAGGACTTTTTATGGCGGCCAAACTGGATGAAATTTTCCGGGTCTGGCCCCATCGGGAAGAAAGAATTACATTAACGGGGCACTGGCATATTCTAGCCGGATTAATCGCCACCATTATTCTACTTTATTTTGCAGACCTTTCTGGCATGAAGGGAAAGGCGCGTAAATGGTTTGGCTGGTTGGTTATTATCGGTTCTGATTTGGCTTTTGGTTCTGTCACTGTTTTTTCCATGAAAAGGTTATTTGTAGAAAAAGCAGCCCAACAATCCGTAGTAAATACAACCATGCTCTTAACTGATATTGGTCTGGCTGCCGTTTTGGTTTTACTGGCCGTTTTTTTGCTCTGGCGCCTCTATGATCTTTTTCAGAAAAAAGGTCACTGGGCAGCAGAGTTGACCAATGAGAAAAAAATTGTCACTCGGGCAGAAATCGAAGAACAAAAACGCAAACTCGAAGAGCTTACTTCTGCCCTCGAGGAGGTATCAGAATGAAACGCATCACAATCATAGGATTACTCCTGTTATTAACTGCCTGCAGCGCAGCACCAGATATCGCCGGGAAAACTCTACCAAAAATTATTGAGACAGGTATCGATTCCAATGCCTGGGTATTAATACCCGCTGGAGAATTTCCCAGCGGTCAGCACGATCACATCACAGAAATGAATTACGACTATCAGATGATGATCACTGACGTCACAAATGAACAATATGCTCAGTTTCTAAACGAGGCTGTCGCAGATCAAACGATCAGCGTCGGAGAAATTGAGGTAAAGGAAAGTGAAAACATCTCTACTGTTAATGGTGTTTACGGACCTTATCCAGGCGATCCTTTTGATGGATACGAACATGAAGAAAAGATTGAAGGCGGCAACAAATTATTCTACATGTTTGATGATCCTGCCGCCCGGATCGAGCTGAATGCAGGGGATTTTTCTTCTATACCGGAGTATGCCAATCACCCTGTTAGTATGGTAACCTGGTTTGGAGCCAATGCTTTCTGCAATTATTATGGCTGGCGTTTACCCACTGAATTGGAATGGGAAAAGGCTGCTCGGGGAACAGAAATAGATGAGAATGGCCATGGACTGGCTTTTCCATGGGGAACTGAGATTGAACGGAATCAAGCTAATTTTTATTCTTCCTTCGATCTGTTTGAAAAAATTTACGGCAAATTGGGAAACACCACCCCCGTTGGGCTCTATAATGGCGCAGCCTACGATGGTTATGAAACTGAGGATCAGGCCAGTCCTTACGGTTTGTATGAAATGGCCGGTAATGTTTGGCAGTGGACAGGAGACGATTATCCTAAACAGCATTACCGATACATGCGCGGGGGAAGTTTTTATTCCTATGAGGTTGATTTGCGGGTCTGGAAGCGCGACAGCGCTGGACCAATCTATTTTGCACCTGATGTGGGATTCCGGTGCGCGCAGGATTAATAAGGATTATTTCTAACAAATATCCGGAATGAGTAGGAAAAAGGTTACAATAGCTTAAGTTGAATAATTGGAAATATGATGGAAAAATTGAAATCAAGTCTTAAAACGATAAAGAGGAGATATTTTCCGCTTATCAAATCTCTCCAGACCGCTTTGCTTCTCATTACTGGGTTAGCCGGGTATATGAGCGCTCGCTGCCCGGTGCACAATATACCCGTGTTACTTGGATTGACAGGCAGCCTACTGCTCTCAATCAGCGGCAGCACAGTGTTAAATATGTGGTATGACCGGGATATTGATGCAAAAATGCCGCGAACCAGCAAACGTCCACTGTGCACCGGAGAAACCCAACCCCAGGAAGCGTTAACTTTTGGTTTGATCCTGTCTATAATCGGAATCGGCTGGGCTTTGATTATTGATCCATTATTTGGCCTTGTAGTCTTTGCAGGTCTATTTTTTGATGTGGTTGTCTATACAATCTGGCTCAAGAGAAAAACAGCCTGGTCTATCGTTTGGGGCGGGATCTCCGGCGGTATGCCTATCCTGGCCGGACGAGTGTTGGGTACCGGGGAATTTGACTGGATTGGCATCACCCTGGCTCTGGCAGTTCTTTTCTGGATACCCACCCATATCTTAACTTTCAGCATGCGTTATCACAATGATTACCAGGTGGCAGGTATCCCTACCTTCCCATCCACATATAGCTTCCAAACCACCCGGATTATCATTGCTACCTCCAGCGTGCTGGCTGCTCTGTCCATGGGCGTGGCTGGTTATGGGATAGGAATGACCTGGGGTTACTTGCGGTTGATGGCTATCCTCTCTGCCGGGCTGCTGGTTCTTGCCGTAAGCAGTATGGCCAAACCTTCAGAACGCACTACTTTCGGCTTATTTAAGTACGCTTCTCTCTATATGTTAAGTTCTATGCTGCTGATCTTTGCCGGGGGGTTCTAACCTATGAAAAAAATATCCGTCCTGGATCGAATACTTCTGCTGATTACAGGATTACTGGCAGCCTATCAGATTGTGGTTGGCGGCGAGGGTTTAAACCCATTAGCAGTTGGGTGTTATACGGTTGCGTTTGGTACCCTATTGGTGGCGGGTTTAATATTAATTATTCTTGGCTTCGAGGGATTAAAAAGTCAACCGGTAGTGATCGTTTCCGCATTGATCCCACTGAGCTTATCTCTGGGACTGATCTCAGAACATGCGAGCCGGTTAACCTGGATGTATGGAGTTTTTGCCATAGTGGGATTAATTGCTATAGGGATCACTCGCTATTCCTCCAAAGGTAAAATTGCCACAATAGTTCTCGCCATCGTGCATGGGACCGCCGGCCTGATCATCGTTTTTCTACCCATCCTGCTTAGCATTCAAGGTCTCAAACCAGCGGGTTATTCGTTTGTGGGTATCGGAGGAGCGCTAATCGGCGTGGGTGGACTGCTGCTGGCTTTCTTAAAAGCAGGACGGCCGATTTTATCCGAACGGTTGATCTTGACTGTCCTACCAATTTTATTACTGCTGATGACTTCTGCTTTTGTATATGGTTTTTCATTCAGTTAAAAGTAATATACTCAAAATATCATCAACAATCATATTCCATTGAGGAGATATATTTCATGAAAAAGGCACTGAGGTTTATCGGCATTTTATTTATGGGCATCACCGCTGCTGTTACTTTACTTGGCGGTGTAGGCACAACCTGTGTAGCCCTGGATGCCACTAAATATGAAAGCATGAAAGCCATTGCAAATTATCAGTGGCTCTATATTGCTTATGTCGTAATTGGCGTAGCGCTGGGTGTTCTTGGGATCCGGGCTACAATCCAGCTGATCCGGGCCAAAAAGGGTGCGGAAAAATCTGCTCTCTTGATCCTGTCCTCAGGTGTCATCATTGGTGTAATCCATATGCTTACATCTCGGGCGCTAAGAGGATCCTCAATGCCCGTAGACGGTGTAGTATATATCAATGTCTTAACACTAGTCATTTTCCTGGTCTTCCAGCTTCCCAAGGTCAAGGAAATGTCTCTGTTCCAAACAGAAACCGCAGATGATGCTTCAGCCGCAGGTGGAATGACAGCTTTTGTGGCAGGATTGCTGGCACTTAGCGTTCAAATGTGGGCTGGCCCAACCCATCTACTGGGTGGAGTCAACTACGCGGACGCATTCCATGGTGCCATGTTGGGGATTGGATCCATCCTGGTATTGTTTGGTTTGGCATTGATTACAAAAGCACTGTTGTTTCAACCCAAACGCGAAGCGGTTAAAGTTCAAGCTTAACCATCTAGAGCCTGAACAAAATAAGCCATAAATAATAAAAAAGACCGCCGGAATAAATCCGGCGTTCTTTTTTTGTGTTCCAATCTGGAAGCAGAGGCTTTTGGGAGAGGGCTGATTACTCCCAATCGATTAATTTCTCCTGGCTGAGAATTTGGATCTTGCCCCGCTGGACATCAATGGCGCCGTTTTTTTCAAGCTCTTTTAAGGAACGGGCAACCACCTCGCGGACTGTCCCTATCCTGGACGCCAGATCATCCTGGGTCAGCCGTTCCGGTCCCTGACCTGATATTTGTTCTGGTGGTAGCTGGCGGAGCAGCTTAGCCAAACGGGCAGTTACAGTATAAAACGACAATTCTGCCACCTTGCCTACCAGCATTCGCAAGTTTTGTGACAAGTTGATAATGATCTGTTGGCAAGCTTGGGGATGATCCGCAATCACCTGGCGCAGCGCCTGGGCATCGATCAACCATATTTGAGTGTCCAGAACGGCCCCCACATTCACCGGATTATCCAATTGATCAAAAACCGGGACTTCATTAAAGGAATCCCCATCCTCAATAACATTGATAATCATTTCTCTACCCGTAGGCGAGTTTTTATAAATCTTCACCCGTCCTGATTCAACAATACACAATCCGGGACAGCTCTGTCCTTCACACACTATGCTTTCTTCCGCTTCATAGGTAATTAATTGAGTGTTTTCTGAAAGATATAGAAGGATATCCTCATCCAATCCAGACAGGTACCGATTTTCCTGTAAGGCACTTTGTCGGTTCTCCAGCGATGATGATATTCTTCTCATATTTAAGCTCCCCGATCACAAACTTGGCTACTATAGATTGTACAATATCTATCATGTACTAGATATCCAATTCTGCTTATTGTTGTTAATGTTTGATTAATTCCCGTTCAATGTTGTCAATTTAGGGTATAGTATTAAACATACTTATCAGTTGAATTATGGAGGTTCGAATGGATAAAAAATGGATTATTCGATTATTGGTTGCAGGGATTTTGATCAGTTTAACCGCCTGTACTGGTGGGACCGTTGAGCCAACACCAACAAACGCACCAGTTGTCGAAAGCGAGGATCAGGACACACCGGAAACTGAAGAACAGACAACAGAAGCTGATACACAAGAGAATACTTCAGACGATGATGCAGCTGGAGAAACCGAAACCCCGAGTATCGATGCTGCCACCATATTCAGTTCTAATTGTGCCCGCTGTCATGGGGCGGACCGGTCCGGCGCCAACGGGCCTCCCCTGCTGCCTGGAACTCTAACAAAAGATGCCTCAGCTTATATAGAGACCATAACAAACGGTTCAGGGCCCATGCCTTCCTGGGGCAACCGTCTATCCGTTGAGGAAATCAATGCCCTGGCTGAATGGATACTTACTCCAGCGGATTGATAAAATCCAAATTTGAAACTATCCTATCCTTTTTACGTTAAACACTTGTAGATGTAAATTCTGATGAAAAACTATCAAGGAGAAAACCATGACCGAAGAAATTATCAATGCCCAACCAGATCAAGAAGTCAGCGATGATGACAAATTATGGGCCATGCTTAGCTGGATTCCTTGGGTTGGATGGATCCTGGCGATTATCGCGCTGGTGATGGAACCCCAGAAAGACCGACCGTTTATTCGCTTTCATGCGGTGCAAGCAATTGGCGCAACCGTAATTATTGGAATCGTTAGTCTGATTCTCGGAATTACTGTTATATTGGCTTGTATTACCCCCTTCCTGGGATTGGTCACAATTTATCCGGCAATTAAAGCCTACCAAGGTGAATGGTTGGAGCTTCCTTGGTTAACCGGATTCTGCAAAACTCAGGGTTGGATCTAAATACAATCCATGTAAATTGAATGACTTCCGGATTATGATTCACTCCGGAGGTTATTGAATCAGAAAACCCTTCTCTCCGAGAAGGGTTTTTGTTTATTGTCAAGTATTGTTACTCTACGGTGAATTTTTGGTCACCAAACCGGATAATGTCCCCCTCTTTCAACTGTTGGGGGGTACTGGGGGGAATCTGGGAATTATTTAGAAATGTCCCATTTTTACTTCTGAGATCTATCAAGGTCAGGGCATTTCCCTCCAGCCTGATCAAGGCATGTGTTCGGGAACATTTTGCGCTCTCCAGCGGGAGTTCTGCTTGTTTACTGCGTCCAGCAATTGTAGTCTCTTTCTTGATTTCTGTCACATCCCCATCTTTATCAATCAAACGCCAGTCGGATTTTTTTTGCGATTTAGTTCTCTTCTTTGTATGCTGCTCTTTTTCTGGCACAGAATCTGTAAACGCCAGCCCAATTCCCCTGACTATGATATCTTCCGGTTGGTCTGGGAAAATGACCTTTTCTTTTCCAAATCGGGATCTGATTCCTTCAAGAATGCCAGGCTGCCTGACACCCCCACCCAGAAGAATAACCCTTCCTACGGCATTTTCGTCTATCTCCATATTTTCTAATGCCCTAGAAACAAACTCCTGGAAGGCTTGATCCAGTGGGCGATTCAATTGGCTGAATTCTTCCGCGTTGAGACTGATGTTTTTTCTGAAGACCTGTTTATTCTTTGTAACCAGGGTAATTGCCTGGTGTTCAGATAAATCATCAGTGGTTTCTTCCCTCTCCATAATTTTTTTACTGAGGGCTTCTTTCAGGAGCTGGCCCCAGATGCGGAGCGCCATAAAAGCTGACGTGTCTGCAGATAATTCCTTGGCAGGAATCTGGAGCTGATCTGAGAGGTATTTGGCAAATATTGCATCGTACAGGCCGCCGCCAAATGGTTCCTCATATCGATTAATACTATCCAAAATACCGGTTTCTGAATTGAATTTACGGGCATAGATCGTTGTATTGCTTGCTCCCACATCCAGGATCAAATTAACTTCTTTTGAGTGAAACTGATCTAATAATGCTTGATCGCGAAGACCCAGGATCACACCTTCTGATTCTGGAACAAAATGTACCTGTTCACTAATATCCGCGGGGAAACACTCCAGAATCACGTGATAAAAATCATCAAAAGCTTTTCCTTCATATTCAGAATGCCATCTATCAGGATAAGATATGGAAAAATGGATTTGGTCATCAAAAGGTTCGGAATTATATTTTTCTTCCTGGATCTGATCGATAAGGGTTTTTAACAACAGCCGTGTGAAGAGTAAGGCTTCAAAATGACTGTAGCGCTGTTGATGCGGGGAGGGATTTTCTAACAGGTGAGATCCAATGGATGGTTTAAAAAATTCACGTACACGATTTCGGATCTGGCTGTCTTCTAAAAAACTCAGTGCTGTTTCACCAATGAATTCAATCTCATTGCCGTCTTTTGACAATGTTATAACAGCTGGTAGTTTTTGGTCTGTAAAATTCGTTAGCGGTGAAGAAAGTGGACTCGTGACATGTTGGGCCCGTTCCCCATCATAATGATATTCCATGCGGTATAGGCGCCAATTTACTGTTCCGCAGTCAAGAGCATAGAGTGTAATTTTATTACCTTGGGCCATCAAATTTCATCACCTGCTCCAAAACACCAATAAATAATGGTATCCGTTCTCACATACTAAAGAATTATATACAAGTTTTTCCTCTTTTTTCAGCAAGTTGAAGAGAAAAGTTAGTTCATTCCAACCCTGGTGAAGAATTATTTTATCAAATAGAATACAAACCCAGGATATCAATCTTCAGTGTAGAATTAAAGTATATCTTAAAGACCGATTATGGATAAACAAACTCTGGATCCCAAAAGGCAAATAAAAGCAAAAGAGTATGCCAGAATTCAGCGCCGATTCCTTCTTTTTGACCTGGTACTTGGGGTAGTTTTGTTATTGGTATGGCTCCTGTCGGGGTGGTCTGCCATTTTAAGAGACTGGATTTACAGCTGGACACAAAACCAATGGCTGGCCGTGATCGTATATGGCGCGGTGTTTGGCGGTATGTTTTATTTATTGGATCTCCCGCTGAGTTATTACACAGGTTTTATACTGCCTCACCGCTTTGAACAATCTAACCAGACCCTGAAGGGCTGGTGGGGTGATTTGCTGAAGAGTACCTTGTTGTCTGCCGTATTAGGCGGTTTTCTGCTGGAAATCGTCTACCTGGGGCTCAGGGTAGCGCCAGATTCCTGGTGGTTATGGACTGCAGGTTTTCTGTTTTTGTTTAATGTTCTGCTTTCAAATCTGGCTCCAGTATTGTTATTTCCCATCTTCAATAAGTTCTCACCTCTTGATGAAGAGCATCTGGATCTTCAGGAAAGATTAATTAAGTTAGCTGATCAGGCAGGGACAAAAGTTGAAGGTGTATACAAGTTCGATATGAGTCGCCGTACCAAAGCTGCCAATGCCGGCTTGACCGGACTCGGAAATACCAGACGGATCATTTTAGGTGACACCCTGGTGGATGAGTTTTCCTCTGACGAAATTGAGACTGTCCTTGCCCATGAATTGGGGCATCAAGCAAATCATGACATTTTGTTGAGTATGGTAGTTCAAACTGGCATTACCTTGGGTGGTTTATACCTGACATCCCGGGGTTTATCTTGGGCAATCTTTCTCTTTGGATTTTCCTCTGTCTCCGATATAGCTGCGCTGCCAATATTCGGCTTATCCCTGGGTGCGTTTGGTTTATTGACCATGCCGTTGAGTAATGGATTCAGCCGTTGGCGGGAACGGCTTGCTGATGATTTTGCACTTCAGCTAACCGGAAAGGGCCAAATCTACGCCTCTGCATTGATGCGCCTCGGTAATCAAAATCTCGCTGAAGTTGATCCTGACCCCTGGGTAGAATTTTTACTTTATTCCCATCCTTCCCTGGAAAAAAGGATTCTGAAGGCTCAATCATTCTTAAACCAGTCAAACGGATAGTCGGGCAGCTGGTTATCTCGTTTATCTTAATGAAGTGTAAATGACCCCCATTCACCATTTAAACTGTGGAACCCTCAAAGCTCCCTTTATTCACGTGGACGCCATTGTCTATTGCTGTTGTTTGAGACCAGCACTGGGTTAATCTTGGTCGATACAGGATTTGGTACCCAGGATTATTTAGCCCCATCGCTAAAAATGCGCTTTTTCCTGCATTATATGGGAGTACCTCGCATCCTTGATGAGACAGCCGTCGCCCAGGTAAAAGCCCTGGGATATGATGTTAAAGATGTCAAGCACATCGTTCAAACCCACATGCATATTGATCATGCTGGTGGATTGAGAGATTTTCCCTGGGTAAATATACATTTGAATAAAGCTGAATATCTTGCAGCTATGAAGCCAAAAGGAATAATGGAATTTGCCTACGATAAAACCCATTGGGATCATGATCTAATCTGGGTTCCACATGAAAAACCAATGCGGGATTGGTTTGGATTTGAAGCTATCCCGATTCTCACGATGGCAGAAGTAGAAATCTTACTCATCCCTCTCCCGGGTCACACCCGAGGACACTGTGGTGTGGCCATTGGCAAACCCGGGAATTGGCTCCTACACTGTGGCGATGCTGCTTCCCCTTTCCATCGGGGAGCAGATCTTCATTCACGGGGAGAAACCGCTTACAAGTTAGATTTCCTTTCAGAGAATTTTGCCAATAACGTACTGGGTTCACACGTTCCCAGGCTCAGAAGCTTACTGCAAAACCATGGTGATCAAATTCAAGCGATCAGCGCTCATGATATATTTAGTTTCCAGGAAACCACAGGCACCGATGAATAAAACAAAAACACGGAGTATCATAATTAAAAGTCATGATGCTCCGTGTATATTTTTAGATATAAAGCGCACACTGGATGTGCGTTTATTTATTAACCAACTGCAACTGGTTCTTCATCTTCTTCGGGTAAAAGAGATTTGCCAAATTTTGTTGGATCACCTTTTTCCAGGATTATCTCCCCTTCTTCGTCATTCTCGGGAAGGGTGGCATCTACCAGAACAATATCGCCCGCGGTAAATTTTCCAGAGAGAACCGCATCCGAGAGCTGGTTTTCAATCTTTTCCTGGATCACTCGGCGCAGCGGACGAGCTCCCATTTCCGGGTTGTATCCCAGTGTTACCAGCAAATCAATTCCTTCAAGGGTGATTTCGAGCTGCAGATTCTTCTCTAGCAGTCTCACTCTCACCTTATCCAATTCCAGGTCAACGATGTCCCTAATATGATCTTTGCTCAGGGCATGGAATACTACTACTGAATCAACTCGGTTAATAAACTCAGGACGGAAGGTGCTCTTTAAAGCTTTGAGCAGTTTTCTGCGCATGTCATCATAGTCCCGCTTTCGGGAACTTTCCTCATCCCGGGACAGTTCAAATCCAATTGAGGCATTGTTTTGAATCAGGTCTGCCCCAATATTAGAGGTCATGATGATTATTGCATTCCTGAAGTCAACCGTTCGACCTCTAGCGTCTGTGATATGCCCTTCCTCCATGATTTGCAGCAGCATATTGTGAGCTTCCTGATGAGCCTTTTCAATCTCATCAAAAACCACTATCGAATATGGTTTTCTTCGAATGGCCTCTGTTAGTTGACCTGCATCATCATAGCCAATATATCCGGGAGGTGCACCAACCAGCCGGCTGATGCTGTGCCTCTCCATAAATTCGGACATGTCCAGATGAATTAAAGAATCTTCACTACCGAAAATAAATTTCGCCAGCGCCTTGGTGAGTTCTGTTTTTCCTACGCCCGTGGGGCCCAGGAAAATAAAGGATCCTACAGGTCGCTTGGGATCTTTTAATCCCGCCCGTGAACGGCGAACCGCTTTGGCAATCTTCTCGATGGCCTCTTCCTGTCCAATGATATGCTTATGAAGTTCTTCTTCCATATGGAGTAAACGATCCGATTCCTCTTCTGCAAGTTCCATCACTGGGATACCGGTCCACATGGATACAATCTCTGCGATATCTTCGACAGATACCGTAGGGCTGCTGTCGCGGTCCCAGTCAGCTTTTAGCTGCTCAAGTTTTTCTTCCAGATCCTTCTCTTGGCTATCTAAGGCTTCCAATTTGGACTGATCTTCTTCTGTAGCTTTTAATTCTTTCCGAACGGATCTGAGTTTCTTAACAATATCTTTAGCCTCTTCTCCGATGGGGTTTTTATACATTCGCACCCGGGATGAGGCTTCATCTACCAAATCGATGGCTTTGTCAGGCAGGAATCGATCTGAAACATAACGGGCAGATAGATCTGTTGCCGCCTCCAGTGCCTCGTCAGAGATTTTCAGTTGGTGATGGTCTTCGTATGCCGGCCGGATACCCCGAAGAATTTCTATTGTTTCTTCCTGGCTGGGTTCATCTACTGTAATTGGCTGAAACCGTCTTTCCAGAGCGGCATCGCTTTCAATGTGTTTGCGATATTCATCCAGGGTGGTAGCACCCACCACCTGCAGCTCTCCCCGGGAAAGTGCGGGCTTAAGGATATTAGCAGCATCCATCGCAGAACCAGCTGATCCTGCGCCTACCAGCATATGGACTTCATCAATAAACAGAATTGCATCAGACTTTTTCAATTCTGATATCACTCGTTTTAATCGCTCTTCGAATTGTCCTCTGTACATGGTGCCGGCCACTACAGATCCCAAGTCCAGCTGTAAGACTCTTTTACCGAGCAGTGGCGCTGGTACTTCTCCATCCGCAATTCGCTGAGTTAATCCTTCAACGATAGCGGTTTTACCAACTCCGGGCTCTCCGATGAGGGCCGGATTGTTTTTCGTTCGGCGGGCAAGAATTTGAACCACGCGTTCAATTTCACTCTCTCGCCCGATCACAGGATCCAGTTTTCCATCCTCGGCAAGATCAGTTAGATTCACTGCTAATTGATCCACCATGGGCGTTGCACTCTTAGACTGTGACCGCTTAGGTTTTCCGGTCTGTCGGTGTTCTCGCTGAAGTTTACTTCTATCTTTTGTTTCTTCCATTACACGCAGAGTTTGACGCCGGATTTGTTCAGCAGTTAATCCAAGTTGCGTCAACACATCATTAGCTACGCCTTTTTCATATGCTACCAATCCAAGCAGAATATGCTCCACGCCGATATAATGATGACTTAAATTCCTGGCTTCTTCTACTGCCAGTTCTAGGACACGCTGAGTTCCTGCAGAAAGCGCCAGGGCATCTCCGCTATAATCGCCATAGCCGGTTATTCGTTCAATAATTGTCAGGACACCATCAGTATCCAGACCAAGTTCTCGAAGGACTCTTCCTGCAATTCCCCCCTGATCAAGTAATAAACCCAATAATAAATGCTCAGTTCCAATTTGAGCATGCTGCATTCGTTCAGCTTCTTTATGGGCTAAACTCAGAACCCGTCGGGCACGTTGGGTAAATCGTTCCATGCTAGCCAAAGTAAAACCTCCCGCAATGATCCGGTAAATTACCGGATACTACCTGTAAATGAGTGAACTTGCTCTCCCCACTGGATAACATAAAACCATTCTACCAAATATCCCTTTAAAAACACATTAAGACGGATATATTAATGAAATTTTAATAATGACCTGCTGCCAGGGCCTCAACTCACAATAAAAAAGCGCATCCGGTCAGATGCGCTTTGATGGTTTAGATTTACTCTTCATCTGGTGGAGGAGAGTCTTCTTCCTCTTCTGCTGGTTCTTCATCTGGGGGAGGTTCAACTCCTTCCTCCTCTTCCACTTCTTCAGCCTCTGTCTCTTCCACTTCTTCCTCTTCTGCTGGTTCTTCATCTACGGGAGGTTCAACTGCTTCCTCCTCTTCCACTTCTTCCTCTTCTGCTGGTTCTTCATCTAGGGGAGGTTCAACTGCTTCCTCCTCTTCCACTTCTTCAGCCTCTGTCTCTTCCACATCTTCCTCTTCTGCTACTTCTTCCTCATCAGTTTCTTCAACTTCAGTTTTTTCCTCTTCTTCCTCTTCGGAAACCTCAGACACAATATCTTCCCCTGCTTCCTCTTCTTCTGTGTCGGATGAAATATCATCTATTGAGCTTTCTCCATTCATCTCTTCCTGGATCTGCTCAAGATCAATTGCAGAGAATTCGGCAGAATCAACCTTTTCTAGGCTCAAACCGATCCTATGTCGTTCCATGTCCAGGCTGATAACCCGCAAGGCCAATGTTTCCCCTACCTGAACAACTTCAGAAGGATGACCAACACGATCCATGCTAAGTTCGGAAATATGAATTAATCCTTCCAGATCTGTATTCTCAATCCGGGCAAAGGCCCCAAAGTCTGTCAGGTTGGTAATCGTGCCCTGGATCAATTGTCCTTCCTGGATTTCTTCTGCTTTTTCAATCCAAGGATTATCCAGTAAACGCCGCATAGATAAACCAATCCGCCGTTTTTCTTCATCAATGCTGATGACTTCAACTTCCAGCTCCTGGCCAACTTTCACCAGATCACTGGGATGGTCTACATGGTCCCAGGAAAGCTCCGATAAATGGACCAATCCGTCCACTCCCTTGATATTGACAAAGGCCCCAAAATCTGCCAGGCTGCTCACATAGCCAGAAACCCGATCTCCTACTGCTAAATTATCCAGAAGCTGGTCCTTGATAGCTTCCCGGGTCTCTCCAATCGCATCGCGTTCAGACAGAATTAACCGCTGCCGGGATCTGTCAACTTCGATAACTTTCAGAATGATTTCTTTCCCGATGGCTTCACTCCAGCGATCTTCTGGTGCGCCTGTCTCGCCCTCTCGTAAAACACTCACTAATGATCCAGGAACAAAACCACGCAGTTGTCCAACGGGAACCAGTAATCCACCTTTGTTGTATCCTTCTACAAAGGTAGTAATGGCTTCCCCGGTTTCAAGGCTATTCTCTACCTTCTCCCAGTCTTGTTCTTCCTGGGCGCGGGTAAAAGAAAGCACAACATGTCCGTTGTTATCTTCCGGTTCGAGTACATAAACGAGGATTTCTTCCCCAACTTGAAAACTAGCCAGGGATTGGGGATTAATCTGCTCCAATTCCCGTCCAGCAATCAAGCCATCCGCCTTCGATTGGACGTCGATCAGGATCTCGTTTGAGGTAATCGCAGTGATTACCCCATTTCGGATATCTCCACGCTCAGGGATATTCCCTAGCCCCAGACCTTCTTGGGCCAATAACGTTTCCATATCCATAATTTCTGAGGGGGGTGAATTATCTTGAATTGATTCTCCCCCTTGTTGGGACTTCATCTCTTCCATAAAATGGCACGCTCCGTTTTAGAATGGACATCATTATACAGTGCAAATATCAACTTGTAAACCTTTGTGGTAAGATAATCGCTGAATAAAATTGCCAATATTTTTTGGAAATTTATTAATTGTTAGTGTGTTTTTTGGCACTTTTCGCCTGGATAAAGGAAACAAATGACGGCAATTTACCCTTTTACAGCAGTTGTAGGACAGGAGCGCATGAAGCGGGCTTTGGTTTTAAACGCTGTTAATGCCAGAATTGGCGGCGTTTTGATCCGTGGGGAACGGGGGACAGCAAAATCCACTGCAGCCAGAGCATTGGCGGCTTTACTGCCCACTGTGGAGACTTTTTCTGACTGCCGATTTGGATGTGATCCAAACCGGTCATCTGCCTGGTGCACTGAGTGCCGCGAGAAATCTATAAATGGCGATCAGCGTAAAGTGGAAATGCTGCCAACCCCTTTTGTTAATTTACCTGTCTCCGCTACTGAAGATCGAGTGGTCGGTACCCTGGATATTGAAAAAGCCATCCAGAAAGGTGAACGTCATTTTGAACCAGGAGTATTAGCAGATGCCAATCGGGGACTCCTCTACATTGATGAGGTAAACCTGCTGGATGATCACGTGGTGGATCTTCTGCTAGACTCAGCCGCCATGGGTATGAATATTGTGGAAAGGGAGGGGATATCATTCAGCCATCCTGCCCGTTTTATCCTGGTCGGTACTATGAATCCAGAAGAAGGAGATCTTCGTCCTCAGCTGCTGGATCGATTTGCTCTATCTGTGGATATTCGGGGAATCCGTGATACACGAGAACGAGTCCTGATCATGGAACGCCACCTGGCCTACGAAGAGGATCCTGAAAATTTCCGGGAACAATGGCTTCCCAAAGAACAGGAATTATCCCAACAAATAATCAGCGCCAGAAAACTGCTCCCAGACGTACAATATTCCTCAAAAAACCTGGTAGATATCGCCAACCTCAGTGCCTCCCTTCAGGTCGATGGACACCGTTCTGACCTGGTTATCCTGAAAACTGCCCGGGCACATGCTGCTTTTGAAAAAAGAACTGCCATCACTGGCAGAGATATTGGACTGGCTGCTGAACTCGCATACCCCCATAGATTAAAACGGGGCCCATTCCAGCAATCTGAAATCACAGCTGAAGAGTTGACGGAAAAGATTGAACAACTTAAAGGAGCCTCTGCGGACCAAGAGGGAGAGCCGGGAGATCAAAACGAAAAATCCAGTGGTGAGGCTTTGGGGGAAAACGGAGATAAAAAAAAACTCTAGCAAGCTCGGTTATTGATACCCAGCAGAGTGAAACATCAGCCGAATCAGGATCCGGCGAGGTGTTTGACCAGGGCAGTGCTGCCTGGTGGGAAGGCGGCAATCCAGTAAAAATCGGCGATACCTTTGACCCCGATATCATTGAAACCCCCCTGGATAGAATGAATCGCCGATCGAGCGGTCGACGGTCTCAGACCCGCACAGAAACTAAGAGAGGAAGATATATTCAAGCCCGACCAGCAGAGGGAAAAACCTCAGATATCGCTTTTGACGCTACAATCCGGGCGGCAGCCCCATTCCAGAATCAGCGCCGGAGCCCAGACGACAAACTGGCTTTCTCCATTCGCAAATATGATCTCCAACGAAAAGTTCGTGTTAAACAAACCGCAAATTTAATTCTCTTTGTTGTGGATGCTTCCTGGTCAATGGCAGTAGCAGAACGGATGAGCGCTGCCAAAGGCGCTGTGCTCTCCCTGCTGACCGATGCTTACCAGCGTCGAGATCGGGTCGGTATGATAGTTTTCCAGAAAGACCGGGCAAAGCTGGTCCTTCCACCCACTAATTCGGTTGAATTAGCCCGCCGCTCCCTTTCAGATATACCTATTGGTGGGAAGACTCCTCTCTCAGCAGGACTGAATATGGCTTTAGAGGTCATAAAACGTGAGGAAATTGCTCATCCCGACGTCCGGCCTTTAATGATATTGCTTACTGACGGGGTTGGAAATGTATCTATTTCCAGGATGCACCCCCAGAAAGAAGCCTATAAAATAGCCGAAAAAATTGCGGGAGAAGAAATTCCCAGTGTTGTTATTAATATGGAGCACCGGGAGTTTGATAAGGGCTTGGCAAGCGAAATCGCTGATCATTTAAAGGCATCTTATTACTGCCTCACAGATCTTCAGGCAGAAAAACTTCTCCAAACCGTACGGGATGAAATTGGCAACTGATCTAAGAATTTATGCATCCCGGGCAAGGGGGATTTAATGACAATCTGTTATCATTGGTAGCATGATTCCCATCTCATTATCCATGACCGGGTTTTTATCTTACAAGGAACCGGTGATGATTGATTTCACCAGTTTTGATTTGGCCTGCATTTCAGGAAATAACGGTGCCGGGAAATCAGCAATACTGGATGCAATCACTTGGGCGTTATTTGGTAGAGCCAGAAAACATGATGAATCAATTATTAATCTGGAGTCAGCCCGCGCAGAAGTAATTTTTTCTTTCCACTATGAAGGTAATCAATACCGGATAATCCGCAGCAATCCCAGAGGAGGGGTAAAATCTGTAGAATTTCAGATTCTGCAGGAAGATGGGAGTGACAAAGACAATCTAACCTGGTTGCCATTAACCGAGAGAACCCTCAGAGAAACCGATCAGAAAATTGAAGGGGTTTTACGATTGGATTATGAGTCCTTTATTAACGCCTCTTTTTTCCTCCAGGGGGAAGCAGACCAGTTTACTCAACAAAATCCTTCTGTTCGGAAAAGGATTCTCTCACAGATTCTCGGTTTGGAAATTTGGGAAAATTACCGACGGGAGGCAGCCCAGAAGCGCAAATATTCTGAATCTGAAATTGACACATTGGATGGACGTATTGCAGAAATCCTGATTGAATTGGAAGAAGAGGAACTGCGAAAAAACCATCTTCTCTCCCTGGAAAATGACTTAGACAAAGCCCGCGAGGCTAGAATCTTGTCTGAAAAGCAGCTGGAAGAAATGCAATCCATTCATTCTTCTTTAGAAGAACAGCAACGACTGCTAGATACATTAACCCAACATGTAAACAAAATAGCTGAGAAAATGAGCCTCACCCAGGAAAAGCTTAAGTCCAGGAAAGAGGAGAAGAAATCTTACCAGGAGATGATGTCCCAGTCCAAACGTATAAATAAAGAATTCCAGGATTTGAAAGAGGCTCAGAAAGCATTATCCACTTGGGAAAATACTGCAGAAAAATTTCGGGAGCAAGAAAATAAAAGGCAGGAGCCATTACTTCAAATCACTGCCGAAAAAGCCCGCTTGCTGCAGGAAAAAACCTCGCTGGAATCCCAATATCAGGAGCTGAGAAGCGCTGTAGATAATCTACCTGCCTTAACAGCTGAATTGGAGGAACAAAAAGAGTTAATCAAACAAGCTGAAGCTGAACTGGAAAATCGAGATCAAAAGAAAAAAGTATTGGACCAAGCCCGCCAGCAGCAGGCTGACGCTAAAGCAGAAAATCCTCGCTTATTCCAGGAAATGAAGGATCTAGAAAAACGAATTCTTGAACTGGAAGAAACCGAGGGGGCTCTCTGCCCCTTGTGTGGACAGGAACTTTCACAAAAAGACAGGGAATCTCTCATTCAATCTCTAAAAACAGAAGGAAAGGACCTGGGTGACCGATTCCGGGAAAACAAATCCACTTTAGAACAAGCGGACCAGGTTGTGAAAGATCTGCAGCTACAAATCACTGCGTTTAGCCTTGTAGAAACCAGATTGAAAAATTTAATGCAGGAAACGGGGAAAACAGAAAACAGGATCACTCAATTAAAAGGGCAAGAACAATCCTGGGAGTCCCAGCAAAAAATAAAACTGGAGCAAATTCAAGGTGCATTGGACAGTGATAACTATGCAGAAGAACCTCGCAAGCTGCTTTCTGGAATTAACGCCGATCTTAAGCTAATTGGGTATGATGCCTCCGAGCATGATCGAGTGCGTGAGATTGTAATGCAGGGATCTGTTATCCAGGAAAGGAAAGTGGCTCTGGATAGTGCTATATCAGCATTAAAGCCTCTTGAACGGGAAATTAAAGATCTTACAGAGGCTCTGGCTTTTGATCAGAAAGATCTCGAAAAACAAAATGCTGAAATTACCCACAGTCGGCAAGCTCTTATTACAGCAAAAGAAAAAGCTCCAGATATTCAAAATGTAAATAAAACTCTTCTTCAATTGAAGGAGAAAGAAAATATTCTCCAACGGGAAGCTGGGGCAGCTCAACAAAAGGTTGCGGTCCTTGAAATCCAAAAATCGCGCAAAATCGAGTTGGAAGAACAGCGCCAGGAAATTAGCAGTCGTGTGAAACAATATAAACAATTGGAAGCCGCTTTCGGAAAAGATGGTGTTCCGGCATTATTGATTGAACAAGCTCTACCTAACATTGAAGCTAAAGCTAACCAGATCCTGGAACGATTAAGCGGTGGAGCCATGTCAATTCGGTTTCGCACCCAAAAATCATACAAGGCTTCCAACCGAGAAGATCTTAAGGAAACTCTCGACATCCAGATTCGGGATCAATCCGGTTACCGGGACTATGAGATGTATTCTGGTGGCGAAGCTTTTCGGATTAATTTTGCAATCCGGTTGGCATTGTCCCATGTCTTAGCACAGCGGGCAGGCGCCAGGCTCCAAACCCTGGTTGTTGATGAGGGTTTTGGAAGTCAGGATTCTGTTGGCAGGCAGCGCCTGATTGAGGCAATAAATCTGATCCAGGATGATTTCGAAAAGATTCTGGTTATCACACACGTAGAGCAAATTAAAGAAGCCTTTTCAACCCAACTTATTGTAGAAAAAACTCCTCTGGGATCCCAGGTGACTTTGGTATAATTTCTAGCTGACATATACTCTATATAGGAGCCGGGGAAATCCTCCTTGAAGAAAGCTCTGGATTTACCGGGATAGCCCAATAATAAGGATTCTTTATTTAGGAGAATGGAATGGAAGAATTAAAATACATAACTGAAAAAACCTTTGAAGCGGATGTTATTAAATCGGACTTACCCGTCCTGGTTGACTTCACAGCAGCTTGGTGTGGTCCCTGTAAAATGCTGTCACCTCTGGTTTCAGAATTGGCACAGGATTGGGAGGGAAAAGCCAAGTTTTATAAAATGGATGTTGATACCAACCAGGAAACACCCATAAAGTATGGTGTAATGGGGGTGCCATCATTGATTCTGTTTAAGAATGGCGAAATCGCTGCCCGCATTACTGGATTCCGACCCAAAAAGCAGCTTATAACGACTTTTGAACCTCATCTCTAGCAGCAAGGAAATAAAATCAAAAGACCTCCGGGGTTATTGGTCCTGGAGGTCTTTTTGTTTAACTTAAAACATAATCTATTCTTTACAATCCCGCGGCTTTACGGATATCATCCGCCCGATCAGTATTCTCCCAGGTTAAATCCAGGTCATCTCGACCAAAATGACCGTAGGCTGCCAATTGTTGATAAATTGGGCGTCTGAGGTTCAGGTCCTGGATAATCGCGCCGGGGCGCAGGTCAAAATACTCAGTCACTAATTGGCTGATCTTTTCATCTGGCACAATGCCTGTTCCAAATGTTTCAACATGGACGCTCAACGGGTGAGCAACACCAATGGCATATGAAACCTGAATTTCACAGCGGCTGGAAAGGCCGGCAGCTACAATGGTCTTCGCTACCCATCGGGCAGCATAAGCACCTGACCGGTCAACCTTTGTGGGATCCTTGCCTGAAAAAGCGCCTCCACCGTGCCGTCCCATACCCCCGTAGGTATCAACGATGATCTTTCGACCGGTTAATCCTGCGTCTCCCAATGGTCCGCCGGTAACAAATCGTCCGGTTGGGTTTACCAGGATCTTTAGTTGATCATCAACCATATCTTCTGGCAAAACTGGCTGGATGACATGTTCGATGATGGCATCCCGGATATCTTCCTGGGAGATCTCAGGAGCATGTTGGGTGCTGATGAGGGCAGTATCTACTCGAACTGGTTTCCCAAATTGATATTCAATGGTTACCTGGCTTTTTCCATCTGGCCTAACCCAGTCCAGTGTGCCATTTTTCCTAACTTCCGCCAACTGGCGAGAAAGTTTATGCGCCAGAAAAATCGGCATTGGCATCAAGGTAGCAGTTTCATCGCAGGCGTAACCGAACATCATACCCTGATCCCCTGCACCAATAGTTTCAATTTCGGCTTCAGTCATTTCCCCAGCTTTGGATTCCAGGGACTGATCCACACCAAGGGCGATATCACCAGACTGCTGCGAGATTGCTACCAGGACTCCGCAGGTTTGACCATCAAATCCTTTTTTTGCACGATCATAACCTATCCCGGTGATCACTTCCCTCGCCAATTTATCATAATTAATATCTGCTGTAGTAGT
>RCNF010001003.1_pt1 | contig 23377 bp, 22 predicted proteins | sample 2041311 | NCBI WGS metagenome assembly RCNF01 (sample SAMN09708228, study PRJNA481090) | Marine sediment metagenome, whole genome shotgun sequencing project. | biome: marine sediment; feature: ocean; material: sediment; isolation source: Sewage treatment plant 2 marine sediment (STP2) ... | reverse complement strand
TGGAGAGCAATTTGTAAATACCCCAGAAACAAAAAGTAAACAAATAATTAAAAGGTAGTTTATTTTGTTTTCCATTTTCCTTAAAGCTTTAATTTTAGTGTTATGGTTTGTTTTAATAATCTATCCTAAAAAAACGGGTTAGTTTATAGGTACACTAGGAAATTTTCTCTAAAACAAAAATGTTTTACAACAACAATTTTACGGTATCTACTACTTTAATCCTATTTAATGAACCATAACAACTGATAAGCGAAGTTCGTAGAAAATATGATTAGAATCAAATTAAATTGTCCGTTCTTTTATACACTTTTACATTGATTTTCAAATATGTTAAATGTTAACAATATCTAGTTACAAATTGTATCTTTGAGCTTTAAAATTGCATATGGAATTAAAACTTACAAAACCCATTGTTTTTTTTGATCTTGAAACTACTGGTGTTAATATAGCAAAAGATAGAATTGTAGAAATTTCTATTTTAAAAGTATTTCCTAACGGGAATAAAGAAAGTAAAACATGGTTGGTAAATCCTGAAATTGAAATACCAAAAGAGGTTATTGCCATACATGGTATCACAAATGAAAAAGTTGTCACTGAACCGACGTTTAAAGAACTGGCACAAGAGATCAGTAAATTAATAGAAGGTTGCGATTTGGCGGGTTTTAATTCTAACCGATTCGATATTCCTTTATTGGCGGAAGAGATGCTTCGTGCTGAGATAGATTTTGACATGGAAAATAAGGTGGCGGTTGATGTACAGGTTATATTCCATAAGAAAGAACAACGCACATTAAGTGCTGCTTATCAATTTTATTGCGGTAAAAATTTGGAGAATGCCCATTCAGCTGAGGCAGATACAATTGCAACTTATGAGATATTAAAAGCCCAATTGGATAAATATGATGATTTAGAAAACGATATTAAATTTCTAAATGAATATTCATTGCAAAAAAAACGGGCCGACTTTGCCGGTTTTATCACATTTGATGATGACGATAACGAAATTTTTACCTTTGGTAAATATAGAGGCAAAAAAGTGATAGAAATATTAGAAAAAGATAAAGGATATTATTCCTGGATCCAGAATGCCGATTTTCCACTATATACCAAAAAAGTTTTAAGTGAAATTAAAGAAAGAAATCAAGCAGATAAGAGAAGTAATAGCCTTGATGATTTAAAAAATAAATTTAATCAAAAGTTATAAATATGTATGTTGATTTTAGTTTAATGCCTGATAATTCAAGGGTTTGGATCTACCAAGCTGATAGGGTATTTACAACTGATGACCTAGATAAAATATCAGATAGGCTAAAAAATTTCGTTTCCAACTGGAAACGCCATGGAGAAGATTTAAAAGCCTCCTATAAAATTGAATATGATCAATTTATTATACTTTCAGTAGATGAAAATTATAATGATGTTTCTGGATGTTCAATAGACGCTTCTGTGCATATTATTAGAGACCTTCAAAATGAATTTAAAGTTGACCTGCTAAACAAAATGAATGTTTCTTTCAAAGATGGAACTAATATTAATACAGTTTCTTTAAAAGATTTTAAAGAATTTATAAAACAACAAAAAATTAATTCCAGTACAGTTGTATTTAATAATATGGTAGTTTCTAAAGCTGATTTTGATTTAAGCTGGGAAGTTGAGGCACGCCATAGTTGGCATAATAAGTTTTTAATGAAGTAATTGCTTAAATCCTGTTAATCAAAAATTTAATTATTAATTTACTGTATCATTTATTTTATATCCGATGAATTTTAAAATATTTTCAATTGTTTTCCTATTATTAACATCAATAATTAACGCCCAACAATTAGATCCGTTGGAAAAAATGGATAATTATGGTCAAAGAACATGGGTAGATAGCATTATAAATTCCATGACTATTGATCAAAAAATTGGTCAGCTTTTTATGGTACAAGCTTATTCTAACAAAGATGAAAAGCACAAAGATTTTATTGATAATTTAATAAATAGGTATGAGATTGGTGGTCTTATATTTATGCAGGGTACACCTGAAAAGCAAGCTGTTTTAAACAATCACTACCAGGATATTTCTAAAGTGCCACTACTAATTGGATTCGATGGTGAGTGGGGTCTTGACATGCGATTGAAAAACACCTATCGTTTTCCATGGAATATGACCTTAGGTGCGATACAAGACGATCAATTAATTGAACAATTTGGTGAGCAGTTAGGTAAACATTGTAAACGCTTAGGCATTCATATAAATTTCGCCCCGGTTGTCGATATAAATATTAACCCCAAAAACCCTATTATAGGTAATCGTTCATTTGGAGAAAGTAGAGAAAATGTTGCTAATAAATCCATGGCATTTACCAAAGGTATACAAAGTGAAAATGTATTGGCCTGCGCAAAACATTTCCCCGGTCATGGTGATACTGATGCAGATTCGCATCTTACATTACCTACCATACCTTTTACGGCAGAAAGGTTGGATTCTATTGAGTTGTATCCTTATAAAAAACTTTTTGATGTAGGATTGGCCAGTGTTATGACAGCACATTTAAGTGTCCCTAGTTTTGAATCTAATGGAAGTTTACCTTCCTCTTTATCAAAAAATATTATAACTGGCTTATTAAAGGTAAGGCTGGGTTTTGAAGGTCTAATTATGACCGATGCTTTAAACATGAGAGGAGCTGCTGACTTTTCTTCATCTGCCGATATTAATATGGCAGCTTTTTTAGCTGGAAATGACTTATTGTTGATACCAGAAGATATTCCTGCTACGGTCATAAAAATGAAAAAAGCGATTACAGATGGTGAACTTTCTGAAGAAAGATTAGATGAATCATTGAGAAAAATATTAAAAGCAAAATATTGGGCTGGCCTTAGAAATTACAACCCTATTAAAGTGGAAAACTTAGAACCTGATTTGAATAACTTAGAAGCGGAAATTTTACATCACCAATTGGTTGAAAATTCGATTACTTTAGTCAAAAATGAACGAGACGTTTTTCCAATTAAAGATCTTGCGGAGAGCAAGATAGCCTATGTCAAATTAGGGGATGCTGACAATAATACCTTTATAGAAAGATTAAATGATTATGCTCAAGTAGATGTAATTTCTGGAAAAAAATTAGATGAAATTATTAAAAGATTAAAACCATATAGCCAAGTAATAATTGGTTATCACAAATCAAATGCAAATCCCTGGAAGGACTTTAAATTTGCTAATAAAGAGTTAGTTTGGCTACAAGAAATTGCCAGAAAAAAACATGTCATTTTAGATATTTTTGCAAGCCCTTACAGTTTGCTGGATATTAAAACGTTTACCAATATAGAAGGATTGGTCGTATCTTATCAAAACAGTCAAATATCTCAGGATATTTCTGCTCAAATGATATTTGGAGCATTATCAACCAAAGGAGAATTACCCGTATCAATAAACAATTATTTTGCTCAAGGAACTGGATTAAAATCTACTGACTTAAAAAGATTATCATATGGTTACCCGGAAGAAGTTGGAATGAGTAGTGAATTACTGCATCGAGTCGATTCTATTGCAAATGAAGTGATTGATTCAGCTATGGCACCTGGCTTGCAAGTTCTGGTAGCGAGACATGGAAAGGTTGTTTATCGTAAAAATTTTGGATATCATACCGATAAAAAAGTCAGAAAAGTTAAAGATACTGACCTTTATGATCTGGCTTCTGTAACTAAAATATTAGGCGGTCTACCTTTGATAATGAAATTGGAAGAGGAAGGAAAACTTCCATTAGATTCACAATTAGGGGACTTAATGCCAGTTTTAAAAAATTCAGATAAAGATACTATTACATTAAGAGATGCACTTTCGCATTACGGCAGGTTTGTACCATGGATACCCTATTTTAAATTTACTGTTGATAGCATTACTCAAAAACCTATGGGGAAATATTATAGAGCAAGAGGTTCAAGAAAATTTCCTGTTGAAGTTGCAAAAAATTTCTATTTACGATCTGATTATAAAGATTCAATCTATCAAATGATTGCTGATTCTCCATTAAGGGAAAAAAGGGAGTATAAATATAGTGGACTCATTTTTTATCTTATTAAAGAATATTTAGAAAAAACGTATAAAAAACCAATGGATATTACAAATGATCAGTATTTTTATAAACCACTAGGAGCTAAAACATTAACCTATAAACCCCTGGAGAAGTTTTTAAAAAATTCAATAGTACCGACCGAAAGAGATAAGTATTATAGAAATCAATTATTACATGGTTATGTTCATGATCAAGGTGCAGCTATGCTTGGTGGTGTAAATGGAAATGCAGGATTATTCTCTAGCTCTAATGATGTTGCCAAGATGATGCAAATGTATATGCAGGAAGGCTATTATGGAGGTAAACGTTTCTTAAAGCGTGAGACTATTCAAAAATTTAATCATAGATATTATGAAAAGGATAGTGTTCGAAGAGGCTTAGGTTTTGATAAACCTCAAATAGATCCTGAAATCAAAGCAACTTGTGGTTGTGTTTCGTCCGAAAGTTTTGGTCATAGCGGTTATACTGGAACCTATACTTGGGCAGATCCGGAGACTCAATTGGTATATGTGTTTTTATCGAACAGAGTATATCCAACGGCCGAAAATGACAAACTTATTGAGCATGATATTAGAACTAAAACACAACAGTTAATTCAGGATGCTATTATTGAAGAATAATTATTTTGTTTTTGCTAACGATAGAACTGAAAAAATACTTAAAAGAACATAAACTGTAGCCGCCGTTGTTCCAAAAAAGTAATTGTTTACCAAGCTTTGTAAAAAATAAAATAATGGAAAAGCCGTAATTCCGATAGCAAATTTTGTTGTGCTTACAAATTCTATTTCCTTAATATTTGGTTCTATTGATTTATATATTATTAAAGGGATAATACTATTTACTGACACTATGAATTTTAACGCTTTCCAAAGAAGATTCGGTTTCTTTTGGCCTAATGTGGATGGTTTCTCATTGGGCAAATTTTGTAACAAATCATTGACTTTCTCAGGATCTAAATGGTCAACAGCGCCCAATTTCTCGATTGTTTCTTCATAATTTTCTATGTCAATATGAGTAGTTAGTTCTTTCATTTTTTCAAGAACAACCCTTTTTAGATCTAATGTAGAAGCATTGATGTCGTTTATATTAAAAAATGGATTTACCAATATTGGTTTACCATAATAAATGGAAGCGCTTTCTCCAAAAAGAGTAGCCTCTGTATAATTTAAACCAACAGGTACGATCTGTAATTCTAAATCTGGGTTGTGTTCTAATGTACCGAAGGCAATTCTTGTAAACCCTTTGCTTAAAGGTCTTATCAAACGTTTAAGATCATGAGTACCTTCAGGAAAAATTAATAAAGTTTTCTTCTTACTTAAAATGGCATAACATTTCTTAAAGACCTCTTCATTTTTTGTTAGCGTTTCTTTACCATCTCTCATTCTATATATGGGAAGCATATTAATAGTTGAAAGTAGCCATTTTACAAATTTTATTTTAAAAGCACTTGCCCTGGTTAGAAAGTGAATGGTCCTTGTGGAAGTTGTAGCAATTAATAAGGGGTCTATCAATGCATTTTTATGGTTAGAGACAAACAGCACAGCTCCTTTTCTTGGAATATTATTTAAACCATTAACAATTATTTTTTTATGGAAGAAAAATAAACCAGTTCTAATATATATTTTAACGATGTTATACCAAATTCGATTCAAAATTATACGGTGATTTTAGCAGTTTTTTTAGACCAATAATAAGCGAGACCTAAACCGGATACAATATCCCAAATTCCCCAAAATGCTACACATAAGGCCATACCTCCTAGTCCATCAAAAAATGCAAAAACCAACAGTAGGCCTAAACCGGAATTTTGAATTCCAGTTTCTAATGCCAATGTCTTCTGATCAAAATATGACAACCTCATTGCTTTTGCAAAATAAAAACCTCCCAAATAGCCTGAAAAGTTATGTAAGACGACGATAAAAAACACATAATGAATGTACTTCGTAAATATATCTAAATTATCATAAAAGGCTAATACTATAAAAATTAAAAATATGAATATAGAAAAAGGTTTTAAAAATTTAGAAATTTTTGAAGCAAGATCAGGTTTTCTATTTCTAATAATCATTCCCAATAATAGAGGGATGCCTAAAATTAATGATACTAATTTTACCAATTCAAAAGGATCTAACTGTACGGTCCTTAATATTTGAGCAGTAGGTTCATATAAGTTCCCCCAAAAAGATAAATTAATTGGAGTCATTAAAACGGCAACCAAAGTAGCAAAAGCTGTAAGACTTACTGATAAAGCTGCATTTCCGCCTGAAAGCTGGGTCATAAAATTTGAGATGTTACCTCCTGGACATGCTGCTACCATAATCATTCCTAAAGCAATACTTGGTACAGGATTTATTATATTCACCAATAAAAAAGTTATAAATGGGAATAAGATAAACTGAGAAAAAATTCCTATCAAAACAATTTTAGGGTTTTTAAAAAGTCGTTTAAAATCGTCTAGGGTAATACCTAAGGCAACACCGAACATAATAATAGCCAGGGTTATGTTTAGCACCCATAGGCCTTCTGTATCAAAGTTAATTTTTACAGTATCTACAAATTGTTCGCTATTAATTTTTAAAAACATATTCAATAATATTTGCACCCATTTGTAATGCTTTTCCCCTTACGTTAATCGGATCATTGTGCACAATTTGATCTTCCCATCCATCACTTAAATCACTTTCATAATCATAAAAGCAAACCATCCTTCCTTCATAAAAAACACCAAAACCCTGTGCTTGCTTGCCATCGTGTTCATGAATTTTTGGTAGACGATCAAATGAATATGTTTGATTATAAATTGGGTGGTTATATGGAATTTCTTGAAATTCAATATTGGGAAACACTTTTTTAATTTCTTTTCTGATATAAGGATCCAACCCATAATTATCCGAGATATGTAAAAATCCGCCTGAAGTTAAATATTTCCTTAGGTTTTCAGCATCATTCTCTGAAAAGAAAACATTGCCATGACCAGTCATAAATACAATAGGATAATTATAAATTTCAGCACTACCTACATCAACTGTATAGGGTTTTTCATGAATAGTCGTGTTTATATTATCGTTGCTAAATTTTATTAGATTAGGTATAGCTGTAGGGTTTGCATACCAATCACCACCACCGCTATATTTTAATATGGCTACTTCTTGGCCTGAAAGAGATATTGAAAATAGGATTATTAAAATGAAATATTTGTACATGTATTTTTAATATTATAGAAACAAATCTATTAAATAAATAATAAATGCAAAATAATTAATAATTAACGTAAATCCAGGATTCGTTTAGAAAAGTCTTTAGTAAATTTGGCAAACAAAACTAAAAACAATAATCAAATGAGAAATGAATTTTTAAAAATTACGGCGGTACTATTTATTGGTTTAGCAGTAGTTTCTTGCAAAAAAGCAAAAAATGAAACTGAAGCAAAAGATGCAGAAGAGGTTACTAAGATTGAAGCCGAAGCAGTTAAATATATAGCCGAAGTTGATAGCTCAACAGTAGCTTGGAAAGGATTTAAGCCATCAGGAACTCATAATGGGACTATTAAAATATCTGAGGGATATTTTGCAATCACAGACGATAAGTTAGCTGGTGGAAATTTTGTGATTGATATGAAAACTATCAAAGATCTTGATCTAGAAGACCCCAAATGGAATGGTAAATTAGTTGGCCATTTATCAAGCCCTGATTTCTTCGATGTGGAGAATAATGCGTTTAGTGTATTTACTATTACAGGTGTTAATGACAAGGAAGGTAAAATAATGGTTAAAGGAAACTTAACAGTTAAGAATATTAAGAAAAACATTGAATTTCCGGCTGTTGTTACTTTTAATGGAGATGAATTATCTTTTAAAAGTGAACCTTTTACAATTGATAGAACAGATTGGGATATAAAATTCAGGTCTGGAAAATTCTTTGAAGATTTAAAGGATAAATTGATTAATGACGAAATTGAATTTGTGATAGAAATAAAAGCAAAGAAAGGATAATCGATAATAATTAAGAAGTTAAAGAGCATCGCAAATTTGTGATGCTCTTTTTATTGATTAATATATGATATCATATTTGTGGCAACAACACCGGCTGTTTCGGTTCGTAGTCTACTTTCACCTAATGTGATCGGAGTAAAATCATGCTGTAATGCTTTTTCAATTTCTGATTTTGAAAAATCTCCTTCAGGTCCAATCAAAATAACAACATCTTGCTTAGGTTGTAGTGATGTTTTTAGCGTTTTTCTATCAGTTTTTTCACAATGCGCAATGAATAAGTCACTTTCAAAATCCTTATTGATAAATTCAGAGAAACTGATTAAGGGGTTCAATTTTGGTAGATGAAACTTAAGTGATTGTTTCATAGCCGACTCAATAATTTTTTCTAAACGATCAGGTTTTATATTTTTCCTTTCTGAACGTTCACATTTAAGAGGCGTAATTTCATCGATACCAATTTCGGTAGCTTTTTCTAAGAACCACTCAAACCTATCAATATTTTTGGTAGGAGCTATGGCGATGTGTAGATGGTAATTCCGTGCTTTCGATTTTTCATCAACTGAAATTATATTAGCTATACAATTTTTATCATCGGCTATAGCAATTTCAGAAGTAAATAAAATTCCCTTTCCATTTGTGATCAATAATTGATCGCCAATTTTTTTTCGTAGCACCCTAACAATATGCCTGCTTTCAGTTCTATCAAACGTAAACTGTTTAGTGTCTTCAGTAATATTTGCATTGTAAAATAGTTGCATTATATGTTTTTACGGTAGGTTCTTCTTTTTTTGTAAATTTTAGGATCGAAATGTTTCCATATCTGTTGAATAGCAATATTATCAGATAATTCTGGAGTTCTTATACAATTTTCTATTCCTAATTTAGTAAATGCATCATAATAGTCGTTAAAAATGATTGCATGTACGCCTTTATTTTGATAATCAGGATGTATTCCAATAAGGTAAAAAATGACCTCTTTACTTTGCTTTTTTGCTTTTAATAAATGAAACAGGCCAAAAGGAAACAATCTTCCTTTTGCTTTTTGTAAAGCGTGAGAAAACGAAGGCATTACAATAGCGAAGCCTACTAATTGGTCATTTTTGTCGGCTACATAAGTAATGTATTGCGGATTGATAAAACTGATATATTTTTTTTTAAAATATTCTTTTTGAGAATCAGAAATCGGAACAAACGAAGAAAGCTTGGCATAACTATCGTTAAATAGATCAAACATTTTGTCTACATAAGGCAAAATTTCTTTGGTTGAAGTAAAATTGATTGATTTAAGTTGATATCGTTTTTTAACTAATTCGTTAGCTTTCTTAAAAAACTCAGGCTTTACATTTCTAAAAGGGAATTTCCATTCTAAATATTCCTTTTCTTTTACAAAACCCAATGTCTCTAAATGATCTTTATAATAAGGATGGTTATACCAGGTTATCATTGTGCCTAATTGGTCAAATCCTTCTGTTAAGACGCCAACTTTATCAAGATTTGAAAAACCAACCGGCCCTTCAATAAATTCCAACTTATTTTCTTTTCCTATTTCATGAACTCTGTCAAGAAGAACCTTAGTAATTTCAACATCATCTAGAACATCAAACCAACCAAATCGCATTTTTTTCAAACCTTGTTGGTTAATTTCCGTATGATTTACAATGGCTGCAACTCTTCCAACAATTTTGTTGTTTTTATAAGCTAAAAAAAATTGAGCCTGCGCATTTTCGAAAGCAGGATTCTTAGTTTTATCAAAACCCGCTAATTCATCATTAATTATGGGAGGTATCCAATACGGATTATCTTTATATAAACTAAAGGGGAATGTAACAAACTTTTTAAAATCTCTTTTTGTAATAACTTCTTTAACCGTTATCATTTGGAGGGTCTTTTTTTGGAGGTTCGTAGTTTTTATTATAATCTCTTTTTTCTTTTTTTTGTCGCTTTTTAGATTCTTTTAATCTCTTCTTTGCTTCTTTTTCCTCTCTAATTTGCTTCTTACTTTTCTTAGGCTTAAGTTTTTTAACCTTACGTTTTTTGGCTTTAACTGTTTTCACATCACGTTGTTGTTTAGCCGTTTTATTTTTCCCTAATAATCTTGAGAAGAAATTACCCTCTTTTTTCTTATCAGTTAAATCACCATTAGAGCCAATCAATTTGAACTGATCTTCATGCTTGTCCAATCGCCATGAAAATCCGGCTCCAAATAAAAAAGTAGAGCCATCACGATCACTAATAGCTCTAACAGAAGCGTCAACTTGCATGTCTTTTGATAATAAATAGGCAATTCCGCCACCAAACTGAAAATCATTAGGTATATCATTATCTTTAAAAATACCCTGGTGCTCTGCAAAAACAGAAAACTTGTTATCTAAGGTATAAGTACCCGTAAGAATATATGAATTTTCTTTATGACCAGAGCCTATTTTATCCATAATTAAATTCATTAAAAAAACAAATCTATCTGTTATATCGTTTTGCGTATAGAGGGCAATTTTAGGACTGAATGAATCTTCAATATATTGTGGAAAATTACCACCGATAAAATTTTTAGTAATCGGAACATTAGCACCCGCATAAACTCCTACAGATGGAATAAGTCTTTTCCAGTCAAACTTGGTTTTGGCTTTCCAGCTACGTATTTCTTTTGATTTGTCTTTGAATTTAGACATATACACTAAATATTTAGCACCTACGGTAAGTTGTGATAGCCCGGTTCTCTTCATGTCGTCAGTTAAAGGGTTGTCAAAATTTAAGTTGTCATGTTGAAAAGCAAGATTTAAATTTAGTTCTAACTTTTCAAAAAAACGACCATATCGTACCATGATATCAGTACCTAATGATTTAATTTTATAATCAGTTGTATTTTGATTTTCATAAAACAAGCCACTTTCTATCTGTAAGACATGAGTGCCAACACTAAATGGACTATCTGAAAAACCAGGTCTTCTAGAATTGATTAGTTCTGTATATTGAGCTGAACCCATATGAAAACAACCAATTAAAAATAAAAACACTCCGATTTTTCGCATAACTTAATTTTAATTTTACAAATTAAACATTTTATCTATAACTAAACGCTTTAGTTGCGTTCAAATTGTTATTTTTGAAAACAACATAAAAAATTATTTAAGAAGATTATTTTTTTAATGCAACAAGCTGGATTAGTGAACTTTATCAGGACCATACTTATAATTGTAGTAATTTATTATGCCTTAAAATTTATAGGTAGGATAGTATTTCCGTTGTTTTTTAAACGAATGATGAATAATGTTGAGAAAAAATTTAACGAACAACAGCAAAAAAGTCCCCCCGCCGAAAAACATGTGAAAGAAGGTGAAACGATCATTGATAAGACGCCAAATCAATCAACGAAAAGTAATAATGATGTAGGTGAATATACTGATTATGAAGATGTTGAATAATTTCTATGCCTAAAGGAATAAACATGAAAAATAATAAAGTACTTCCTTTTTTAATAGCCATTTTAGTATTTGTAATAATTTCCTTGGCGTATTTTTCTCCTGTATTAGAAGGGAAAAAATTATTTCAAAGTGATATAGCTCAATTTAAAGGTGTTTCTAAAGAAATTGTAGACTTTAGAGCAGAGCATGACAAGGAACCTTATTGGACCAATAGAGTTTTTGGAGGAATGCCTGCGTATAATGTTAGCGCATATTATCCACATAATTATATTAAAAAGGCAGACCAGTTATTGCGTTTTTTACCACGGCCTGCTGACTATCTGTTCTTATACTTTTTAGGGTTTTTTATACTATTGTATGTTTTAAAGGTAGAATGGAAATTGGCCATTGTAGGCGCCTTAGCTTTTGGTTTTTCTACCTATTTAATAATCATTTTTGGTGCAGGACACAATGCAAAAGCACATGCCATTGCCTATATGCCAGTTGTTTTGGCAGGTATTTTATCCGTTTTTAAACGGAATTATTTAATTGGTTTTGTTTTAACTGCATTGGGTATGGCTTTAGAGATCAATGCCAGTCACCCACAAATGTCATATTATTTGATGTTTATGGTCATAATTTTGGGATTGATTTATTTGTTTGATGCTCTAAAAGAAAAAACACTCCCACATTTTGTAAAAAGTATTATAATTTTATTTGCTGCGGTGATTATTGCAATTGGAGTTAATACTACCAGTTTATTGGCAACTCAAGAATATGCGAAAGAAAGTACCAGAAGTAAAAGTGAGTTAACTATAAGGCCAGACGGGACTCCTAAACAAGATATTACTACGGGTTTAACAAAAGAATATATAACAGAATATAGTTATGGTACTTTGGAAACTTTTAACATATTAATACCTAGGTTTTATGGCGGAGGCAGTCGAGAAAATTTAGGAAAAGATTCTGAAACTTATATCTTTTTAAAAGACAAAATTGGCAGAACTCAAGCCAAGAGTTTTGCAGAAAATTTACCAACCTATTGGGGAGCACAAACATATGTTGAAGCCCCAGCGTATATCGGAGCTGTACTCATTTTTTTATTCGTTCTGGGATTGTTTTCTGTAAAAGGAAATCTTAAAAAATGGTTATTGGCTGCTACTGTATTTTCAATTCTGTTAAGTTGGGGTAAAAATTTTCCGGCCTTAACAAATTTTTTTATTGATCATGTACCATTATACAATAAATTCAGAGCAGTATCCTCCATTCAAGTAATAGCAGAATTAGCGATTCCATTATTGGCAATATTAACAGTTAATAAATTCTTGAAGGATAATAATGATAAACAAACCCAATTGAAATATTTAAAATATGCGACTATAGGTGTTGGCGGGTTAACATTACTCTTCACTCTTTTTGGTAGTAGTTTATTTAGTTTTGAAAGTTTGAGAGATACCGGTTTAGAACAACAATTACCTGGATTCAGTGATGCTATTATTGCAGATAGAAAATCCTTATTTTTTAAAGATAGTTTACGTTCGTTTCTATTAATTATGATTTCGGCCGGTTTATTATGGGCTTTTTTAAAGGGTAAGATCAACAAAAATGCTACAATAATTGTATTTGCTGTTTTGATATTGATTGATTTGGTTATAGTCGATAAACGCTATGTAAATAACGATGATTTTGTGTCTAAAAAACAAGAAAAAATTCCTTTTCAAGCTACAATTATTAATAAAGAGATATTAAAAGATAAATCGCACTATAGGGTTATCAATTGGGTGGTAAATCCTATGAATGATGGCAGTACTTCTTATTTTCATAATTCAATTGGGGGATATCATGCTGCTAAACCAAGACGATATCAAGAGTTATTTGAATACCAAATAGCTAAGAATAATATTGAAGTATGGAATATGCTCAATACGAAATATATTATTTTCCCCGATAATCAAGGAGAAGAACGATTACAACAAAATTATGAGGCAAATGGTAATGCATGGTTTGTAAATGACGTTGAGTTTGTTGATACTGCTGATGAAGAAATTATGGGTTTAGATAGTTTACGAACAAAACAAAAAGCAATTGTGAATGTTGCCTTTAAGACCGAAATAGAAAAATCAAGATTTGCCAAAGACAGCTTAGATATTATAACCTTAATTTCATATCAACCAAATGAAATGAAATATGAAAGTAATACATCTTCAGAACAGCTAGCAGTATTTTCTGAAATGTATTATAAAAATGGTTGGAATGCATATCTAGATGGAACATTAACACCACATATTAGAGCTAATTATGTGCTCAGAGCAATGGAGGTTCCCGCTGGGAAGCATGAAATTGTATTTAAATTTGAACCTACCGTTATCAAAAAAGGGAATACTATTACGTTGACTTCTTTTGCTTTATTACTATTGATTCCTATAGGATGGTTTTTTATTGATAAGAAGAAGAAAAATGTATCATAAACTACCTCAAAAAAGATATAGTCATACCATAGAATTTATGCTAAGGGTGTTGCCAGCACCTGCTAAGGTTTTAGATCTTGGTATCCGCAATCCGTTTAGTGAAATTATGGAACAGTATGGTTACACGGTGTACAATACTGAAGGTGAAGATTTAGATGTGTTACCTGATCTGGTTAAAAAATATGATGTCGACGCCGTGACTGCTTTTGAAATATTTGAGCATATGGTTGCTCCTTTCAATGTGTTACGGGCTATTCAATCAACAAAATTAATAGCGACCATTCCGTTAGACCTATGGTTTGCGAAAGCATACAGAAGCGGTACTGATAAATGGGACCGACATTACCATGAATTTGAAGATTGGCAGTTTGATTGGCTCTTGGAGAAATCTGGCTGGAGCATTAAAGAAAGCCAAAAATGGACGAGTCCTATTAATAAAATTGGCTTTAGGCCAATTCTAAGAAAATTTACACCTAGATATTACGCTGTTTACGCGGAAAGAATATAAATTATGAACGGTTACATCTGCATGGTAGTTGACGGATCTTATCCTAATGATATTAGAGTAAGAAAAGAAGCAGAAGCATTAGTTAATAGCGGTAAAAAGGTGCTGGTTGTATGTCCTTCAAAAATTAATGACCTTAAAGAGGAAATAATCAACGGTGTTTCAGTTTATAGAATAGGGAAAAATTATTCCCATTTTAAGAAAGGCATATTTGATATTGTTGAAAGTGTTTTTAATGTGAATCCTTTTTTTTACTTTAACTTAAAAAAGGTCTTCAAAAAATATAGATTTTTTACATGTTCATGATCTTCCTTTGGCGGGTACTTGTTATTTATTCAAATCTAAGGTTAAAAAAAATCTGATCTTAGACTTACACGAAAATTACCCGGAAGCGTTAAAGACCTGGTTTCTGTGGAAAAAGAACCATTTCATTCGCTTGAAAAATAAAATTTTTATGGACCCGGTTCGATGGTCAAAAAAAGAGAAAAAATACTGTGAAAAATATGACAAGGTTATTTGTGTAGTAGATGAAATGAAGGAGAAATTGGCATCAAAATTTAAAATTGATGTTAATAAAATGCTGGTTGTTTCAAATCATGAAGAAAAATCTTTTATCGATAATTTTACCAAAAACACCACACAAAAAGTTATCGATAAAGATACTTTTTCAATAACTTATATTGGTGGATTTGGCCCGCATCGAGGGTTGGATACCGCAATTAATGGTATGTCAACCATTGTTAAATCTATACCAAATGCAATGATGTTTTTAATAGGGAAGGGGAGTAAAGATGCAGAAAATCAATTAAAAGAAATTGTGAAAGAAAACAAGGTAGAAAATTATGTAAAGTTTGTTGGTTACAGACCTTTTAAGGAGGTTTCAGCAATTATGAGCGCTTCTTCTATTAATATCATACCTCATAATGCAGATGAGCATACAAATAATACGATACCTCATAAGTTATTTCAAATTATGTTAAGCAATAGTATGTTATTGGTAAGTTCTTGTAAACCTCTAAAAAGGATCGTTGAAAAATATGATGCAGGCTTGGTATTTGAAGCTGGAAATCCACAAGATTTTTCTGATAAAGTAATCGAAGTCTTTACTAACTTTGATAAGATAGCTTATAAAAAGGAAAACGCCTTTACAGCAGTCATGGAAAAAGGTGAAAATTGGGAAACTGAAAGTTTAAAGTTGATTCAATTGTATGATAAATTAGAAAGTTGAAAGTATTGATCATCACATATTATTGGCCTCCATCAGGTGGTTCGGGCGTACAGCGCTGGTTAAAATTTGTAAAGTATTTACGAAATTTTAATGTGGAACCAGTTGTGTATACAGTTGATAACCCTAAATATGCCATTCTTGATGAAACACTTCAAAGTGAAATACCAAATACAGTTGAAGTATTAAAAAAACCCATAAAAGAACCCAATAATATCTTATCATTTTTTGGAAAGAAAAGTAAAAAAACAAGTGCGGGTTTTTTAGATGCAAACCCTTCTTTGTTTGGGAAAATGGTTCAATATATAAGAGCCAATTATTTTATTCCTGACGCTCGGAAATTTTGGATAAAACCGTCTGTTCAATTTCTTACAGAATATTTATCCAACAATAAAATTGATGTTGTTATCACAACAGGGCCACCACATAGCCTACATTTAATAGGACTTCAATTAAAACAAAAGCTAGCCATAAAATGGATAGCAGACTTCCGTGATCTATGGACAGATATTGATTATTTTCATCAATTACCATTGACGAAAAAAACTATTCGAAAACATTATCAATTAGAAGAAGAAGTTGTTAGTACGGCTGATAGTGTATTGGTAGTGGGTAAAACAATGAAAGAAAAATATTTAAAATTTAATCAAAACATTGAAGTTATTACGAACGGATTTGATGATGTTAAAGATGAATCAAAAGTTGAATTGGATATAAAATTTTCAATTGTACATATTGGTATGATGAATGCTGATAGAAATCCAAGAATACTTTGGAAAGTATTATCAAATTTGATTAAAGAAAACCAAGATTTTGCCGAAGATCTTCAATTAAAATTTGTTGGTAAATTGGCACATGAGGTGTTTGAAAGCATCGATAAAAATAAGCTGAATTCTGTTATTGAGTATATTACCTATTTACCTCACAAAGAAGTTGTTATTTTTCAGCAAAGTGCTCAAATTTTATTATTGGCTGTTAACAAGGTTCCAAGTGCGGGTGGAATTATAACCGGAAAGTTATTCGAATATTTACAAGCCAATAGACCTATTTTGGCAATTGCTCCACCGGAAGGAGATTTAGCTGAAATTATCAATACTACAAAGGCTGGTAGGGTAGTAGGTTTTGATGATGAAGAAACATTGAAAAAAGAAATTTTGGAGATGTATAAAGCATATAAAAAGCATAAATTAGTGGTTAATTCAAAAAGCATAGAACAATACCATCGTAAAAATTTAACAGCCCAACTGGCTGATGTTATTAAGAAATTAATCTGATGATAAAAATTGTAACCATATTAGGCGCCAGGCCTCAATTTGTAAAAGCTGCGGTGTTAAGCAGAATTATTGCAAAGCATAAGGAAATAGAAGAAGTTATTGTACATACCGGACAGCACTTTGATGCTAATATGAGTGACATTTTCTTTGAAGAAATGGAAATTCCGAAGCCTAAATATAATCTAGATATTAATGGAATGATGCATGGTGCCATGACAGGGCAGATGTTAGAAAAAATTGAAAAGCTATTATTAGATGAAAAACCAAAAGCAGTAGTTGTTTATGGAGACACCAATTCGACCCTGGCGGGAGCTTTGGCAGCCAAAAAACTAAATATTAAAGTAGTACATATTGAAGCAGGATTAAGATCATATAATATGAGAATGCCTGAAGAGATCAATCGAATTATTACCGATAGAATTTCTGATTTGCTGTTGTGTCCAACGGCTACTTCTATTGATAATTTGCATCGTGAAGGATTTTCTGATTCTCTTGTAAGAGTGGTTAAATGTGGTGATATTATGAAAGATGCCGTTGATTACTATGGCAAATTAACAATTAAGAAATCAACAATATTAAATGACATGTCTTTGCATGATAATGAATTTGTGTTAGCAACAATTCATCGTCAGGAAAATACGGATGATATCAAAAAATTAAAATCCATTTTTAAAGGATTAGAACAAATTAATGCAAATTGTAAAGTAGTATTGCCTTTACATCCCCGTACCTTAAAGATCTTGAAAAAGCACCATTTGACATATAATATAACCATGATAGAACCAATTGGATATTTTGATATGTTGCAATTATTGAAACATTGTAAAATGGTGGTTACTGATAGCGGAGGACTTCAAAAGGAAGCGTTTTTCAATGATAAACACTGTATCATTGCCCGAGATGAAACTGAATGGGTGGAGTTGGTAGAAAATGGCTTTGCTAAGATCGTTGGCTGTAATACTTCCAACATGGTTGAAGCTTTTCAAAATTTTAAAGATAGTACTGCCGATTTTTCCATGAACCTGTACGGGAATAAGGTAGGTGAGAAAATACATAACGAGATAAAAAATTTAATAAAAGAGAACGAATGATACTACCAAAGTTTTTACTGTGTGATAATACTGATTTTCCAGATGATATTTTTATTATGCATACTGAATATCCTCAGTTTTTTATTAATTTGGTTAATGATGAGGTTGAATGGCTAGAAGAAATGGATTCCAGTAGTGAAACCGAATTAACCAATGAAGTAACTGAATTGATCGAACAAGCCTCTCAGTTTTATGACAGAGAGATGGAACGATATGTTGATTAAATAAAAAAGCCCAACTCAGTTGGGCTTTTTATTTTTAGATAAGGTGGTTATTTTCCTCCTTTTAATTCACCTTGCCATTTTTTGAGTTCATCCCATTTACCTTCGGCCGCTAATTTTGCTTGTTGTGCCCAAGTCTTAGGATTATGTATTCTGTATCGTGGTCCGGCATTATCCAATACTTTTTGTAATCTTTCTATTGAGGCCTCTGAAAGTTGCACAAAACTCCATATACCATCTTCATTAAACAGGCCTTTAATTTTAGGCCCGATACCTTCAACTTTAGTTAAATCGTCTTTAACCGAGTCATCTGCTATAATTGTTGTTGCTCCAAGTGATGTTGCTCCAAGTGATGTTGCTCCAAGTGATGTTGCATCCGGTTCCGTTTTAGTCGAAGCAACAGCTGCAGCTGCAGCTGCGGCCAGACTTGCTGTTAATTTGCTTTTCTCGTTACGACAAGATTTTAGCTCTACTTCTAAGCCGTTTATTTTAGCATCGTAATCAGTGGTATCTGTTTTACCTCCAAATATTTGACGGAGTAGCCAACCTAACAGCAGACCTAATATAAATGCGCCTAATAACCATAATATCCAAGGCCAAAACATATCAGACCCATCGCAAGCTGTTGTATTTATTTGTAATGATAACATAATTTTATTTTTTATTGATTAGTGAATTTATTTTATTTCTAATTCTACCCTTCTATTTTTTTGCCTTCCTTCTTCGGTTTCATTAGAAGCAATAGGTTTAGCCTGACCTTCAGATTTGATAGTTATTCTATTGGCATCAACACCTGAGCCTACAAGTAATTTTTTCATGGCAATGGCTCTTAACATACCTAGTTTTTTATTAAAAGGCAGATTCCCAATATTATCAGTATGTCCGGTTAAAGTTAAAGTCTTGTCATTACCTTTCAAAGCATCTGCAACACTTGACAAATAAGCGCTAATATTATCATTGTCTAACTTGTCAGTTGAGTTATATGGGAAATATATGAGCGTTTTATTCTCTATTTCTTTGATGTTTTCATTTCTAGTATCCCAATTCAAAACAGTACCTCCAAATGGCATTGTTTTCGCATCCTCATAAAAGTTTTCCAAATGAGAATCAATTTCCATTTTTTCTGATGGAATAGAGTCAAGCAATAGCTGTCTTATAGCATCAGCCCTCGCCAATCCTAAATTCTCAAAAGTAGTATTATTAACTTCATCCTTATAAAAAGGCCCATCAATTCGTAAAATTTTATTATCAGTATTCACTGATAGTATTTCCTTTTTCTGAGCGAGCCAAAGATCATTTGTTTCGGCTTTTTCAGAATTCCAGTTAAACACCAATGGTCCCGATTTTTCGGCTTGAGGTGTAACATTTTTTGTTGCTTCAATTTGAGTTGAATCATCACAGCATAGGATAGTACTTTTATACCATTTCCAACTAAACCATGCTAAAATGATAAACAAAATAAAAAGCAATAGAGCTAAAAATTTCTTCATTTAGTATATGTTTGGTTAATTTTAAAAGTTTGATTTGTTAAAATTATGAAATAAAATTTAGTTTTTAACTTAACGGCATTATAATTAATTAAATTTTATTTTGCAGCTTCTACTAATTCTATTTTACTGGTGTTGGCTTTTGTAGTAAACAAGCCGTAATTGATGGTGGCTATATTTTTTTCAATTTTGTCTATAGTTCCAACAGCTCTACCATCTATTAATCTTACCTTATCATTGAGTTTATAATTATAATTTGCTTTGGCGGTTGTGATCTGCTTTTCTACAACCTTTTTTTTGTGCCTAATTTTCTTTACTGCTACTAATACTTCTTTTCTAGTAAAGTCTAACTTTTTTTCGACGGCAACCTTGTTGAGTTTTTCTTTTTTAACCGTTGCTTTTGATTTAGTAACAGTTTTATTTTTCTCAGCATATTTATTATTTTCCATCATGATCCATTTCATGAAATCAGCGAGCAATTTCTTTTTATTATTGGTTTGAAAGAAATTATTTGAAAGTTCATTAATTTTTCTACCCATAGACAACATTTTTTGGTTGTCATCATATAGTTCTTGAAAACTTTCTAATTTATCTTGAATCTTAATTTCTTTTTCAGATAAATTTTCTGAATGTTGTTTAGCCTTATTTTGCTCTTTTTCGAGATTTTCAGATGTTTTTTGAAGTTTGTTGCGTTCTTTTTGAAGATTAGAGATGGTTTTATCTAATCTTATTTTCCCTCGATCTACTTTCTTTTTAGCTCTATTGATCAAACTAAATGGGATGCCGTTTTTTTGAGCTACTTCAAATGTAAATGAACTTCCTGCCTGTCCTGTTAACAAGGTGAATAATGGTTCTAATGTTTTTTCGTCAAACTGCATGTTGGCGTTGCAAACATTTTCTAGTTCATCTGCCAGCACCTTTAAGTTAGAATAATGTGTTGTAATAACACCAAAAGCGCCTTTATTGTAGAATTCTTCCAAAAATATTTCTGCTAGTGCACCACCCAATTCGGGGTCACTTCCGGTACCAAATTCATCAATTAGAAACAAGGTGTTCTCGTTGCATTTGCGTAAAAAGTTACGCATGTTCTTTAAGCGATAACTGTAGGTGCTTAATTGATTTTCAATAGATTGGTTATCACCAATATCAGTAAGTATGCTTTCAAAAAAATAAACTTCGCTACGCTCATGCACCGGGATCAATATTCCACTTTGGATCATAAGCTGTAATAGACCAATAGTTTTAAGAGTAATACTTTTACCGCCCGCGTTGGGTCCTGATATTACAATAATTTGTTGTTGCTTGTTGAGTTCAAGGGTTTGCGGTACGGTTTCAATTTGTTGTTTTTTATTATTTTCCAATAAAATTGGATGATACGCATCTCTAAAATATACTTTTTTATGAGAAGAGATCATTGGCAGTAAGCCATTGATCTGTATGGCATATTTGGCTTTTGCGGCTAGAGCGTCTATATGTGATAAATAACCTTGATATTGCTTTAACAGCCCAGTAAAAGGCCTGAGGTTGTTAGTAAGTATTTTTAAAATCCTTATAATTTCTTCCTGCTCCTCATACAGTAAATTTTGAAGCTCTCTACTGAATTTTAAGGTAACTTCTGGGGCAATAAAAACAATGCTTCCGGTTTTAGAATTTCCTAGAATAGTACCTTTAACCTTGCGTCTGTGCATTGCTTGTACCGCCAAAACCCGCTGATTATCAACCACAGATTCTCTGATGTCATCTAAAAAATCATGTTTTGCATAATGATTCAAAGCTTTTGTAAAACTTCCTCCAATTTGACCTCTAATAGCATTAATGTCTTTACGGATAGTTTTTAATTCGATACTGGCGTTATCATTAACTTCACCAAACTTGCTGATGATTTTATCAATATATTCAATAATGACTTTGGTATATTCAATATCTTTTGAAAAAATATGTAATGTGGCATAGTATTCTTTAAATTTTTTAAAGAATTTAATCAACACATTGACGGTATTAGAAATAGTAACAATATTTTGAAAAGAGGCAGCTTCTAAATAACTATCCTCAATACCTAAGATGTGTATTTCTTTAGTGATCTCTTCAAAATGATGATTAGGTATTTTATTTTCATTTTGAATGGAGGCTAAATACTCATTGGTTTGATGTAATTGATCAAGTAAGATGTCATTGTTTGAAATAGGTTTAAATTGTAAAACGGCTGCTTTTCCTAAATTTGTATTGCAATAGCTCGCTATGCTGTCAAGCACAGTAAAGAACTCCAGATCATTCAAGGTTTTGTTGCTAATCTTACTACTCAAAATTGTATATTTGAATTTCAACAAAAGTAAATAAAAAAACGTCTTTGTGAGAATTCGTTTTGCGCAAATTATTGGTGATCTATTTTTACCTACTCCTTTGTTAGATGAGATTAATTGCAACATGCATACAAACGGGTTTATGAAAACTATTAAATACGGATGAATGAATGTAAATATTGCAGAAAGTTGGAAGTCAGTTTTACACGAAGAATTTGAAAAAGAATATTTTATAAAATTAACAACTTTCGTAAAACAGGAATATGGGCAACATACTTGTTACCCACCGGGATCACAAATTTTTAATGCTTTTGAGCATTGTCATTTCGATGACATTAAAGTAGTTATTATTGGTCAAGACCCCTATCATAATATTGGACAAGCAAACGGTTTGTGTTTTTCGGTGAACGATGGTGTTAACCATCCTCCCTCATTGATGAATATATTTAAGGAAATTGAAAATGACCTAGGCATCGCTTATCCTAAAAGTGGAAATTTAATGCGTTGGGCAGATCAGGGTGTGTTGCTGTTGAACGCAACTTTAACAGTGAGGGCGCATGAAGCAGGTTCTCATCAAAATATGGGCTGGGAGTTATTTACTGATGCTGTCATTACTAAAGTCTCTGAATTAAAAGAGAATGTAGTTTTTTTATTGTGGGGTGGTTATGCCAAAAAGAAGGGCTCAAAAATTGATGCATCCAAACATTATATACTTACAAGCGGTCACCCATCTCCATTAAGTGCTAACCGAGGTTTTTGGTTTGGCAATAAGCACTTTAGTAAGACAAATGTTTTTTTAGAAAGTAAAGGCTTGCAGCCAATTTATTGGTAGTTTAAATAATATGTTAGAACTTTTTAATCTAATGACCTTTTGTCGCTTCAATATTACCTTCAAAACAGTATTCATTTGTTTTTTGAAAATTTGTTTATAAGTAACAAATACTACATTTGTTAGTAACAAAAGTGACACTAATTTCTATAATATTATATAGAATAGTTCTAAATAATGCATAAATAGCTGAAAATCAACAGTTAAATATTTTCAAAGTATGACTTAAATCATGATTTTATTATTTCTATGTGCCGAAATTTACACTAGTTTTTAATCATACAAATAAATAATAATAATGAAAGCACTAAAATTAAGTTTAAGTATAGCAATAATATCTTTGCTAACATTTGTAAATTGTACGCATGATGATGCACCTGATTATACTGTAGTTGATCCAGGAGTAGGGGAAAGCTCAGAAGAATTATTAGTTAAGAAATTTGCTACAGCACCGGTTTTTGACGGAGAAGTAGATGCTATGTGGAGTGAAGTTAGACCTTTAATAAATAGAGCTACTGTTACT
>RCNF010000330.1_pt1 | contig 23507 bp, 24 predicted proteins | sample 2041311 | NCBI WGS metagenome assembly RCNF01 (sample SAMN09708228, study PRJNA481090) | Marine sediment metagenome, whole genome shotgun sequencing project. | biome: marine sediment; feature: ocean; material: sediment; isolation source: Sewage treatment plant 2 marine sediment (STP2) ... | reverse complement strand
GTAGTTGAACCGCGTCGAGGAGCACGATTCCCGACAATCCCGGCGGACGTAGCGATTCGATGTCCGCAGTAGACACCCTGTGAGATCAGCGGGTTAGACGCCCCCACCTTTGATCAGGTTGGTTAGCCCCTCGGCGGCAAACTGGGTGCCCATTGCCATGACGATGAGCCCCATGAGGGACTGTATGGTGGCGCGGACAAAGCCGGGTTTTCCGGCCTTGACGTTGCCGAAGGAGATGGCCATCAACACGAGCCATGTGACCAGGGTTGCCGCAGCCACGGAAACCAGCGCCGTCACCGGGAGCGCGTCGCGGGAGTGCGATACCGCCAGCGTGATGACACCGGTGATCGTGCCCGGGCTGGCGGCGAAGAGGATCAACGGTGTCAGCGACGAGCCGCTCGACGAACCCGCGTTCGATCCCTTCAACATCGAAAAGCCCATCCATAAAAGGACCCCGCCGCCGGCGATACTGAAGACGTCGAGGGAGATCCCAAAGAGGTTCAGAATTCGGATTCCGAACAGCGCCGCCAGTTCGAGAATCACCAGAATGGCTGCCGTCGCCTTCGCGGCGTCGCCCAGCCGCTGGGCTCGGGATCGGCTGGACTCCGCGCTCTCGAAGATCATCCCGCACACCGCCGGGTTGATGAGCGACAGTACCGTGACAAAGGCCTGGAGGTGGAGGGTCATTTCATGCGCCTTTCAGCAATAGCCATCGGGTGGCGTTCAGGCATGGTACCTCAGCCTTCAAACGGCGATGTCGTGAGATCGAACACATCCGCCCCGTATTCGTGTCCCGTGTCGTCACCCTCTCCTTTCGCTGCCGACTCCGTCCCCGCAGAACCCGGATCTGGAACATTGGTTCAGGTATTCGCAGCCCGTTTCGTTTTCGAGCTTCCGGCCTCGCGCTCTGGCTGGTTTCGATGAGTAGGTGTGTCGTGAAGGGAAAAATCCTTCGCGCTCGTCCTGCAAAAGGCTGACGATGGCGGCGGGACGGAACGGGAATACGCGGACGCGTATAGTCACACCATGGACCGGACGCGCAACCCGATACATTTCAAGGCAGCAATGCGGCCTCGGAGTCGGCTGTCCGTTTTCTTTGCCGTCGTTCAGTTCTTCGCATTCCACGCCTTCGGCTTCGAGCCCCTGCCCAGGGCCGCACCGGAAAGCCTCGGTATCGATTCAGCCGGCGTCGAACAGTTCCTCGAGGAGCTCGACGGGGTGCCGGCCGCACAGTCGGTTGTCGTGGTGCACCGGGGCCGGGTCGTCGCCGAGGCCTACTTCACCGGGACGGCGTCGACCCTTCGCCACGTGCGCTCGGTGACGAAATCCGTCTCGTCGACGCTGGTTGGCATTGCCGTTGATCGCGGGTCCGTTGCCGGCATCGACAGCCGGATGAACGATTATCTTCCGCCGGCTCTCGTGCCTTCCGGCGCCGCCAAGGACAAGATCCTTTTGAGCCACCTTCTGACCCACACATCCGGCTTGCAGTGGGAGGAAAACGGAGAGTTCTCCACGTGGGCCGCGAGCAACGACCCGATTCGGTACATCCTCGATCGTCCGTTGGTCACCAAACCCGGCAACGGCTTCAACTATTCGACCCCGGGGACCCATGTGCTGTCGGCGGTGCTCGAGGAAGCTGTAGGGGTTGACTCCGAGGCGTATGCCGACGCCTTTCTCTTCACACCGCTCGGGATTACGAGTTGGAGGTGGCAGCGTGGCCGGCAGGGCTATCCCTTCGGTGGCCACGGTCTCGAGCTGCGAACCGAAGACTCGGCCAAGCTCGGGGTGCTCTTTCTCAATCGGGGAAGATGGGGCGATCAACAGGTCGTGCCGGCTGATTGGGCGAGGACCGCCACTGCCGTCCACTACCAGGGGAGTTCCGAGTGGGGGCCGGTTCAGAACGTGAGCTACGGCCTCCTGTGGTGGCTCGTTTCTGCCGGCGAGATCGATATCTTCATGGCGTTGGGGTGGGGCGGCCAATTCGTGATCTGTGTCCCGGTCCTCGATTTGGTGGTGGCAACCAATGCCCGCTGGCAGGTCGACGCGGCGACCGCCGACGCCCAGGAGCGTGCGATTCTCGAGGTGGTCGTCGACGAGCTGCTGCCTATCATTCCGGTTCGCCACCGCCCACCGCGCAGGGCCGGTCGACGTGTCGGACCACCGCTCCCTTCCAAAGAGGCAATATCGCTCGAACAGATGACTTCGGAGAGGCGATGATGGCCTGTGCGGACGACGTCCGGAGAATGACTCAATGATGATGAGGACCGGGCTGAGGCTGGCGGTCGTGACGGTGGCCGCGCTTTTTCTTTTCGGGTGTTGCACCTGCGCACCGGCTCCGGAAGAGCGGGACAGCTATCTCGCCGCCGAATTCACGGTTGAGGGCACGACGGCCGAGATGAACGGCGTCATCGATTTCACCACGCCGGACGTGGTTCGGCGACTGCTGACGGAGCACCCGGAGCTGACGACCATCGTCATGGTCGACGTGCCCGGGTCGGCCGACGACCCCGAGAATATCGAGGCTGCGAGAATGGTGCGCGAGCGCGGTCTGACAACCGTGGTTCCGTCCAACGGAGTGATCGCATCGGGTGGCGTCGACTTCTTTCTCGCCGGCGCGGTGCGGATCATCGAACCGTGTGCCAAGCTCGGCGTCCACGATTGGGAGGACGAAGACGTCAACGACGTGACCGTCCGCGGACGCGACCTGCCCCGGAACCATCGGATGCACACCATGTTCCTCGATTACTACCGGGACATGGGGGTACCGGAAGACTTCTATTGGTACACCCTGAAGGTTGCGCCTCCCGAGCGGATTCACTGGATGACAGACGAAGAGATTCTGGTCTACGACATGGCGACCGGTGGCGGTTCGTGAGACGACTCCAGGTGGAGGAAAGGCGAATGCAGGGATTCGGATGGGCGAGACTCGCGTTTCTGACCATGGCTGTGATTGCCGTGTCGTCGCCGGTTTTGGCTGACGACGCGGAACTCGGAGCATCGGCGAAGGGACACTCTGAATCGAAGGACCGTTCCGATCTGGAAGAGCACGACGGAGCAGCCGATTCCCATCACGGCAGCGCCCACAAGAACGAGGTGGCGATTTTTCTTGGTGCGACGGATGAGCCCGGTCACAACTCCGAGTTCACATGGGGTCTTGACTATAAAAGGCGTATCGCCGAGCGATGGGCGGTTGGAGTGATTGTGGATTATGCGGGCGGTGAGCTTCGAAATTCCGTTGTCGCTCCGTCGGTCTCCTTTTGGCCGGGTCTTGGCGATCTGCAGTTGATCGCCGCGGCCGGGGTCGAGTTTCACGCCGGTCGAAAGGGCGGAGCAACCGGCAAGTCGGGAGGAGGTGACGCACAGGACAAGGACGCCACCTACTTCCTTTTCCGACTCGGTGTCGGGTACGACATTCCCCTTGGAAAGGGCTTTGGCCTTGCCCCGCAGATCAACCTCGACTTGGTAAACAGCGAAGAGGTCTGGGTTTACGGGTTCGCCGTTTCCTACGGCTTTTGAACCGGCCCACAGGTTCGAAGGGTTGAGCCTTCGGGGCGTCAACGCCGGATCGAATCAGCTCCCGGTCGCCACCAACCTGAAGATCTCCACCAACATCTTGACGGCCTTTTCCATGTCGTCGACCTCGATGCACTCCTCGATGGAGTGTTCGTTTTGGGCGCCGATTCCGACAACCGCCATTTCGATGCCCCGGTTGTTGTAGATGGATGCGTCGGTGAATCCGGTCATGAAGACAGCCTCGGCGTCGATCCCGACTGTGGAGAGCGCCTGTTTGGCGATCCTCACCGACCAGGCATCCTCAGGAATCTGCACCGCCCGGCACTTCTCGTCGATATCGATCGTTGCCGTGGCGCCGGCGCCCTCGATCTCGCCGCGGAGGATCGTGGTGATCTTCTCGGCGAGTGCGACCGCCTTGTCGTGGTCCGCCGATCGGCACTCTGCGAGAAAGGTACACGCATCAGGAACACCGTTGCGGATGATGCCACCCGATATAACACCCACGTTGGCCGTGGTCTCGTGGTCGATTCGCCCGAGGGGCAGCGCAGCGATCGCTCGGGCGGCGGCCTGGATCGCGTTGACGCCCTTTTCCGGTTCCATCCCGGCGTGGGCGGATCGACCACCGACTGACACGTCGATTGCGAAATAGGTCGGACCACCGATGATGATCGTCTCGAGGGTGTCGTTATCCATCAGGAAGCCGCGGCGAGCCGTGAGGCGGTCGAAATCCAGTTCTTTGACGCCGAGCAGGCCGACTTCCTCCTGGCGGCTGACTGCAAACTCGATGGGCGGGCGGATGGGGGCCACCCGAAGCGCCTCGAAGACCTCGGCGATACCGGCCTTGTCGTCTGCGCCGAGGATCGTCGGTCCAGCCGAGCGAATCACCCCGTCCTTCAGAACCGGTTCAATGCCGACACCGGGCTTAACCGTATCGCCGTGGCAGGACAGGAGGATGGGCTCGATGCCCTCACAACCGAGAGCGTCGAAGGTCGCGATGAGGTTGCCGTAGTCGTCGAGCGCGGCCTGACCACCGATAGCCTCGAGCTCTGCGAGGAGAGAGCTCATGAATCGGGCCTCGTTGCCCGACTCGGAGTCGATCTGCACCATTTCCATGAACTGCCGCACCATTCGTTCCGACATCAGAACCTCCAGATCACACGCAGCATAACAAGACGAGCTGGGCGCACGAGCCGGATCTCGATCTCCGGTTATTCCGAGAAACCGCCCATCGAGCGTCCGGCGAGGCGTCCCGTGAGCACGCAGCTGCCGAGGAAGGTGCCCTCGAGCGAGCCCTTGCCGTGGATGCCGCCACCACCGAATCCGGCGGTCTCACCAACCGCGTAGAGGCCCGGAATCGGCTCGCCGGAAACACCGAGCACACGGCTTTCGAGATCGGTCTGGACACCGCCGAGACTCTTGCGGCTCAAAATGAACTCGCGGATCGCGATCAGCGGCCGCGCCCCGGGGTCATCGATCTTTTGAAAGGCGCAGGTCCGGAGCCGGTCACCCTTGTACTGCCTGAAGGCCGCAATCCGCCGCAGTTGGTCATCGTTGAAGTAGCGTTTGCCGCGATCGATCTGGGCATCGTAAGCGGAGATGTCTGCTTCCATTGCCTCGCGATCAATGGTCACGCCGGGAAGCGAGAGATCGTCCATCTTCTCCATGAGCTCCGGAAGGGAGTCGGCTACAAGGAAGTCTTCGCTGTCGTCGATCAGGCGGTTGACGAGGGCCGTGTTTCCAAACAGCACCTCCTTTACCAACTGCAGTTTGCGTTTGTGGCGGAAAGCAGTCATATAGTCGCAGCCGGAGACTGCGAGCTCCTTGGCTGCGATCTTCCAGTTGAGGACCTGCCACGAGTACTGTTCGGGTGTGCGGCAGATTTGCTCGACGAGCCACCTGGTGTCGCTGTAACCCATCAGTGGTACAGGACCGAAACGGCGCCCACGGGCGTCGAGCCACAAGGCGGAACGCGGGGGCACGAGGCTGATTCCCTCGAGAGGGGAGCCGCTGTCTTTTCCGTGGACCCCGGCCGCGTAGTGCCACTGTTTGTCGAGATGGGTGAGGGCGGCCCCGTGCCGGGCCGCCTCGTCGTGGAGCAGCCCGTCGGCAAAGCGGTGGGAACCTTTGAGCAGGGTGGGGGGAGGGTCACCCCACGGTTTGTACCAGTTGGCTTTCACCTTGCTGAGATCGCCGCCGCAAATACCGCCGGACGCGAGGACGACGTGGTCGCTGCGCGCCTCGAACGCGTCCCCTTCGTCCTCGCGGTGCCCGGCGCAGCCGACGACGCGTCCGCCCTCAACGAGCAGGTGATCCACCCGGCGGTTGCAGTGGACCTCGAGTCGGTTGCGGCCGGGGTGGTTGTTGAGAGAGGCGATGACCGCCTCGATGATGGCAAAGCCCGTGCCCCAGGCGATGTGCCAACGGGGGACCGAGTTGCCTGGACGGAAGAGCCCACGCTCGGCCCAGTTCACCACCGGGAGAAACTCGATCCCCCGGCTGGTGAGCCAGTCGAAGATGAGGTCCCGTGAACGCTCGACATACGTCCTGGCCCAGCGACGAGGCCAGTCGTCGGCGGCTCCGAAGTCTGCAAAAGCCTGCCAGTCCGACCACGCTTGGTCCGGAGTGTCCTTGATGCCGAGCTTGCGTTGATGGGGGGTGTCGACAAACATGACGCCGCCGAAGGATCGTTTGGCGAGACCGCCCAGCAACTCGTTCGAATCACGATCCAGAATCAGCACGCTCAGACCGTGATCGAGTGACTCGAGAGCGGTTGCAAGCCCCGCTAAACCGCCGCCTGCAATGACCACATCGGCGCGGTATGTGAGTGTCATCGAGCCTCCTACGCGAGTTGCTGCTCGATCATCCTCACCAACTGGAAGAACAAAGTCAATCGCAGGGACCCTCTTAACAATATGCTGCGCCCGGTTCCAAATCCGGCGTCAACCCGCAAGGACCACAAGCATTCCGCTGCAGAGTTGGGTCAGATCGCTGGTCCCAAAAACGGGCCGCACGAATTCAAAAAACCCGAATTCTTTGAATGTTCAGCCGGCATTGCCCGAAAGTAGTTCAAGCCGCCGCTGCGCTTCCCGTTTGCCGATGCCACGAATCTCGGCCCAGGCCGCCAGGCGATCGGCGTTCGGTTTCGATTTTCCGTTCTCCCAGTTGTAGATCGTGAGACTCGACACACCGACCAGGCTCGCATAGTCCTTGGCCGACAGGCCCAGCCGCTTGCGGTCGGCCTTGACCCACTTCGGTGAAAAGCGAATCGCCTTCCCTGTTGCCGCTACCGGTGGTTTTTCGAGGCGGCGTTTTTCCTGTTTCTGCAGGAACCGCAACGATCGATTCAGGCTGGCGACCTCGGCTTTCAGACCTGCAACCGTGCGGCGCAACTCCGTATTCGACTTCTTAAGCGGATCGACTTGCTGGCGAATCTCCTTGCGAGCGAGCCGGCTGATCTCCTCTCGCAAGACAATCGCGATATCGGGCATGGCGCCTCCTTTTGCGGGCTGTTGTGCGCCCCTGCGCACTACCTTATCAGGTTGCGCATGTGCTGACCACGGTTGTCTCACCCTGAGGTTTGAGGTCACCTGGCGGCTATACTGGATCTCATGAGCGACACCATCGCCGATTCGAAGCCCCCTCGAAGCATATGGAAGCGGGCGCTGTGGATGGCCGACCGTACGCCGGAGGCTCGGAACCGGTATGTGGATTTCCTCAGAGCGCTGTCCATCCTGGCAGTGGTTCTCGGCCATTGGCTGATCTCGGCACCATATTTTGCCAACGGCGCGCCGGCCTATGACCACCTGCTGGACCTGGCACCGTGGTCACGATGGTTGACCTGGCTGTTTCAGGTCATGCCGGTGTTCTTTTTTGTCGGAGGATTCTCAAACGGCGTGTCCTGGGAGTCTGCGCAACGCAGAGATCTCGGATACCGGCAGTGGTTCGACGCCCGGACGCGGCGGTTGATCGGACCGGTGCTGCCGCTTCTTCTTGCGTGGGGCATCATGGTCGCGGTCGCACATTCAAACGGCGTCAGTGACGCCATGATCCGGATCGGCTCGAAAGTTGCGCTGGTGCCCGTGTGGTTTCTTGCCGTTTACATCATGGTCGTGGCTCTGGTGCCGCTGACGCACGCCGCGTGGAAGAGATGGGGCTTTGCATCGGTCGTGGTCCCGGTTGCCGGGGCGGCTCTGGTCGACGTCGCGTTCTTCGCCGGCGGCCTTCGGGCTCTGGGATGGCTCAACTATCTCTTTGTCTGGCTGACCGTTCACCAGTTCGGCTACGCCTGGCACGACGGCCGGTTGGGTGGTGCAAAGACCGGGCTGACCCTTTTCGGCGCCGGGATCCTGGCGCTGGTCGGATTAACGCATTATGGGCCCTACCCACTTAGCCTGGTTGGGGTGCCGAGCGATGAGATCAGCAATACGTTGCCGCCCAAGCTCCCTCTGCTCGCATTGGCGGCGGCCCAGATCGGGTTGGTCCTCACGTTCGAGGCGCCGATGAGGCGGTGGCTGCAGCGTCGGGTGCCGTGGGCCGTCACGATCCTCATCAACGGCATGATCATGACGGTCTTTCTGTGGCACTCGACGGTCATGATTCTGCTGGTGGGGCTCGCGTTCTGGCAGACGCCGTCGCTTCTTGCCCAACATCCGGACACCTCGGGGTGGTGGTCGACACGGCCGCTCTGGATTGCCGCCTACACCGTGGCGACGTTTCCGTTCCTGGTCGCGTTTGCTCGGTTTGAACGTCCGGCAACAGGCGACGAACAACGGCCGGCGACGGTTGGGCTGCAGCTTTTCGGTTGTGGTGTGGCATGTTTCGGTCTCGCCATGTTGGCTCTCGATGGCATCGGCGGCAGCGGTTGGCTCGGTCTGCGCTGGGTACCGTTGGCCCTGCCGCTGCTCGGTGCCGGTCTGGCGGGCTTCGGGCCTCTCGGGCGCATCGGCCGGAGTCTCAGCCGGAATTGATGCCGCCGCACAGCCCGCTGAGTTTGCTGCGCCGGGCGGTGGGTGTGTCTGCTGTCATTGGTTGCCTCCACTATTCGTGTGATAAGGTGCGCCGGCCGAAAACGGCGCGAGTGGATCCTATCCACGGGCCGTCGTTCTTCTCCAGCCCGCTTTCCTCGTTTTCGGTGATGTTTATTCAAAGGAGCTTCAATGAAAAGATCAATACCGTTCGCAGCGGTCCTCGTGGCTGTCCTGTGTGTCGCCCTGCAGGTTTCCGCCCAGGTTTCACCGACCGCCGTCGTCCTGACCGTCAATGACCAGCCGGTCTACTCATGGGAGATCGGGTTATTGATTCCGCAGATCCAGCAGGAGATGGCCCGCCAGGGGATGCAGCCGGAGCAGGAGATGGTGATCCAGGCCTCAATGCAGCGGGTCGTAGACTCCAAGCTCCTGGCCCAGGAGGCGCGGCGCCGACAAATGAAGCCAAACGATCAAAGGGCCAAGGCGTCCTTGGCCCAGATCGAGCAACAGGCCGGCGGTCGCGAAAAGCTGGACGAGGCCGTCAGCCAGCTCGGGATGACCTACGCCCTGCTTGAAGCCAGTGTGATCGAGGCGGATCTGGTGCAGGTCTTTATCGAGGCCACGATCGATCCTCAGGTTATCGTGACCGCTGAAGACGTTGAGAACTACTACAAGGAAAACCCGCAGATGTTCCAGCAGCCGGAGCAGGTTCACGCGCGCCACATCCTCATGCAAACCGGTGCGGAGGCGACCTCCGAGGCAAAAGCCGCTGCGCTGGCTAAGGCCGCGGCAGCCCGGAAACGAGCCCTGGCCGGTGAGGATTTTGCTGCTCTGGCCACCGAGATGTCGGAGGGCCCGAGTGCTCCACAGGGCGGCGACCTCGGGTTCTTCGGACGCCAACAGATGGTGGCTCCGTTTGCCGACGCCGCGTTTGCACTCGAGGTCGGCCAGATCTCGGAGGTCGTGGAGACCCAGTTTGGATACCACGTCATCAAGGTCGAGGAGAAAAAGCCGGCATCGACGATGTCGTTGGACGAAGTCAGGCAGCCGCTCGAACAGATGCTCCGGCAGAACCAGGGTGGCCAGGCCACGAACAAGGTCCTCGAACAGTTGGCTGAAAAGGCCACGATCACCCAGGTGGGCCAGGACGCTGCTGCGCCGGCTGCCGCTGACGGTGCCCAATAGGAGGGTGTGTGGATGGTTGCAGAAAATGTAGAGAAGGACGTGGTGGTCGCCATCAACTACCGTCTGACGGTGTCAGACGGGACCGAGGTGGATGCGACCGAAGGGCGAGAACCGTTGGAGTACCTGCACGGGCACGCGAACATCATCCCGGGTCTCGAGAATGCGCTGGATGGCTGCCGAGTCGGTGATGAGCTCGACATGGAATTCGCCCCCGAGGAGGCCTACGGCGTGCGCGACCCGGAACGGGAGATCGAGGTCACCCGTGAGCAACTCGGTTTCGACCCCGAGGTTGGGACGGTGGTGCAGGCGCAACTCCCCGACGGCCGTGAGCAACACCTGATGATTGCCAAGGTGGAGGGGGAGACGGTGACCCTCGACGGCAACCACCCGCTGGCGGGTGAGAATCTGCGTTTCGAGGTCTCGGTCGCGTCAATCCGAGAGGCCACCGCCGAGGAGATCACCCTAGGGCACATCGGCTAGTTCGCGCTCGAACGAGTGTTCCGCGATCTTCCGAGCGATATTCTCGGCGAGGAGAGAGTTGCCGACAGCGGTCAGATGTCCGAAATCCCTCGCGAAGTCGTCGCTGTAATAGGTGTCGAACCCGTTGGCTTCCACCAGGGTTTTGTGGGCCCCTGTTCGATCACCGAGGCGGTCGAAGAGCCGTACCAGTGGCCGCGTCCGGGCTCGATGACGGTGCCGTATGCGTGGGTCTTGCCGCCGTCGTTGATACCCATCATCGCGACCACGATGTTGGGTTTGAATGCCTCGATCTCGGTTTCCAGTTGTTCGACCAGTTCGCCGGTCACAGCACCGGATCGGCCCATGTTGATAGCGACGACCGAAACCCCGAGGTTCTGGCGGTTGAGGATTTTCTGGAGGGCCTCGGGATACCGAAGAATCCCGGCCTCGCCGGCGGTGGTTGACTCGCCGAGACAGAGGATACGGAACTGGTGCTGTTGCCGCAGGCGTTGGGCGTTGTCACGATCCTGCGCATTTCGAACGACAGACCCGGCAACCCGCATCCCGCCTTCAAGGGCTGCCAGTGCCAACACCGTTCCGAATACAACGAGCGCGATACGTGATAACAGTCTTGCAACTGTGCGAGAGCCAAGCTAGCGTCATAGCTGATACTGCCAGACGGAGGAACGTGACCGAACAAGCATTCATCGTTGCTGAGGACAAAATGGAACGGCGCCGCGTCGCCGTGGGTGATGGTTTGACCATCGGGCGCGGCGGCGACTGTTCGCTGGTCATCCAGGATACGGCAGCCTCCCGACAGCACCTCGAGATCACGGGCACCGGGTCGGGATATGCGTGCCGAGATCTCGGCAGCCGCAACGGGACGCTGGTCAACGGCGCCCGGATCACGAGTTGCGAACTCAACCACGGCGACCAGATTCACATCGGTCAGACCGTCTTGACGTTCGAGTTCGGTGCGGTGGAGACCGCAGCTGCTCCGGAAAAGACGGTGTTTCTGCAAACGGTGCTTGACCCATCGGGGCGCGAGCAAAAGCTCCCGGGAGCGTCCCCGTCCCAGGACTTCCTCGAGGCCGCCTACACCCTGATGAATGCGATGGCCTCCAATTTCAACCCGTGCGAGTTGGTGGACACCATTCTCAGAACGACGATGACCGCCATCCGCGCCCATCGGGGGGCGGTCCTTTTTGCCGGTCTCGAGAATCAGCTCTTGCCCTGTTCGGTGTGCGGCAGGGTCCACACCATTCTCGATGGTGAAGCGCTGCCTGCGACTGTCGGCGAGATCGAGATCAGCGAGACGGTTGCCCGGCGGGTGGTCGACCACGGCGAAAACGTGCTGTTTCAGTCGGGTTGGAGCAACAGCACCATCGACCCCAGCGTCAGCATGGCCGCGCTCAATCTGACGTCGATCCTGTGCGTTCCCATCCGGACCCAGGAGAGCATCATCGGGATCCTCTATATCGATACCAATATCGTCGACCATGCCTATACCCAGGACGATTTGCTGCTGGCAGCGGCGGCTGGCAACAGCGCGGGTCTGGCGCTGCAGAATGCCCAGAACCACCAGGCCCTGCTGCAGAAACAGCGGATGGAACAAGACGTCGAGGCAGCCTGGACCATCCAGGAGGGCTTCCTGGTCAGCGACTGGACGATGGATGACCCGCGGTACAACATCTACGGCCGGACGCGGCCGGCCAGGATTGTCGGCGGCGACTTTTACGATTTTGTCCGCATCGATCAGGACCGGGTCGGAATGTTGATCGGCGATGTCAGCGGCAAGGGCATGCCGGCGGCCCTCACGATGGCCCAGATCCTGGCCGAGTTCCGCCTGTGCGCGCCGGGCACAGCCTCGCCGGCCGAAGTGCTCCGTCAGCTCAACGAACGACTGGTGGTCCGCAGCAAGCGCGGGCTCTTCTGTACGATCGCTGCGGTCTCCATCAACCTGGTGAACGGCAATATTCTCGGAGCCAACGCAGGACACCACCCGCTGGCTGTTGTGTCGCGCGACCGGTCGGTCACCCTGTTGGATGCTTCGGGCCCACCCATCGGAATTCTCCCTGACGCCACGTGGTCGGACGAGCGGGCGGTGGTCGAGCCGGGTGACACCATGGTGTTCTACACCGATGGGATCGTCGAAGCGAGGGCCGGCGTCACGATGGGCCCGGGCCGAAGTGAGGTGGTCGAGTACGGAGTGGACAACATGATGGAGGTGGCGCAGACCAGCGCGGACGCCGGGCCGCAGAGCATGATCGAGGCGATCATTCACGATGTTGATCGGTTCTGTTCGCCGCGAGCACCGCACGACGACTGTACTCTGATCGCGTTGAGGTACAACGGCAATGCCTGATGATTTTCGTTTGCAGGTGCGGTCGGATCCACGGTTTCTGAGATGCGTTCGAAACCTCGTTCGCGGTTGGGTCGAGACCTCCGACCTGGAGCCCAACGCGACGGACGAGATGGTGCTGGCCATCGATGAAGCCTGTTCCAATGCGATGCGCCATGCCTACGGCGGCAACCGCGACCGGTGGGTAGAGCTGACCCTCCGGGCCGATGAGGCGTACCTCGAAGTTCGACTGTGCGATCAGGGCGAACCATGTCCATCGGAGTTCGTCCAACGGCGTGAACTCGAGGTTCCGGATCCGGAAGACCTCACGCCGGGTGGGCTTGGCGTGCAGTTGATGCATCGCGCGTTTGACGAAGTCGAGTTCTGTCCCGACAGAACCCAGGGAAACTGCGTCATCATGCGGCGCAAGCGAAAGCAATGAGAGGCGGGATATGGGGTTGACGATCGAACAGACGGTGAACGGCGCGAAGATACGCATCGCGGTCGCTGGTGAGGTGGATCTCTACACGTCGCCCGAACTCCGATCCGCCATCATGAATGCGGTTCCAGCAACCGATGCCGGACTCGAGGTCGAGCTCAGCGGTGTCGGGTACATGGATTCCTCGGGGGTCGCGACCCTGGTGGAGGGGTTCAAGAGCGCACGGGAGAAATCCAAGACCTTTGTCTTGCTGAGTCCGTCGCCATCGGTCATGAAGGTTCTCGAACTGGCGAGGCTCGATTCCGTGTTCGAGATCGAACGGGCGCCGTGACCGAGGTTTTCGGCGTCGTCGGAAGGTGGGTCCTCGACCAGCTCGCGGCTGGTGCACGGGTGTCGGTGCTGATTGTCGAAACCGTCTCATGGCTCGTTGTTGCGCCTTTTCGGGGCAAGGGTCTCCGGGTGCGGAGCACCGTCGAAAACTTTGTCGAATTCGGTGTCCGTTCGTTGCCGATCGTCTGTTTGATCTGTTTTCTGATCGGCGTGATCATCGGCCTCCAGTCCTCGTACACTCTGGAGAAGTGGGGAGCGAATCGATTCATCGCGGTCCTGGTGGCGGTTTCGGCCATCCGTGAACTGGCGCCGCTCATGACGGCGGTCCTGGTGACCGGGCGCAGTGGATCGGCCATAACCGCCGAAATCGGGACCATGAAGGTCGGAGAGGAGATCGACGCACTCGAGGTCATGGGCCTCAACCCGATCAAATTCCTGGTGGTGCCGAAATTCCTGGCCATGATGATCGCCGTCCCGTGCGTGACGGTGATCGGGATGTTCGTCATGATCCTCGGCGGTTTTGCGGCCGGGGTGTTCATCGTCGGTGTCGATCCGGCGACGTACATCGAAATGACGGTCGATTCACTCGCGGAGAAGGACTTCGTGATCGGTCTGACCAAGAGCTTTTTCTTTGGGATCACGATCTGTTGGGTTGGTATCTATCGCGGATTCGAAGTCGAGGGAGGGGCAGAAGGCGTGGGTCGGATGACGACTTCGTCGGTCGTGACTTCGATCTTTTTGATCATCATCGTGGACCTCGTGTTCACGATTCTGTTCTACTTCGTTTGATCATGACTGATACGGCATCATCCATCATCGAAGTCGAGGATCTGGTCGTCAAATACGGCGATCGCACGGTCCTTGACGGCGTGAACTTCTCGGTACGGAAGGGAGAGGTCTTCGTCATACTCGGTGGTTCCGGCTCCGGCAAGACGACTCTGGTCCGCAACCTCGTGGGTCTGATGCGTCCATACTCGGGATGCATCCGTATTAAAGGCGAGGACTTTACGGCGATGTCTGATGACGAGCGTATCGATCTTCGGAAGAGGGTTGGGATGTGCTTTCAGGGCTCGGCACTCTTCAACTCCCTGACCGTCGGCGAAAATGTCTCGCTTCCACTTTCCGAACACACCAGTCTCGAACCGTCCACGATCGAGATTATGACCAAGATCAAGCTCGAGTTGGTGGGGCTCGCAGGGTTTGAGGATTTTCTGCCGTCTGAGATCAGCGGAGGCATGAAGAAACGCGCCGGCATTGCTCGCGCCATGGCCATGGACCCGGAGATCATGTTCTACGATGAACCGTCCGCTGGGCTGGATCCGATCGTAGCCGCGGGGATCGACGCTCTCATCCGCAAGATGCAGGCGACGTTTGGTCTCACGAGCGTTGTTGTCACCCATGAAATGGAGAGCGTCAAGCTGATTGCCGACACCGTCTGTGTTCTGAAAGAGGGCCGGGTTCTCGGGATCGGGCCCCTCGATGAGCTTCTCGCCATGGATCACCCCTATATTCAACAGTTCTTCGCTCGGCGGCCCGACGATGAGTCCGCGGGCGAAGCCGACTACGCCCGATATTTGACCGGACTCGATTGACTCGGTACAACGAGAGGCAGCATGGCAGCAAAAAAAGACGACTTCACCGCGACCGAGATCAAGGCAGGAATGCTGGTGTTGGTCAGCATTGCCATCCTGCTGGCCTTCGTGGCGGGTATTCGGGGATGCCGGCCGCCCGACGCATCGGCCCGGGTTTTCTACGCATCGTTCACCGATATCGGTGGGCTCAACAACCATGCTGACGTTCGATTCGGCGGCGTCAAGGTCGGCCAGGTCATCGCGATCGAACCCGACCTCGACAATCGATCGATGATTCGCGTGACCTCCGAGGTGGCCGGGAACGTTCCCGTCAACTCGGCCAGTGTCGCGACGATCGCACAGATCACCTTGACTGCCGAGAAGCATCTGGAAATCTCCACCGGTGATGCGACGGCGGAGCTCCTTCGCAGCGGCGACGCTCTGGCTGCCCACACCGGGACCGGTGGGTTTGTCGACATTCCGGATCTCGACGGCATGGTGGCCCGGATGGAAGTCCTGCTCGACAGCGTGACGCTTCTGGTGGGCGGCAGCCCGGTTGGCGGTGCCGATCGAGATATCGTCGACTTCGCTGAAGTTGCTGCGGCCCTTCAAGCGACCCTTGACGAGTCAGGTGGCACCTTTCGTGAGGTCAACGGGGTGATCGCCGAGAATCGGGATGGGCTCAACGAGGTGATAGAGCGACTGGCGACGATGGAGGCGACCGCCTCGGTCTTGATGAATCAAATCAATGATGTGATCGCCGAAAACCGGGTGCCACTGAATGAGACCGTCGTGAATCTGGAGCGACTGACCGCGGAGGCGAGCGAACAGCTGGAGGAACTCACGGCATCGCTGGCAGTCACTCTTCAGTACTTCCAAGACATGGGCGGGAACGCCAGCGATCTCCTGGACGAACAACGGCCGACGCTCGAGGGAATCCTCCTGAACCTCGAGGAAACCACGCGCAACTTCCGCCGGCTGTCAGCGACACTTGCCGACCAACCGAGCGCAGTTTTACGAGGCGCCAAAGCTCAGGGCCGGAAGGACGGCGAAACACCATGAGGCCGAGACTCCAACTGATCGTGATGCTGTGTTGGCTGACCGCATGCGCCTCGGCGCCGAAAATCAGCTATTACACCCTGGCCATGGATCCTTCGGGCACGGTGGATGCGTCGGTCAACCTGGCGGTGGAACAGGTACGAACCACCGACGCTCTGAGCCGAAACCGGATCATGATTCAGGCGTCACCCACAAAAATCGAGTACTACGCCACCGATCAGTGGGCCGGTGGCCTGGCCGAGTTGGTCCGGCAAAAGCTGACGGCGGAGTTTGGACAGCCGGTTGAGGGGCGGCGAACCCTCGCAGTGACGGCGGTTGTGCTGTCCTGCGAGCAGGTGGATGCCGCCGCCGGCGCTGAGGCCCGGATGAAACTGTCCGTTACTGTGCGTGATCCTTCCAAAAAGCGCTACCATGAGCCCCTCCTCGAAAAGACCTATGAGGCAACACGGCCGTCGGCGCGAGCCTCGGCGGGAGCAGTCGTCGAGGCCTTGTCACTCTGTGCGGAACAAATTGCTGGCGAGATCGCGGCCGACGCGGGCGCCTTGCGAACAGAATCCTGAGAGAGGTCCCGGCTCGTTTTCCGTGAATAGTCGAGTTCAAATCGATCGCCGCCGGACACCGGAGAACGCGTCCCTCCTGGAAAAGAGGGAGGTCTGGGAGAGTCTCCTGTCCGATCGACCGACGACGGATCCAAAGTATTTCTACGACGACGTCGGCAGCGAGCTCTTCGAGCGCATAACGGGCCTCGACGAGTACTATCAGACCCGCACCGAGCTCAGGCTCCTTAAATCCGTGGCCTACGAGATCATTGCAACCGCGCGCCCGCACGAGATGGTCGAGTTGGGCTCAGGCGCGGGCCTCAAGGTCCATCTTCTGCTCGACGCCATTCGAGATCGTGGTCTGCTGACGAGTTGTGTCCTGCTCGACATCAACGAGACCTTCCTCGAGACCTCGGCCATACGGTTGGCCAACGACTATCCGGAGTTGCTGGTCCGCGGGGTTGTGGGCGACTTCACTCGTGACCTCGAGGCGGTGGGGGTTGGACCGCCGCGGTTGTTCGTTTTTCTGGCGGGCACGATCGGGAATCTCCACCCCGATTCCCTGTCGGGTTTCCTGTCGATGGTGCGCCGGACGATGGTTGCGGATGATCGTTTTCTGGTCGGTTTGGACCTGGTCAAGGACCGTGAGCGACTGGAGGCGGCCTACAACGACTCCGAAGGGGTCACCGCTGCCTTCAACCGCAATGTGGTCTCAGTACTGAATGCGCGTTTTGGGACGGACTTTGATCCCTCGTTGTTCGAGCACGTCGCTTTTTGGAACGAACGTGAGCAGTGGATCGAAATGCGCCTGCGCGCCATGCGCCCCATGCAAGTGACCCTGCCGGGCGACCCTCGAATGTTGGTTCTCCGAAAGGGCGAAGAGATCCGGACAGAGATCAGCTGCAAGTTCACCGAACAGACGATATCCAACGCCCTCGACGGCACCGATCTGGTTTTGGAACGCTGGTGGACAGACCCTGAAGCTCTGTTCGCGTTGGCGCTCGTAAAACCGCGGGCGCCGGAACCCAGGGCCACGTCATGAAGGAGGGGTTTCAAGATCGGCTTCGTGAGGCGTGGCGAATGTCTGACCGGATCTTCGACATGGTTCCGCGCGAAAGGTGGCTCCACCGACCGATCAGTCTTCGTCATCCGATTCTCTTCTATATCGGCCACCTGCCGGCCTTTGCGTGGAACCAGATCGGCAGCGGGCTACTCGGGTTGGGTCCCCTCCATCTCGAATTCGACGCGCTCTTCGAACGCGGCATCGACCCGGTGGGCGTCGATCGTCATTCGTCTGCTGTCAGATGGCCTGAGATCGATCAGGTCGTGGAGTATCGGGACGCGGCCAGGGAGCGCCTGCTCAAGATGGTCGGGGAGGTGATCGAACGTCAGAACGAGAATCCGTTGGCTGCGCGGGGCCGCATCCTCAATGTTGTCCTCGAACACGAGTACATGCACCAGGAGACCCTGCAGTACATGTTGCAACGGATGGAGCCGGAGGAACTGCACCGCGATGACGCCGTTTCGCCACCAAGGCTGGGTTGCCAGGTCGCCGGCGAGATCGTCGAAGTCGCCGCAGGTTCTGTCGACCTGGGGGCTGACTTCCAGTCGGTGGACTTCGGTTGGGACAACGAGTTTCCGACCCTCCGGGTGGAGGTGGAGCCATTTGGCATCGATCGTTTTCCGGTGCAAAACGGCGAGTGGCGCGAGTTTGTCGAGGCCGGGGGCTATGCGCGGAACGATCTATGGAGCGCTGACGACTGTTCGTGGCGGCAGCGAATTGGACTTGAGCACCCCGCGAGTTGGGAACGAAATGGTCGGAGTTGGCGCTGTCGAACTGTCTTCGACATCCTCGATCTCGAGCAGGTCAGTGGTTGGCCGGTCATGGTGAGTTGCGCCGAGGCCCGGGCCTATTGCCGCTGGAGCGACACGCGCCTGCCCACCGAGGCCGAACTTCATCGTGCGATGTATGGGGCCCCGGGAGGCGGGCAACGCGCCTATCCCTGGGGCGACGCCAGACCGGCGCCCGGAGTCCACGGCAACTTCGACTTCGCCTCGTGGGCGCCGACTCCGGTCGATGCACATCCCGCCGGGGCCTCTGCGTGGGGCCTCGAGGACACGATAGGAAATGCCTGGGAGTGGACCTCGAGCCCGTTCGCCCCCTTTCCAGGGTTCGAGGCCTACATCGCCAGCTACCCGGGATACTCGGTAGATTTTTTTGACGATCGCCATTTCGTGATGCTCGGCGCCTCGTGGGCAACCCCGAAGCCGCTCGTTCGGCGCAGCTTCCGCAACTGGTTTCAGGATCAATATCCGTTTATCTTCGCGGGTTTTCGCACCGTTCGACCGATCTGAATCGAGTCAGACCGAGGTTGACAATTCCATGCCGGTGTATCCGGCAGGGCTTATACTCTTGAGGAACCTTCGAGGCGGCACAACCCGGCGGGTGACGCGGCGGGTTGAATCAGCATGGATTGGAAGTGTACCGACACCGGTGACACCGCCAGTCAGCGGAAGAGGGAGCTGGAGATGTCGGACCCGCGGATTATCGTAGTGTCCGGAGGCATGGGAACGACCGGTGAGCAGCTGGCTCGGACTGCCCTGGCGCAGTTCGAGGGTGCCGGGACATCGATCGCGGTGGTGCCGGGGGTTCGAACGGTGGTCGAGGTTCGGGATGCATTGGAACGAGCCGCCGAGGTGCAGGCTCTTGTGATCCACACCCTGGTCGATCGCGAGCTGCGTGAGGTCCTGAAGCAGACTGCTTTGGCGCGGAGGGTTGTGGAGATCGACGCCATGGGCCCGGTTCTCGACCAGGTCACGGCCCTCCTCGGTCGTCAGCCCGCCGGGAGGCCCGGTCTGTATCGCAAGGTCCGTGAGGACTACTTCCGGCGCATCGAGGCCATCGAGTTTGCGGTCCGCCACGATGACGGCCGTCACTTCAACGAGCTCGGGGGCGCCGAGATCGTTCTTATCGGTGTTTCGAGGGCGGGCAAAACACCCCTGAGCATGTATCTGGCCATGCGCGGTTTCAAGACCGCAAACGTGCCCCTGGTCAAGGGTATCGAGGCGCCGCAGGAGCTCTTCGAAGTGCCGCGAGGGAGGGTGGTCGGCCTGACGCTCGACCCCGATCGCCTGGTGAGCTTTCGCCGCCAACGGCAGGGTGGGCTTGGGGACGGGGCGCCCGAGGCCTACTCGAATCCCCGCGAGGTGTTCCAGGATCTCGAATTCGCCCGTACGGTATTTCGTAAGGGGAGATTCACGACCGTCGACGTGACGTCGAAACCGATCGAGGAAAGCGCCAACGAGGTGGTGGCGGCGGTCGCGCGCGATGGTGGGCTGGATGCAGTGTCGCGAACCACGTTCTGATCTGACCGGAGGTGTTCCATGACGTCCAAAACCAATGGTATCGATCGCCGCAGATTTTTGAAGCTGGGAGCTCTGACCTCCGGAATGGTGGTCGGCGGGTGTTCGCGGGCCGAGTCCTTGGCGGGTGATCCCGCGCCGGTCGAAATGCGGTTTCGCGATCTCGGGGCAACCGGGCTCAAGGTCTCCGAGATTTCGTTCGGGAGCTATGGATTCGACAACCCGGCGCTCCTCACAGCAGCTCTCGACCAGGGCATCACCACGATTTGCACGAGCGCCAACTACCAGAACGGGCGGGCCGAAAGCTCGATCGGCGAGGCGATTGAGAATCTTGGCAGCCGCCGCGACGAATTAGTCCTCTTCACCGGTGACACGTTCAAGACCAACGCGACTACGCGGGACGTTCTCGATGCCATCGACGCGAGCCTGCGGCGCCTTCAGACCGACCACGTGGAAATCTATCGCATCACCAACGTCACGTCGCTGGACGAACTCCGAATCGACGCTCTGTACGAAGCATTTGACCAGGCGAAGAAAGCTGGAAAGGTCTCCCACCTCGGGCTTTCGGGCCATCACGGCGGGATGCAGGAGGTTCTCCGGACCGCGGTCGATGATGGACGGTACGACGTCCTGTTCACAAAGTACGACTTCGCCTCGTACCCTGACCAGGACCCGATCCTGGAACAAGCCGCCAAACGGGGCGTCGGCACCATGGTGTTCAAAACCAACGCGGGCAACCGCAAGAATGAGATCAAGGATCTCGAAGCGGGAGGGCTGTCCTTCCGTCAGGCAACGATCAAATGGGCCTTGAGCCACCCGTATGTGGCGAGCGTGTGCGTCGGGATCACGAATTTCGACGAAATCCGGGAGTACGCACAAGCGGTGGGAAAGCAACTTGACGACGCTGAAGTCGCGATGTTGAGGCGTTACGCGGACGAGATGTACGATCGCTACTGTCGTTTCTGCGGCGAGTGCGAGGGGCTATGCCCCAACGACGTGGCGATCGCCGATGTCAACCGCTACGCCATGTACTTCAAGTACTACGGACGCGAGAAGGACTCGATGCAGCTGTATGAACTGCTTGGCGACAGGGGAGGCGCGGCCGCTTGCCGGAACTGTGCCGGCCACTGCGACGGCGGCTGTCCTTTCAACCGTTCGGTGCGTCAAGACCTTGTGGACGCTCACCACTTGCTCGAGTTTCGGAGACATGAAGCGTGAAGAGCCGCTTCCAGTGGTGGATTGCAGTGTTTTTCGTCGTGCTCGCGGGGTGCGGTGGTGGCCCAGAGCCCCCGGCCCTATCTGAGGACTCGACCGATGGTTCGGCGCCGCCCCCGCCGGCTGGCTGGATCGTGGTCGAGGGCCCCACCCCCTACAACGCTGACAGCCTCTTCGAGTATCTCAACGGCGGGGCGCCGCTGTACTTGAAGTACGGATTCGAGGGTCTCACCCAGACCCGCTACCAACTCGGCGATGATCCTTTTGCCAGCGTCACCCTCGATATCTACGACATGGGCTCGGAACTGGGTGCCTTTGGGGTTTATCGCAGCATTCTACCTCCTGGAGTGGATGTTGAGGATTGGGGTGTCGAGGGCTATCTCACGGGCACGGTTGCTGCTGCGTGGCGCGGTTCGGTCTACATCCACGGCGAGGCTGATGACGACCGGCCCGAGCTGGTCGACGTTCTCGGACACGTGGTGTCATCGGCGGTCGAGGCTGTGGCCGGGCAGGACGCGTTGCCGGCCGTTCTCGAGGTTCTGCCTCACGAAAGTCTGGTTCCCGGGAGCGAACGGTACGTCGCAGCGGATCTCTTTGGACACGCGTTTCTCCCCGGAGGAGTGGTGGCCAGCTATGACCTTGGTGGCGTCGAGGCGCAGCTCTTTTTCAGTGAGTTGGCGGACGCCGCCAAAGCGGCAGAAGCACTCGAACGACTGCGCCGCCACCAAGAGGAGTGGGGCGACGTCGGAGCCGGGATCACCGGTCTCGGGGACGGCGGTTTCCGCTTCGTCGATCCCGGACTCGGTGCCGGCATGGTGGTGCGCGCCGGAGATGTCGTTGCCGGAGTTCATGGCCCTACCGATGCGGACCATCTCGTGCGCGAGTTGCTGATGAATCTGCGCGAGTAGGACATTCTTACAGGGGAGGCCCGAAAATTCCCGCTGCCGTTGGCGTGCTCATGGGCAGATGAAGTTGATATTGGATCTTGGATTCTGGATGTGAGGTAAAAACCCATTCCCACCAATCAATGACATCCAACATCTACCATCCGGAATCGTGGCTTCGCGTGGGCCCTCAAAACCCCCACTGCGTCCACACCCAGAACTTGTCCGTGTCGGTGGCCCAATCGTCGGCATCGTAGGCTGCGTATGTCAACGCGAACTTCTGCTTCCACGGCGCTGTGTAGACAACGTTGGCGTCGAATTCAGAGCCCCACGAGGCGCCGCCGCTGTCGGCCGAGAAATCGTGATAGACCCCGGTGAGGGCAAAAGAACCGAGCTTGGCGTCAATGCTGACAAAGAAATCGCGCAGACCATCGGCGGGAGTGACCAGGAATTTATCGGCCCACCCGTTGAACTTGTGAAGGGTCGCCAGCGGGGTGTTGAAGCTGCCGTCACCCGGTGAGCCGCCGAGCACTTCATAGCCGGCGGCTGCCTTCATTTTTCCGAAAACGAAACCGAGGTCCGCACGAAAGTAGTCCGCTTCGACGGTCTCGGGATTGTCCCCGGTGTCTGACTGTGTCGCGAGCTCGAGACGGTAGGTGAGCCCCAGGGGCTTCGAGAGCGAGGTCTTGCCGGCGAAGGAAACGCCGAAGGTCGCCGTCGACAAACGCCAGAGGCCTTCCTGGTCATAGTCGATTGACAAGAGATAACCGCGCAACGAGCCGATACCAGAAAAGGAGTAGACCCCTTCGAGGTGTGACGTGGACATCGGCCGCGAGGCTGCGGTGACGGTCCGTTGCCGGGCGATATAGGCATATCCGATATCGAGGTTCTTGACGCCGGTGAAATGCGCTTTCGCACCGTCGAACGTCTGGTGGTTCTGGCGAAAACCGACGTTGCCGACAAACCGCGAATTGTCGATGACGATCTCCTGGCGGCCGCCGCGAATTGGCAGGGTGTCCAGCGGCTTCCAGTCGAGGTAGACCTGGTTGATCTCGGTGAGGGGCGGGTCGGGGATGACCGGGCGGTCGGTGACGCCGTTCCATAGGGAGCCCGCGCCGGCATTGTTGTGATCATTGGAAAACCCGATGTTGACGACGTTTTCAAACTCGATCATGGCGGCGAGACGGTGCCACCAGAGAGTTCGGTACCCGAGGGCGGTACGCAATGTCGAGGCCTGGCCGTTTTCTTCGAACCCGGTCTGGTCAACGCCTTCGTAGCGGTATCGGAGATTGAGGGACAATTTGCCCTTGGTCACTGCGTCTCCGAGGCTGGGCGGGTCCTCCGCAGAAGCCTGCGGGAACGCCGCGACCGTCAAGATGGCCAACAGCACGAAGGTTAATCGAGGTTTCTGGGTCTGTGTCATGGCGGGCCCTTCCTGGTCGTCCAAGTGACGGCGGGATTCAGTTTGTTGTCGATGAGAGGAACTCGTCTCTCAGGTACTCGTGCATGGCCCGGTTCCTGGCCTTTTCCGGTGTCGGTTCCAGATAGGCGAAGGCGTCGTCCTCACCGTAGGCGAGGATCGAGTGGCAGAGGGTGCAGTCTTCCGGGATCCAGTTCCCCTGGTCATCCTGCAGGTTCCGGT
>RCNF010000329.1_pt1 | contig 23546 bp, 17 predicted proteins | sample 2041311 | NCBI WGS metagenome assembly RCNF01 (sample SAMN09708228, study PRJNA481090) | Marine sediment metagenome, whole genome shotgun sequencing project. | biome: marine sediment; feature: ocean; material: sediment; isolation source: Sewage treatment plant 2 marine sediment (STP2) ... | reverse complement strand
GACGCGGCATCATACCCCAGGAACGAGCGATTTGTTTCCCAAAGAAAACATCCGCATGGGTTTTATTTTTCAGTCATTTAGCGCCTCTCGCTGAAGATGAATGAGGGTTCAACATCTTTTCAGGAACGGGATCGTTACTGAGATTCATTCAAATTTCGCCTGAATAGAGGGGGGAGGTCGCGAATGCCGAAGAATGGGCGATCGGCCTATCTCGGCGGCATCAACGAGATGACCCCAACGGAGATCCTCGAGATCGCCCCGTTCGATTCACCGCTTTGGGGCTTTGGTCCCTATCGGCTCTTCAAGCTCATCGGCGTTCACGCTGATCCGCGCGACGATCCGGAGGCTGCAGCCGAGATCCTCCGACTGGTATTCGAGAGCAACCCCGACCGTCTCGTCCAGGGCCACGCTCTCGCCTCCCTCGTGTTCTGCGCCGAACGCTCCCGCCAGGGCGAGCTCGCCCGTCGCCTTTTTCGTCAGCTCGAGAGCGAGTACGGTGACCTCGCCGAGCTTGATCCACTTCGTCGGATGAATGACCCCGACAGGCGGGCCCGAACCGGTCTCCCGATCCCTGACTTCAGCTTTGTGCTCGCCGACGGATCGATGATCCGCGCCGATGACCTGAATGGCCGGTGGACGCTTGTTCACCTCTGGGCCACATGGTGCGGCCCCTGCATCGGCGAAATGCCGCAACTCCATCTCGCAAACGAGACGTTCAGTGGCCACCGGCTCAGGGTGTTGTCGATCTCCATCGACAAGAATCCGGATACCGTTGCAAGGTTCCGAGCCGAACGCTTCGCCATGCCCTGGCTCCACGCCGTGCCCGCCGAGGGCGATTTCCACCAAGGCGTCAAGGCTCTGAACCCGATCGGCGGCGTGCCTCAGCTTCTGCTCGTGTCCCCGACCGGAATCGTCGTCTCCACGAGCGAGGACCTTCGCGGGGAGCGGCTGATCCCGACCTTGACGAGACACCTGGGTCCGCCAGATCGAGAATGACGGCATCCGATTCGAGGGCCCGGAGGTCTTGAGGAGGCTACCTGATCACTGCCCCTGCCGCTGCCGCGGATTTTCTTCGATAACGAACACTCATCGGGCACGGGCACGGGCACGGACACGGACACGGACACGGACACGGACACGGACACGGGTTAGAATAGCGGTCCCGCTGGAGGTAGTGATGACTGAACGACTCACCGTCGAGTTGACCGAGCTTCCCGAGCCCGGATCGTTCGAGCCGGGAATCCGCCGCGCCCCCGATCGCGGCTACACCCTCAATCGCCGCGAAACCAAGATTGCGCTGGCCAACGCCCTGCGCTATGTGCCCAAGGAGCATCACGCGGTGGTCGCACCCGAATTCCTCGAAGAGCTGCGCACTCGCGGTCGGATCTACGGTTATCGCTACCGCCCCCACGGCCGCCTCACCGGCCGGTCCATCGAGAGCTACACCGGCAAGATCACCGAGGCCAGGGCCATGCAGGTGATGATCGAGAACAACCTCGATTTCGATGTCGCGCTCTACCCGTACGAGCTTGTCACCTACGGCGAATCCGGCCAGGTCTGTCAGAACTGGATGCAGTACCGGCTCATCAAACGCTATCTCGAGATCATGGACGACACCCAGACCCTCGTCGTCAGCTCGGGTCACCCTCTCGGGCTCTTCCCTTCCCGCCCGGAAGCGCCTCGCGCGATCATCACCAACGGACTCATGGTCGGGATGTTCGACACCCCCGAGGACTTTCATCGCCTCGCTGCCCTCGGCTGCGTGAATTACGGTCAGATGACCGCCGGCGGGTGGATGTACATCGGCCCCCAGGGGATCGTCCACGGTACCTACATCACCCTGCTCAACGCCGGCCGACTCTATCTGGGCGTCCCCGAGGACGGCAATCTCGCCGGCCACACGTTCATCACCTCGGGGCTCGGTGGCATGTCCGGAGCGCAGCCCAAGGCGTTGGAGATCTCCGGCGGCGCAGGAATCGTCGCCGAGGTCGACGCCTCGCGTATCGAGACCCGGCACTCGCAGGGGTGGATTTCAAAAGCGACGGACGATCTGGCGACTTCGGTGAAGTGGATGCTCGACGCCGCCGCCGCACGTGAACCCCTGTCGGTGGCCTACCACGGCAATATCGTCGATCTGCTGGAGTATCTCGATACCAACGACATCGCCGTCGATCTCTACTCCGATCAGACCTCGTGTCACGTGCCTTACGACGGAGGCTACTGCCCGGCCGGGGTCAGCTTCGACGCCATGCGCGACCTTCTGGCCACCGACCGCGAAGGTCTCAAGGCCAAGGTCGATGAAAGCCTGGCGCGTCACTACCGGGTGCTCAAACGGCTCACCGACAAGGGCGCCCACTTCTGGGACTACGGCAACGCCTTTCTTCGCGCGGTCTACGACGCCGGCGTCCCCGAGGTCACAGCCAACGGCACCGACCCCTCGGAGGGTTTCATCTGGCCCTCCTATGTCGAAGACATCATGGGTCCCATGTGCTTTGACTACGGTTACGGCCCCTTCCGCTGGGTCTGTCTCTCGGGCAAGGCCGAAGACCTGCACGCCACCGACCAGGCGGCCATGGCCTGCATCGATCCCAATCGGCGCGGCCAGGACCGCGACAACTGGCAGTGGATCCACGATGCCGAGACCAACGCGCTCGTTGTCGGAACCCAGGCGCGAATCCTCTATGCCGACGCCGAGGGCCGAACCGAGATCGCCCGGCGGTTCAACCGGATGGTCCGTGACGGCGAGATCGGCCCGGTCATGATGGGCCGCGACCACCACGACACCGGCGGCACCGATTCCCCTTATCGTGAAACCGCCAACATCTACGACGGATCGAACACCGTTGCCGACATGTCACACCAGTGTTGGGCCGGCAATGCCGCCCGCGGGATGACCATGGCGGTGCTCTCCAACGGTGGCGGCGTCGGCACCGGCAAGGCCATCAACGGCGGATTCGGCCTTGTCCTCGACGGTTCGGAGCGGGTGGACCGGATCCTCGACTCGGCGCTGGAGTGGGACGCCATGGGTGGCGTCGCCCGCCGAGCGTGGGCACGCAACGCCAACGCCATCGAAACCGTGGACACCTGGAACGCGGCAAACGCAGAGAGAGGCCACGTCACCGTGCCGAGGGTCGCCGATGAGAAGCTGCTGGACGATCTGATCGACAAGAGCTGATCTCCATTTTCTTTTTTTTTGTGATCGAATCAGGTGATCCTCTCGACGGACCGGTTCGCAAGTTATTCGATCTCCAAGAACAGCAGTAGCATAGAGACTGACGATGGATACGCTTCTTCAACACCTGCCGCCCGAACTGGCCGGCTTCGCCGTCACGCTGGGACTCTCACTCCTGATCGGTTTCGAGCGCGAAGAGCAACGTCCCTCGAACTCCGCCGGGTTCTTCGGCGGGATCCGCACCTTTCCCATGATCGGCCTCGCCGGCTTCCTCCTGGCCAAGGTCTTCGACACGTCGATCCCGTTTGCCGTCGGGCTCCTCGTCCTCGGAATCCTGCTCGCGGTCACCCACTGGGCCAGCGTTCAGGTCAACGAACTCGGGCTGACCACCGAGTTTGCCGCCCTCCTCACCTATGGGCTCGGCGCCGCGGCATCTCGCGAAATGTATTGGCTTGCCCTCTGTGCGGGGATCGTGGCCGTCATCCTGCTGCATGAGAAGCGCGGTCTCGAGGGGCTCGCGGTGCGGATTCCGCCGAAGGAGCTGCGGACCTTGCTGCGTTTTCTGCTGCTCACTGCGGTGATCCTGCCCGCGGTCCCCAACCACTCGTTCACAACCTACGAGATCAACCCATTCAAGATCTGGCTGGTGGTGGTGGCGGTTTCGGGTGTCTCCTACGCCAGCTACCTCCTCCAACTCAGACTCGGCGACCGGGCGCTGCTGCTCTCCGGCATCGTCGGCGGCGCCTACTCGTCCACCGTGACCACGGTGGTACTCGCCCGCCAGTCGAAGGGTGGCCACCACGCCCCCCTGGCCTACGCCGGCGCCATCATCGCCGCGACTGGAGTCATGTACATCCGGTTGTGGATCCTTGTCCGTCTATTCGCGCCCTCCCTGGGGGGACGGTTGACGATCCTCTTCTGGGGTCTGGCCGCGGCTGCTCTGGCCATCGGTCTCGTGCTGACCCGGATGGGGAGGAAAGACCGAGGGAATGGGGAGGAGCGCACGGCACCTTCCAACCCCCTCGAGATTCGTTCGGCCATCACCTTCGCCGGACTCTTCCTCGCCGTCTTGGTGGGCACCCGCATCGTGGCTGAGCGCTTCGGCGGCACCGGCGTCCTGATCCTCGCCGCCATCATGGGCGCCGCCGATGTCGATCCCTTCATTCTCGGCCTGACGCAGCAAGTCGGCACCACGATCCCCCTTGAAACCGCCGCCCTCGCGGTGGTGATTGCCGCAGCCGCCAACAACCTCATGAAGGGCATCTACTCGGTAGCGTTCGGATCACAAACAGCCGGCCGGGTAGCGATGGGCGCTCTGGCCGGATTCGGCGTCCTCAGCGTTGTCTTCTTCCTCGTGGGCTGAGGTCCTCGTTTCGACCACCAAGATCCCTGAGTTGCAATCTCGGAGCACGTCAACTGTTTTGCGGAAAAACACACGCACCGGAGTCGTTGGCGCTCCCTGGATTCTCGGCTAAGATGATCGCCAGCCGGGAAGGGCCGTCGAGATCGGGTCGCACAGTGCCTGCGATTGTCGGGTGACCAACCGGGCTCAGAAGGAGTGACACCGACACCATGATCTTTGTTTCCAGTGGATCTGGAGACCTCGTTTTTCTGACGTGGCTTCCCGATGACGCCGATGCCGCGCTCGAATCATCCATACGCTCCGCGTATGAGGAGATTCTGCGTCACCTCGAATCAGACGCCGCCGTGGTGATTCAGGAACGTGTTTTCTGCGATCTCGAAGCGACCGACGCCATCCTTGCCGCTCGGTCCGGAGCTCTCGCCCATTGCGCCTCGATCCAGGTGCCGCCGACCCTGATCCAGGGGGCACCCACCCGCAGCGGTCCGTTCGCCGGCATCCACATCATTGCGGTTCGCCTATCCGACCGAAGCTCGGTCACCGCCATCCGACGAAACGACCGGGTCTGCGGTCTCGAAATCGCGGGCGCGGACGCCGACTACCTCGGGCTCTCCGACATCGGTCGGGTCCTCGACTCCACCGCCGACCTCTCGCCCGGCGCCGAGACGCGAGACACCCTCCTGCTGACGAACCAACTGCTCGAGGAACACCGGTGGGCGTTCACCGATATCTGCCGCACCTGGTTCTACCTCGACGACATCCTTTCATGGTACGACGAATTCAACGCCGCCCGAAACGAGGTCTTCTCCGGTCTCGGTCTGCTCAACGGTTCCAGACCAGGGCTCATCCCGGCGAGCACCGGAATCCGGGGGAGCAATCCTCGGGGTCACCGGTGCACCCTCGATCTGCTCGCCGTCAGAGCACGGCCCGGGCGGCGGATCTCCGTCGATATGCTCCACAACCCCCTTCAGAACGAGGCGCCGGAGTACGGATCCGCCTTTTCCCGGGGTCTGGGACTGACCACCGATCACTGTCACACCCTTTTTATCTCCGGAACCGCGTCGATAGACGAGGGCGGTGTCACCGTCCACCCCGAAGACTTCGATCGACAGACCATCCGAACGCTGGACAACATCGAGTCGCTCCTCGCGTCACAAGATGCCGGGATGGCCGACATCTGTCAGGCGACAGCCTTTATCAAACGCCGGGAGGACAGCGAGCGGTTCGAGTCGATTCTGAGGGACCGCGGACTCGAGGACCTTCCGTTGATCTGTACCGTCGATGACGTCTGCCGCAATGATCTTCTTGTGGAGATCGACGCCACGGCCCGGCTCCAGCCACGACCGCCGAGCGATGCCTGACCCACGAAGAACGGTCTGATCACCGCGACCGACCACGACAGCCGCACCATCCTCAAGGCCAGGGGTTACACGACTCTGGCCGCCATCGGGTCTTTCCCCCTGACGTCTCGCTTCGGTCTCAACAGGGGAATCGACGTCTACGACGAGGAACTCGGATCCGTCGGTTGGCGGATGATCGCAATCGGGCGCGCGTGCTCCTCTCGTGGTCAAAAAAAGCCCCGCGCCGGAGCGCGGGACTTGAAAAATCTCTCCAGGAAATTCCTACTCGACTTCGAGGCTCATGAGTTCGACGGGAACCGTTCCCAGATCAACGTCGGCCCCGGTGGCGTCAGTCCCAAGGGCGGCATAGCACGCATCGGCGGCGCACGGATCGTTAACCGAGCACATCACCGAATCGGGTACGGCGCCCCACGTGTCGCCGTAGACCATCCATGTAGCGGGAACGCCGGGTGCCGTGTTGCCACCGGTATCGACCTTGACGTTCAACACGCAGGCCGGATCGCAGTCAATCCCGAAACCGGAGCAAGGGCCGCCGGAGAACGAGAATTGCGCAGAGGTCGTTCCCACACCGGCAGTGGTATCGAAATTTGTGCTCGAGAGGCTTACGATGCTCCACCCTGCCGGCAGGTTGATCGTGACACCATCAAACCACTCGGCCGATGTGGTCACCTGGAGCGCTGAGAAAACAAGATCGACATCGGAATCACTGTTATAAGTGAAGCTGTCGAGAACAACCGTAGAACCATTGAGATTATCAGTTTGCGCACCGGCAAATGTGGCCATCAACATCACAGCAACGAGGCACATTGTCTTTTTCATGGGTTTCCTCCAAAAAATTAAGGTGAATGAAAAGTCGTTCGAAAACCGAGTTCGTCAAGTCAATCAGCCATCGCACCGGGTCTCGGAACAGGTGGTTCCGGCCCCCGCTCCACCCGCCACTTACGCGGCGAGCCATCAGCCCGAATCAGACCGTCGGCGGACTGACAAAAATCGAAATCACCGGTCGCATCTGCCACGAGTTGCGGCACGTCCCATGATGACGTGACCGCTTTGGACGAAAACTCCGACTCGACACAGAGTACCGATCCGAGGGTCTCTTCGGACCCATTTCTCCTCACCGCTCGGATCTGGTAGACCATCGGTCCGGGCGGTCGGGCGTCGTCGGACATTTCGAACGAGGTGAGTCCCGTCGCGGCACTGACCTCTCCCACCAGATCCTCTCGTCCGTTCGGCATGGTGCGATAGAGACGGAGTTGGACCCGCCCCTGGGATCGGACCTGCCACGAGACCATGGCATGATCAGGACTCGAGAGGATGGTGACAGGGAGTTTTCTGGGTGGTTGCTCGAATTGGGCGCTCCCGGGCGAGGCCGAAACGAAAGCCGAACTCGCGATCCCCGCGACCATCATGAAGAACATGACTACGGTCCGGCAGATCAAGCGTTCGATCCGGTTGGATCGAAGGATCCTTCCCACGTGACCATCAAGCCACCGCCGGGAAACCGAGAGTCGTTTGAATTTCCTCACCACCTAGACCGGGGCAATCCTAACACAAATGTGACGCAGATCACCTCATCCAGGATGACTTGATCTCAAATCTGACAATGAAATACCTCAGCTGCCGTTCCACCGCCGATTGTGTGCGTCCGAGAGCATCGCGGTGCTCGAAGATGCCCGCCCCGCCGCGGGCATCGGTCCGAGCGTTCCTCCGTCCCTGGTGTAGAGGTCCATGTCCTTGCACCAACCCTCGGCCTCGAGGACATAGACCCGGGTCCAGCCGGGAGCGGGTCCTTCGGGCGGCGCAATAAATTCCAGGTGGATACCCTCGCCCGGACCGATGATCGCCAGGGCATCGTCGGCTGCCGAGATCAACTCGGTGGCATCACCGAACTTGGTGTAATAGCCAGGTTGCACCCGGGTATCCCAAAGCGGGGCCCTTTGATCGAAATCAAAATGCGGCAGCCGCTCCGATCCGGTGGTCCGGCGGGCGAATCCAGTTTGTTCAACCACTGCGGTGCGCAGATCGAGCCCATGGCGGACGATCTCCTCGGTGACCTCAGCCCCCACGACGATGACCCGATCCCAGTAGACCTCCTGATTCGACCTCAGCCGGAGCGCTTTGGTTCCGGACGGGAGCCTCGGGAGCGGGACCGAAATCTGGCGCGGCATCCCGGCCGGGTATCCGAACTGTTCGAGAACCACGACCCATCGACCATCGGCGCCGCGCGCCTCAAGCGTCGGCGCACGGTAGTCGGCGCCGGCCTGCCATGCTGCGAACCTGGTGGACGAATAGGGATACTCCACCCAGCCGTCGGCAACCAGAACGAGTCTTCGACCGATCCAGTTGATGGCCTCGTCGAACTCCAGGGTCAGGATGTGTTCGCCCCGCAGTCTCCCGATGAATCTGCGGTCGAGTTCACCGACGGGGGCCGCCACCCGATCGGCGGCGGCCATGGCGTCGGTCACGTCATCACCGCGCTCGTTGTAAGCCTGGACAGGAGCCGCGATGGTGCGATAGACCACCGGCCGGCCGGTTGGTGGGACGCCGAGGATGTGCATCCTCTCATCGAGGGTCATGTGCCACTTGGGCGGGAGATCGTAGGCCACCATCCGTACGGCGTCGATATAGGCCGCCTCTTCCATGGGTTCGCTGAGCTTGAGCAGAATCCTGCCGTCGCGCGGCCGGATCGAACTCTGTGGCAGGAGGACGTTTTCCCATGGCCTGGGTTCGGCGTACTCGCCTGGCCCGATCGCATGGCCCATCCCACCGACACCGAGAAAATCGGTCACAAACGAGAACTCTTCACCATCCCACGCAAAGAGCACCGGACAGCTCGAGATCTGGCGCTGGGTTTCAACGATGGTGTGGACAGCATCGGGGGCGAGTCCCATCTCCGTCTGGAAGACCGCGTCGGACCAATCGAGGGCAACAAAGTCCACCGCGGGCATGCCGCCAAGACCGACGAGCACAGGCTGCAAACTCTGCCCGGGTCCCGATTGCGACCGGTAGGTGTCGATCACCGTCCATCTCGAACCCACCCGCGCCGCTACCCGCGCCCCGATCCCCGAGGCGTTTGTCCGCATGCTGTTCGCGTCGTCATCGAGACCGGACAGTCTGATGGCCGCGAAGGGGAATCGACCGGAACCCGGCTGCCACGCAATCGGGCCGACCCCGGGTGACCAGCCGACGATGGAGGGTCCACGATTCGGGTCTAGGGCAACAAAACCGGCGGTCGCAAGGGCCTCTTCATCGGACGCCATCACCCGACCGTCCACCGCCGACAGCAGGGCCCATCCGACCTCGCCGGAGACCAGCAGATCGAGAACACCATCGCCATCGGCATCGCCGATCTCGAGGCGGTCGGAGCCGCTGACACCGGCCGCTTCGGTGACCAGACGCTCGGCCGACCACACATCCTTCTCGGCCTCGATCCAGACATCGACCGCGCCGCCCTCGCTGAGAGTGTAGAGTTCAACGGAGCCATCAGCATCCACGTCACCGGCGACCGCAGCCCGGACATCGGCCGCGACAAACGGGTCCCACCCGGTGGCGGGCACGTACTCCCACAGCAGTCGATTCTCGTAAACCTGGTGCGGCGGCTCGCGGTTGAGGACGATCAGATCGGCGTCGAAATCGCCATCGAGATCGGTGACGACCACCGCTCGCGAGGCCCGGCCGTCGCCGGTCAGGCCGCGATCGACGCCCAACGACCGGAAGCTTCCATCGCGGTTGTTGTTGAGCAGATCGTTGTCGCCATCTGCCTGGACGAGAAAGATATCGAGATCGCCGTCGTGGTCGGCATCGAAGAGGCCGCCGTCCACGGTGTCGAGATCGCCCCCCGCGACACCGGTCCCATCCGGCGCCGGAGACCACTCGCCGGGCGCCGTCTGCAGCCACAACTGGTTCGGGCCACGCCGGCAGAGATAGACATCACTGAGCCCGTCGTTGTCCACATCGCCCCACAGTGCGGTGTTGACATCTCTGACCCGGGCCAGCGGATGATCTGTGGTCACGACGTGACCGGTTCGTGAGGCCAGGAGAACCAGGTTGGATCCAGCCGCGGCGCCCACCCTCGCTCCCGCCACAAAGAGGTCCAGATCTCCGTCGCCGTCAAAATCACACGCGGTGGTGTTCGGAGCCCGGGCCGAGTCCATCGTCTCCAGAGCAAACCCCCCGGAGACAATGGGCGATGCGGATTCGAAAATGGGGCCATCGGGCTTTGACGAGACCTCGATCAGCGCGGTCCCGATGACCACAACCTCGGCTTTTTGGCCCATCTTGGTGTATTTGAATTCCATCAGGTGCGCGCGCGGGTTGCCGTCAAGCGCCTGAAACCGCCCGATATAACCTTCGGCCTCATCCTTTCGCCCGAGCCTCTGGAGGGCCTGGAACGCACGGTAGTATGCGCTGCGAAGATAGGGATCTCCCTCGACCGCGCGATCGAACCAGATGAGCGCCTCTTCGTGCTTCTTCAGTTGCATGAGGCTCTGTCCGACATGGTAGGCCGCGTCGGGGTCGCCGGGATCGACCTTGGCAACCGCCAGGAAGTCATCAAACGCAGCCCGTGAATCACCCCCGTGCAGCGAAAGATGCCCACGCACATATTTCGCGCGGAGGTGGTCCGGGTTCCGGGCGAGGACGCCATCCAGGATCCCCATTGAGGTCTCTTCGTCACCCTCCTGCTGTCGATTGAGCACCGCGATGGCCAGGTTGACCTGAAGATCCGCATCATCAGCGTGTTGCTCAACCAGACCGGCGAAGGCCTGTCGCGCCGCATCGAAGTCGAATCGCCCCATCAGCGCCACGCCACGGTTGTTGGTTGCGATGGTGTCCAGGTCGTAGGAGGTTGTCTCGTGTCTGATTCCACACCCACCGACCACGGTCATCAGTACGAGGCAGCCCAGTCCTGCCCATCGACGGAATCGACCCGATTCATTCTCCATCAGGCGCGGCCGTCGCTCTGTGAGCGTCCCCCCGGGCGCTGTAGTAGAAGGCCACCGTCCGCACGCGGATTCCATCGGCGCCGGGGATGACCTCGAACTCGGTCCGCAAGCCATCCTCAAAGACCACCGCATCACCAAGGAACAACCGATAGCCGACCGGGGCGGCCCGGTGGTAGAACCTCACAACGGGGGCGCCGTGGAGAGGCTGCGTGAAGGGTTGAGGCTGCCCGTCCGGACCGCGAAAGTAGAAACCACCACCGAAGAAATCCTCGATTCCGGTTCCGCGCCACGACGGCGTCGTTTCTCCATCGATATAGATCTGCTCGTCGCGCTCGAGATGCTCCCAGACATCCCCGATCGCCGGCCCGAAACTCGCGAAGACACCGACCAGCGATCCACGACCCTCGAGCTCGATGATCGGGGCTTCTGCGTCGGCGATGTCGTCCTTGTTGTCTCGGATCTGAATGCCGAAGTGCCCGGCATCATCGGAGGGAGGAGCATCGAGGCGGCGAACGGCGTACTCGACCGTCACCCCGGGAGGTCCCTCCACGGGTCGTCTCATGAGTTCGACTGTGGCGCTCTCGAAAAACGGCATGGGGAAGTAGAAATAGAAATCGTCCTGCTCATCGGCGCCGAAGAAGATCGAATGCGCGCCGGGTTCGTTGGCCCGGGCGACTCCGAAGAGATCGAGGAGCGGAACCAGGATCGGATCCCGGTTGTCAAAGGTGAATCGCAGCCCGAGCCGCCCCCAGTCGGCCCGACGCGATCGAATGATGATGCCGTTGATCACATCCGGGCCGGCAAAGGTCGCGATCGCCTCTCCCCCGCCCGGGGGCAATACGACCGAGCCGCTGACGGTGGGGTACGGCCCACCCTTCCATGGATCGCTCCCGGCCCGCTCGAGCAGGGAACGAAACTCCGTCAGTGATTCCTCGCCGGTGAACGACCTCCCAAAGGAGGCATCCTCCACCAACCGCGCGTTCACCTGAAACCAGATTTTGCTGGCCCCGGCCCCGACCAGGGTGATTTCGCAGCCGTTTTGAAACGGGATCGGCACATAGGAGATGTTGCCCCCCCCGGACACGGTCCGATCCGCGACCAGGGGCGAGAGGAACGGCGCCGTGGTCCCCGAGAAGACATCGGACAGCGGCAGGTCGATCACCGGCCGCTGGCGGCCGTCAACCCGAATCCGAAGGCGAACCGCCCCATCGAGGGGCTCGCTGATGCCTTCTCCCATGACCATCCAGATCCGGGTCACAGCTCCGGCGCCTTTGGTGCTGAATATGACGCCTTCGCCGTCATCCCGCACCCGAACAAAACGGGAATCACCCTCGGAGTGGCGATCGAACCCACATCCCGATGGGCAGTGGCTCGATCGCATCACCACCCGGTCGCCGTCCGGGACCGAGGCCACCGAGGACAGATCGCGCCACCACTCCCAGGGAGGGACTCTCGATGGCGCCGAGGGGACATCCACCCGTTGGTCTCCACCAGCGGTTTGGGCGCACCCGATCAGACCTGTGGCACCCACGATCAGGGATATCAACACAACCAGGGCTCGTTGCCCGACCCGCTTCAACTCAGCCACGGTTTCTCCGCCGTCTCTCCGCCTCAGCGGTTTCAAGCGCCACCGACCGCCGCAACTTCTCGGCGCCGGTGGCATCGATGGGGAAGTCCCTCCAATGAGGACAGAACTCGTCACGAACGACCCGATCCGATCGCATATCCAGAATGAGAGGAAACAGTCGACAGCCATCGGGACGAATCTCGTAAACCGAACAACGCCCCTGCTGAAGAAACACGCACCGACCATCCCGATTCTTCAACTCCAAATCACCGTTCGTGTTCAACCGAACGAAGTCCGAATAGCCGGCTTCCTCGAGCACCGACACATCCGCTTCGGTCAGGGTCATGATCGTATCGAGGCAGCAGACATGGCAATCATGCCTTTGGCAGACGTTGGAGTCCACTTAGCTGGGGCCTTCGGTATAGAACGGCAGATCATCCACCAGCTCGTACCACAGACACGAACTCGAGCGGCTTTTCCGAATCATCGATCCTCCCGAGCCGGACAACGACCTCAACCTTTTCGCACCACCGCGGCACCGAGCAGAAACAACGTTGCCGCCAGGGCCATGGCGCCGACAAAGAGCCCGGCCTTGCCGAGCACCACCACCGGTCGCGCATCAAAGACCCTCCAGCCCAGTTCCGTTGCCCCCCACATCACCCCGAAATAGAAACCGGCGCAGCACAGGGCAAACGCCAGAAACGACAACGAGCTGAGCAGTAACTCCTTGCGCGACATCGCGTGCGCATCGGTGCGCAGCACATAGCGGCGGTGGAACGCCTTGGCGACCGACGAGGTGGGTCTGAGCATCACATAGACCCGCAGCCCCACATACGCCAGAATCAGCGCGACGACGAACCATTTCATTGGGGCATAGTAGCTGGTCGGAGATCGAGAGATTCAAGATGTAGGTTGCAGGATTCGAGATTCGAGATGCAAGGTGCAACTGGTTGCTGTCGCTGTCTGTGGCCCTGAACACTGCCGCCGCTGATTGCCGTACCTGTCGCTGGCCCGGCCCTTGGACCAGCGGATCTTCTCCGCGCCGCGGCGGGTCTGCGTCAAGCTACCAGAAGATCTTCCCCTGCTCTCACGAGATCGGCGTAGCGACCTTCCGCGGCCATGAGCTCAGTGTGACTTCCCTGCTCGACGATCCGCCCCTTCTCGAGCACCACGATCCGATCCGCCTGCTCCACCGTGGACAGGCGGTGTGCGATGACGATGACCGTCTTGCGCTCGAAGATCCTCGCCAGCGCATCCTGGATGAGCTGCTCGGTCATGGAGTCGATGGACGCGGTGGCCTCATCGAGGATGAGAAGTGCGGGATCGTGCGCCATGACCCGGGCAAAGGCCAGGAGCTGGCCCTCACCCACCGAAAGATCCGCTCCCCGCTCACGAAGCTGATGATCCCACCCGACCCGCCCGACGATCTGGTCGGCGTGGACAAGCTCGGCCGCCTCATCGGTATCGGTGGTGGAGATCTCCGGGTTCCCCATGTCGACATTGAACCGAACCGACTCGGAAAAAAGCTGGGCATCCTGACGGACACCCGCGACCCGCCGCCGAACCTGGGATCCCCTGATGGCCGAGAGTTCCTGCCCGTTGATGGTGATGGTCCCTCGATAACCGGTGTAGGAGGTGTCCAGAATCCGGGTCAGAGTGGTCTTGCCCGAACCGGTGGAGCCGACGATGGCCACGACTTCACCCGGCGCCACATCAAGATTGATGCCGACCAGGACATCCGGCGACTCGGGTCGATAGCGGAAGTGGACATCCTCGAGCCGAAGGTGTCCGTCCGTCTCGACCAGATCCTCTCCAACATCGGAGACCGTCTCGTCAACATCCAATAGCCCGAGGATCTTCTCGAGAGCGGCCGCACCCCGCTGGAGCACAGCCACCCGAGCCGAAAGTTCGCGCAGCGGTCGAAAGAGCCGGTCGAGATACTCGATGAACGCCACCAACAACCCCGCGCTCAACGGCTCCACCGGCGCCAGCGGCAGCCCGATCTTCGAAGCCAGACCCGCGCCGTACCAGAGCATCACCGCCACACAGATGGAGGCCGCGCCATCCACCATTGCATACATGAACGAGTCATAGATGTTGGAGCGGGTCGTCGCGCGGCGGAAACGGTCATTGCGGAGATCGAAGAGCCGTGCGCTCTCGGCCTCGTTGCCGAAGAGCTGGACGATTTCGACGCCATCGACCCGCTCCGCAAGGAAGGCGTTGACCGAGGCCAGGGCCTCCCGAACCTCGAGGAAAAGCGTCCGCAGTCGCCGCCGGATGAATTCGAGAACGGCGAGCATCGGCGGCGCCAGAAGGAGGAGAACCACGGTCAGACGAGCATCGAGCCAGAACATCGCCGCCAGAGTGCCGCCGATCATGAGCAGATCGAGGATGATGTTGATGATCCCCGATGAGAAGGCCTCGCCCAACGCATCGACATCTGAGGTCGCGCGGGTCAGCAATCCACCGGCGTGCTGCCGATCGAGATAGCTCTGTTTGAGCCCGAGCAGCTTGCGGTAGATCCCCGACCGCATCCGAACAATGCTCCGTTGCCCCCCCCATGCCAGGGCGAGAACATAGCCGCCCTCGAGGACATAGGCGGCGACCACCGCCCCAAGATAGGCCAGCGCGATGGTCGCGAGACCCTCGGCGACACCGGGGACAACGTGGTCGTCGATGACCAGCTTGAGCAGCCACGGTTGAACAATGCTGAGACCGGCGGCCGCCGGGGTGAGCATCAGCGCCAAGGCAAAGGTCCAAGCATCGGGACGCAGAAACGGCCAGAGCCGGCGGAACAAGGATCGATCGTTCACGAGGCCGCCTCGGACAGACCGCTCGCGCGCTGACTCTGAATCAGCCAGGTGTCGCGGTAGATCCCCGGACGTTTCACGAGTTCTCGGTGCGGCCCCTGATCTACGAGTCGACCGTGGTCGAGAACCAGCACCGTGTCGCAGTGCCGCAATGCCGACAACCGGTGGCTCGAGATAAAGACGGTGGGAGCCTCGGGTCGCCGCGTCAACGCGGCGACCGTCTCCACCAATCGAGCCTCGGTGGCGTGGTCGACCGCCGACAACACATCATCGAGGATCAGGACATCTCCACGCCGGTGAAGGGCGCGGGCCAGCGCCACCCGCTGTCGCTGGCCGCCCGAGAGCATGATCCCGCGCTCGCCGACCACCGTCTCGATACCGTCGGGAAGACTCTCGAGATCCGAATCCAAGGCCGCCTTGCTGACGGCGTTGACCACCTTGACCGGATCGGCCTCCTTGTCGAGACCGATGTTGGAGGCGATGGAGTCCGAAAACAGAAAGGGCCGCTGTGGTGCGACGGCGAGCCGCTCCCGCCAGCGATCCAGATCGAGGGACACGAGATCCGTGCCGTCGACCATGACCGTTCCTTCGGGCGGGTTGCAAAGCCTGCTCAGAATCAACAACAAGGTGCTCTTTCCCGAACCGGTACGACCAAAGATCCCAACCACCGAACCGGCCTCGATGGAGGCCGAAAAGTCTTCGATGACGAGACGATCGGGTTCGTCCGGATAGGCGAAATCAAGCCCGCGGAACTCGATCGACGGTCCGTGGCCGGCGGGAAGGACCACCCCGCCTTCGCCTTCGGGCCGGTCGATGGGTGCATCCATCAACTCGAAGATCCGTTCGAGGGCGGCGCGCCCCCGCTGGATAACCGAGAGCATCCAACCCAACGAACGCAGCGGCGGCATGAAGACCGTGAGCAGCGCGGTGAATGCCGCCAACTCGCCGACGGTGAGGGCGCCGGAGAAGACCAGCGGGCCGCCCACCGCGATGAGGGCGTACATGGCCACCCCACCAGCGAGAACCAGCAGCGGCAACGCGGCGGCACGAATCACCGCCAGTTTCATGCCGGTCGCGAGCCATTTCCTGTTGCGCGCTTCGAAGCGATCGACAAATGCGTCCTCGGCGACGAATCCCTGGATCGCCGCCATCCCCTGGAGGCTCCCGAGGACGTGCTCGGAGATCTCGCCGAGTTGTTCCTGGTTCTGCCGGCTGAGCCAGAAGAGCCGCCGAATGGCCACCTGAACGACGGCCATTCCCACCAGGACCGGCAGCAGCACGAGGATTGTGAGCCGGGGCGACAGCTCGGCCATCTTCCAGATGGTCATCACCACAGCGAGAGTCACGTTGACGATCTGAAGACCGCCATAACCGACGAGCGTTCGCACCCAGGTGATGTCGTTGGATGCGCGGCTGACAATGTCGCCCCGTTTGTGGCTGGCGTAGAACGAGGGTTGGAGCCGGAGCAGACGATCGAAGAGATCCGTGCGGATCTGGTACTCGAGATGGCGTCCCGGATTGAAGATGAGAATCCGGGACAGACTCCGAACAAAGATGATCGTCAGTCCCATGACGGCGATAAGGGCAGCGTAACGGCCGATGGGCTGACCCGCCCTGAGACCATCGATGGCGTGACCGATCTCGCCAGGGATGCTCACCGCCAGCCAGTTGGTGATCCAGAGGAAAACCGCCCCGGCGAGATAGCTCCACCGGTAGCGCCAGGCGTAAACCTTGAGCAGCCGGCCGAGGGGCGAAGTGGTAGTAGTTGCGTCCTTCATCTCAAATGTAGAACCCACGGACATGGTCGCATGTTTCATCACCTCGTGCCGAAGGCGTGGTACGGTTGATTTCGGCCCGGTTCCCGTTGTGGAAATGAGTGGGTATCCACCGAGAATCAAGGGTGAGGATCTTGACGATTCGAATCCGTGCGTTGCAGGGAAGATCCGAAGTCTGACGCCGAAATCAAAGAACCCGTCTCACGGCGGGATCGACTGGCTGGGGGGCCTGATGTCCGAGATCACACCGGAAGTTCTCATCAGCGAAGAACAGATTCACAAGAAGGTCCAGGAGCTTGCGGTTCGGATCTCTGCCGACTACGCGGATTGCGACGATCTGCTGCTGGTCGGAATCCTCAAGGGCTCGTTCATCTTCCTCTCCGACCTCAGTCGAGCGCTGACGATCCCTCGCAGCGTCGACTTCATGGCGCTTTCAACCTATGGTGACTCCGAATCCACCGACACCGATGGTGCGGTCCGAATGATTATGGATCTGCGCCGAAACATCACCGGCAAGCACGTCGTGGTGGTCGAGGATATCGTCGACACGGGCTACACCCTGAGCTATCTGCTGCGCAACCTCGCCGCCCGTCAACCTGCTTCGCTCAAGACCTGCGTCCTGGTGGAGAAGCCGGAACGCCGCGAGGTGTTCACCCAGATCGACTATCTCGGGTTCTCCATCCCCGATGTCTGGGTTGTCGGCTGCGGTCTCGACTGGGCCGAACGCTTCCGGACCCTGCCCTATATCGGCATCGTCCACCCTGATGAGTGACGGGCGCATCCGTTGAATACCGACCGCGTCCTCTTTGCAGTGGGATCGTTCCTGGCGGGCACCGCCGTCGCGGCGGGGGCATTTGGCGCACACGCCCTGAAAGACCGGATCGCGCCTGAACTGCTCGCCGCATTTTCGACCGGCGCGAGATACCAGATGTTCCATGCGCTCGCTCTCCTGGCCGTCGCCTGGGGAGTGACCCGGTGGCCGGAAGCGCGGCTCGGCCTCGGAGGCTGGATGCTCGCGGCCGGCACCCTGGTGTTTTCGGGCAGCCTCATGCTGATGGCGTTGACCGGCGCCAGGTGGATGGGGGCGATCACACCCATCGGCGGACTGCTGCTCATCGGCGGTTGGGCCGTGCTCACGTGGAGGACCGCCCGCCACCGGCCCGGTCCCCATCACGGCGGTTGAGCACCCGCCACTGTTACACTTGGACGCGCTTTCTCGATCGTGACCCAGGGGGGATTTGAAGCCACCGATGATGAGAATTTCAGCCAGCATTCTCGCCGTTGCAGCGGCAACGGCGACGACCATCGCCGTCGCGGAGACCATCCACCTCCACGGAGGCGCCGAGATCACCGGCGACATCGTCCTTCGCAAGGCCGACACCCTCATCGTCGATCTCGGCTTCCGGGTGATCGAGATTCCCGCCGACGAGGTCTCCAGCATCGCTGCAAGCGACGCGGGTCTAACGGCCGCCCCGGAGTCCTTCGATCTCTATGAGACCGAGCCCGGTCGCACCGAGATCAGCGTCAAGGAAAACATCGGCAGGTGCGGCGAAGCGGTGGTCCAGGTACGTACCCCGACCGGCCTCGGATCAGGATTCGTCATCCACCCGTCCGGCTATGTGGTGACCAACCAACATGTGATCTCCGGCGAACACCAGATTTCCGTCACGCTCTTCCGACAGGGCGAGAACGAACTCGAGCAGGTTCACTTCACCCACGTTCGCATAGTCGCAATGGATTCCTGGTCCGATATCGCCCTGCTCAAAATCGAAGACACTGGTGACCGCACCTTTGTCACCGCCCCTCTCGGGTCGTATGACGAGCTTCGTCAGGGCCAGTCGGTCTTTGCGGTTGGTTCGCCCCTCGGGCTCGACCGCAGTGTTTCCGAAGGCATCATCAGTTTGACCAATAGGCTCATCGAGGGGCGGCTTCTCATCCAGACCACCACCGAGGTCAACCCCGGCAATTCCGGGGGGCCGCTCTTCAATCTCCGTGGTGAGGTCATCGGAGTCAACGACCTCAAACTCATCGGTCTCGGGGTGGAGGGGCTCAGTTTCGCCATCCAGGTGAGCACATTGAAGGACTTCCTCCGCAATCGCGACGCGTTTGCCTTCGATCCACGCCACCCCAACGCGGGATTCCGCTATCTCAGCCCACCCCGCCACTCGACCGGTTCCCACGGAAAGGACGAATCGCCATGACCAGAACGTTCCTTCACCGCGCGTCTCTTGCCGCCGCTATCCTCTGCGTCACCGTCTCGAGCCACGCGGCCGTCGACGATCTCACCGATGTCGTCCCTGCAGGCGCACCCGTGGTGGCCTACATCGCCGATGTCCCGGGGGCCATGGATGAATGGGCCGCATCACCCCTCGCGGATCTCTGGAACGATCCCCAGGTGCGCAAGTTCTTCGCCCCGTTGAGGAATGAAGTCGATCTCGATCGATGGAACGAGATGGTCCGCGAGGAGACCGGTTTCAGCATGAACGAAATCAAGGAGATGTTCACCGGCGACCTCGTGATCTTCATCGACGATCTCGATGTCGTCCTCGAGGAAGGCAAGGAAGATCTTGATTTCAGCATGACCGTGCTGGCGAGGGTCGGTGAGAATTCTGAAAATGTCGAGAAGCTCATCCTCGAGCAGGAGGCCAAGTCCGCCGCCGAGGAGGAGGGCGAAACCACCAACGAGATCCGCGAGTTCCGGGGGATCAACCTGCACATCGAACGGGAGTTCTCGACCGACGAGATCATCGATGAAATCGGCTGGGCGATCATCGACGGGGTCCTGGCGGTTGCTTCGCCCGTCGAGTCCCTCGAACATGTTGTCGCCGACATCCTCGACGGAGGTGCAGACGATTCGCTGCGGTCGGGGACCAACTTCGCGACCACCACAAAGTACATCCGATCCGCAGACAGCTGGATCTTCCTGGATGTCGATCCTTGGCTGCCCCTGCTTCGGGCCGCCATGACGGAGGGACTGGCTGCCGCCCAGGAGGCCGGAAACCCATTCCCCGTCAATCAGACCACCTTGATGGATGCCCTCGGCGTCGAGGCCATGCAGACATTCTTCGCCTCGTTCGATTTCAACGATCAGATCATGGATATGAACGTAGGGGCCACCTACACCGAGAATCGCGGGTTGATCAAGCTCATCGGCTATGGGCCTGGGAATGCTCCCCGGTCGACCTACATCCCCCTGGATAGCGACAGCTTCACCACCGCCACCTTTGATTTCCAGAGCTCCTGGTCTGCCTTTGTCGAGATCATGAACGGCATCAATCCCTCTCTCATGGGCATGGCCGCCATGCAACTCCAGTCCATGGCCCGGAATGCGGGCGCCGAATTCGATCTCCGCCGCGATCTCCTCGACAATCTGACCGGGGAGATTGCCTCGATTCAGAATCTGGAAGGGATCATCGGCGACACCATTGCCGAACTCCAGCTCGATCAGGATCAGGTCGTCGTCCTCGGCATCCGCCAACACGAGGCCCTCGAGAACGCCGTCGAGACCATCAAGGGGATGGTCGGCCAGGGTTCGGAGTTCTTCACCGAGCGCGATTTCGACGGGCACACGATCTTCACCCTCGACATGCCCCAGGCCGAAGGCGAAGAACCCGGAGGCGATATCGCCTATGCCATCACCGAAGGCCACCTGTTGATCTCGATGGGGACTGCGGCAACTCTGGAGAAGGTCCTGCTCAAACTTGGCGACACAAAGACGTCGATCTGGAAGCTCCCGGAGGTGCGCCGGGCAGTCGGGATGCTGCCGGAAGGCGCCTCGGCCGTCCAATACCAGGATCTCAGGTCCATCGGGGATCTGGTCTTCCACGCCATCGCCCTTGCCGACGGCCTCCACACCGATGACGGAGAAGATCTCCGAATCTGCGACCCATCGGCGATCCCCGATCCCGGGATCATGGGACGATACTTCGCGGCCGGGGTGAGCGGCGTCTGGAAAGATGATCGCAGTCTCCTCGTTCGCGCCCTCGTTCTGCCCGCCGGCAAGGAATGACCGAAGGAATGCCGCGAGACACCGTCAGACTGTGCGCCATCGCTGCCGTGTTGTTCCTGACCGCGGCCGCCGGAGGAGCTATCGAGTTCGATGGGCCGGAGGTGATCAAGATCGGCTGGAGTTCCGGAGCCCTCACCGCGGCCGATATCGACGGCGACGGGCGAACCGATCTCGCGATCCTCAACAATGACCGGGCGCGGATCGAACTGCTCCTCCAGCGGACCCCCGGAACCGCCCCGAATCGTAACCGGCCATCGGGACTCGATCGGTGGCAGCCCGTTCTCGAGGACTCGCGGTTCGAGCGGCGCGGAATCCCGACCGGAGGCCGGATGTACGCGCTCGCTGCGGGCGACCTCGACGGCGACGGGCGGGTGGATCTCGCCTTCACCGGGTCTCCCGGAGGTCTCAGCGTACGCTTCCAGGACAAGGGCGGCGGCTTCGATCGGGAGCAGGTCTTCGACATCTCCGAACCCGCCGGACTGCGTGGAACCGTCGCCACCGGCGATCTCGATGGCGATGGCCGAACCGACCTCGCCGTCCTGACCAAGGAGCAACTGCTCCTCTATCGTCAGTCGGCCGGAGGAGACCTCGCGGGCCCCGAGCGATGGCGGCTTTCGGACGGCTGTTTCGCGCTCGAAATCCTCGATGTCGACGGCGACTCGAGAATGGATATCTTCTACCAGGTCTCCGGGACCGAGGATTCCTTGCGGGTACGACACGGACTTGCAGCGGGAGGATTCGGCCCCGAGATCGCCTACCGACCGGGGCCGAGCCGCGGTGTGGTGCAAACCATGCCGTCAGAGGGCGGCCGGGGCAGTGATTTTGTTCGGATCCAGGCCGATACCGGTTTGATCGAGAAACTGGCGTTCGAGGAACCCGAGTCGCCGGATACAGTTCTATCCAATGCCCGCCCCAGGGTCTTCGCATTTCCAACCGACGGCAAAGCGCCCGCCCGTACCGCCCTCGGCGACTTCGATGGCAATGGTCTCTCCGATTTCGCCGTGGCCGATCCGCGCGGCGCCCGAATCTGGTTGGTGAGCCAGACCACGCCGGGGATCTTCACCGCCCCGGTGGAGTTCCCCACCCTCGCCGGAATCCGCGAGCTCATCGCCATCGATCGCGATGAGGACGGCCGCGACGAGTTGATCATGGCCAGCCCGAAGGAACACACTCTCGCATGGACCCGGCTCTCCGCCGACGGCGTCCTTGAACTTCCCTCGGTGATCCCTACCCAGGGCAAGCCCGAAACGGTAGCGGCTGGAAAATTCGACGGCGACGCTCATGTCGATCTCGTCTACGCCTCGGTGGACAAGCGTGATCGGCGCCTCTTCATGCTCTCCGGCGCGTCGAACTGGATTGAATCCGTGGAGATCGAGATCGCCGATCTCGAGACCGATCCCGCAGCGCTGAGGGTGGCGGATCTCAACGGCGACACACGTTCGGATCTCGTACTCTTTGTCGATCACGATCCGCTTCGGCTGTTGATCCAGAATGGCGGCGGCGGATTCACCGAGATCGAGCAGACAACCGGTTTCGGCCGGTCCCTGGTGTCCGAGATCGAGCCGTCGGCATTCTCGACCGGCGATGTCACCGGCGATGGGATCGAAGAGATGATCATCGCGGGTTCTGGTTTTGCCCGCGCTCTCCGCCTCAACGAGGAGGGATCCCTCGAGGTGGTCGCCCAGTTCAACCCGAGATCCGGTGACGCCGAGATTGCGGCGGCCTCGATCCTCGGCGCCGCAGAGTCCGGTGGGCGGACGGTCGCGCTCCTCGATCCGACCAACGATCATATCCACATCCTGACCCAGCAACGCGGCAAGGTGTGGCGTTTCACCGAGTCGCTCGATCTCCCGGCCATCGACCTGACCGAGGTTCGTTCCACCGATCTCGATGGATCCGGGACCGACGACCTCGTCCTGCTCGGCACCGATCGCCTGGTCTGGCTTCCCATCGGGCTCGAGGATCCGGTCTTACGCCCGACCGCCTCGTGGGAATGTGACCTCGAAGGGGTCACCTACCAGTTGCTCGGAGCCGGCGACCTCGATTCCGACGGGAACCCCGAAATCGTCGCCGTCGACAGTCGGGACTCCCATGTCCTCGAGGTCCTTCGCCCGGGACCCGACGGTGACTGGACAAGCCTCCTTCATTTCACGGTCTTCGAGGTGGACCCGCACTACGAGGGACAGCGCGGGGCCGTCAATCAACCGCGAGAGATCGTCATCGCCGATCTCACCGGCGACGGACGCCAGGACCTGGTTCTGGTGGCCCATGACCGGATTCTCCTCTACCCGCAGACGGACTGATGCACGCTTGCGCCATCGTAGGATTCTTGAGATTCAAACTCGGTTGTGACCCAGCTCACTGCCAAAATAGACAGCCGAACCTATATTGACTATTAGAACGAACCCATGAATCTCCTCCTTCGAAGGGCCCCACAAACGGGGCCCGTTTTTTGTTACCAACCTAAGGTGAGCGATTCTGGTGGATGAGATGCGCCAAGATCTTGATGCTCTGACGTTTGCGAAAAACGGAGGCATACCCGTTGGTAT
>RCNF010000433.1_pt1 | contig 23560 bp, 20 predicted proteins | sample 2041311 | NCBI WGS metagenome assembly RCNF01 (sample SAMN09708228, study PRJNA481090) | Marine sediment metagenome, whole genome shotgun sequencing project. | biome: marine sediment; feature: ocean; material: sediment; isolation source: Sewage treatment plant 2 marine sediment (STP2) ... | reverse complement strand
CGGTGAATCCCTTGAAGGCTACCTGGTAGCAGTTATGGTTCAAAGCGGCATGGGGACAGAATCCTACTATATGCAAACACAGTTTAAGCTGATAACTGCCGGCAACCAGGACTATGAAATTTATGCCAGCGATGATGTTGAATGGGTTGATGCTGACGATAATGTTATGGGATTTGCCAAATTGGGTGATACCCACCGCTATCAACTAGTAGGGGAGTTCCACGAGCAAAAAGATAGAAAGCCAAGGTTTGCTGAAATTGATAAAATCATATATCTAGGGCCGAAAGAGTAAGGTTTAGATAAGGTCTTGGCCAAATAGCTTTTCTATAGAAACTTCCTCATTTTGAGTTTCTTCTAGTGGTTCTGCCCTCCACCTGCAAGCTTAGTTTTTACCAGGGTGGGGCCCGAGAGATAAGTCTTTATGCAGACATTTTGTTGCTCTCAATCGGGCATTATTGTGAAAGATTTTCACGAGCGCCGTTGGCCCACTTTTTCAGTTCATCATCTGGACTAAGAGACAATAAGATCTCAATTTGCGTCAGCGCCTTTTGATTTTCGTTTTGCATCGCGAACGTTACAATTAGATTTTTACGAGCATTGAAGTGGGTTTCGTCCATTTCTAATGATTTGCGGAAGTTTGCAATGGCTTCGTCATAGCGTTTCAGGCGGCCATTGGTACTGCCAAGATTGTAGTAAAAAGACGCTGATTCCGTGACCCCTTTGGCCTGTGCCTTGTTATATTCCTCCAGAGCGAGATCGTGTTTACCCATTTTTGAGTAGATCGCACCCAGGTCTTCGTGGTGACCAGCCCAGTTTGGACAGTGGCTAATACCATTTTCCAATATAGCAATTGCCCGGTCACATCGTTTCAATGCCCAACAATAATGAAACTTGAGATTTGGGTAAGCGCGATAAAGTCGTGGCTCCAGGGTTATTGCCTTTTCCAGGCGCATAGCGGCGTCAAGGGTTTTGCCCTTGATCCAAAAATCATCCTCAGCGGCCTTCGCAATTCTGAGCGCCTCCGGGTTAAGGTCATCTGCGCAGCCATCAGGGATCGTGCGACGAGACATCAACCCGTCTTTACCGACAATTTTTTCGAGCACGTTTTCGCCGGTTGCAAAACCTTCATCGGCCAGAGAAGCGTGACATATTGCCATCAAGAATAGAGCGAGCAGTGGCGTAACGACTTTAACTTTCATTTTCTAATTCTCACATGTTATTCCAGAGTTGTCAGAGACCGGAGTGAAATAGACGATTGCGTGGCCACATCGGCGGAAGATGCCTGCTTTACGCATGTTGCGATCAGAAATGGCTTCGACAGGGTGGCGGCTGGTCTGAGAACAGCCATTGGCGGGAGGACCGGCACTTGAGGACTGAATTTCGGGGCAGTGCACCGGATGCGGGGAAGAGTCCCGGCGTCCCCGGGATGCAAAAAACCATTGCTCATCGGCGTTTCGATGACGGTGGGTGTGATGGTAATGCCTCCTTTATTCGTCTTAGACCCAGACTGCCGTTGCAAGCCACACTGTCCCAATAAATACGATCAAAAGTAACGCAGCCCATTCCACTCGATGACACAAACCTTTGCTATGAAACTGCCCCCTGCTTAGATGATGCCCCGTATAAAAAACTCACAGGTGAAGACAATCTCACACTTAAAACAGGCCTTCTTTCAAAACAACCAGATCAGCAAACGCAGTCCTATAGTGCTCCATAGTTTGGGTCCCCTTATCCAAATCAACAAATCCATGTGGCGAGGTCTCACCGGCTTTGTCAATGTACAAGATTACAAGCATGACACGCGCATTTCCCTCCAACGACCAAACATAGGCATCCTTTTGGAATCTGCCCCCGTCAAGTTCCTTCGTTTCAACAGCAGGACCATAAAGACTCAGAAAGTCTTCTAAGATCGATACGCCTCTGGTTAAATCTTTGCCATGGAAACCGATAAGCCTGTTGCTATCATCAACGATATAGCTCAACGCAAAATATGTTTTATGAAACTCAAAATGGGTTCCAGCATCATGAAAATCCGGAGGAGCATCGCTACTGATGAGTAACCATGCATCCTTGCTCATCAGTGTCACCCGCTTACCAGGAAGCTCAACTTCCTGTCCCCAAACAAGTCCAGTCGCCGCAATGAGATCATTTTCCATGTTTCGCGAACACGCGAAAGTCGACAATAAAATGGTAAGCAGCAAAACGATCTTTAAGGGAAATCTACGCATATTTATCACTCCAATGAAAATTCCTGTGACTGTGATGTAGCGGTAGAACAAAATAATCTTGTGCTACTTAAAGTACGGAGGCCGATCTGGCATTGTTCACCTAAGTGTTGTTTGAACTATAGGTGTCAGGTGAGGTTGAGGTGGTCATACCTTTGCGGACACATGAGTTAAGCAACACTTGCGTACTTCTCGTATTGCATCGGGCTGTAGTAGCCGAGCGTTGAGTGCATGCGTTGCGGATTGTAGAACCGCTCGATGTAATCGTACACCGACTCTCTTGCTTCTGCTCGGGTCGCGTATTGTTCGTGATGCGTTCGCTCATTCTTGAGTGATGAGAAGAAGCTTTCCATTGCAGCATTATCGAGACAGTTTGCAGGCCGGCTCAGACTTTGCACGATGCCGTGCTGTTCGAGTTCCTGTTGATAGCGACCCGCGGTGTAGGCCGCCCCGCGATCGGAGTGATGTACTAAACCTGCTTTCGGTTGGCGTTGTTTGATTGCCTGTCGCAGTGCATTGATCGTCAGTGTGTCGTTGGCACTGCGGCCCGAGGCCCAGCCGACAACACGACGGGCAAAGAGATCCATGACCGCCGCAACCTGCAGCCAACCTTGCCGGGTCCAGACGTTGGTGACGTCTGCCACCCAGACTTGATTGGGTCCCGACGCATGGAAGTTGCGCTGCAAGCGATCCGGGATCACGGGTCGTTGTTGTTTAGACCGACGCGTTAGCTCATGACGGCGCCGACGCTGTGTGTACAGACCCAGGAAGCGTTTAGCAGCTGCGATCCGCTGCCGACTGACGGTGTAACCCTGTCGATCCAGCACCACCTTGATGCGGCGCGTGCCGTAGGCTTGTTGATGTGCGTAGTGGATCTCTTCGACTTGTTCGCGAAGTGTTTGGTTCGCTTCTCGATATTGATTAGGTGAGGCACTCAGCCATCGATAGTAGCCCGACCGACTTACGTGCAACAGCCGACACAGGCGGTTCACCGCATGCTTGTCGCTACACGATGCGATATACGCGTACTTCACCGAACATCCCTGGCAAAGTACGCCGCCGCTTTTTTTAGGATTTCGTTGTCCTCCTTAAGCGATGCATTCTCTCGCCGAAGTTGGGCCAGTTCCTGATCCATGCTGTTGCTACTGCCCTTGCCCTGGCCAGGAAAAGCTTCCTTACCGTGTTCTCGCCATTCTTTGCGCCAGGCGCTCACCGTGGAGGCGGCAACGCCCAACTCGCGACCAACTTCGCTTAATGTCTTCTCGCCGTGCTCGATCTGCCGGACCGCTTCGAACTTCTGCTCTCGCGTAAACTTCTTTCGTTGACGTGTCATAAACACCTCCTGTCAGTACAATAGTACTTATTGGATGTGTCCGCTAAACCCTGACCACCTCACCTGACACCTTTTAACCACTCAAAGTGCTGCCATAGGCGGCTAGGGGAAGATCATGAATGAATTATCATATGCGGGAACATCCATCGGCGCCCTCATTGGCCCCCGGGGCGATCAGACCGCGAAACACAAGCGGTCGCTGATGCGTGTTTTCAGGCGCCCGCTCGCATGGCTCATCATCACATTAAGCCTGGCTCTGTTGGCCGCCGCTGTCCATGCCGACGACGGCCAAGACCTCCTGGTGGCTGCCAGCAACGGCGATCTTCAGCAGGTGCATGCCCTGCTGGAGAAAGGCGCCGATATCAACCAACAATTCAGCAATGGCGCGTCGGCCTTGGTCGTGGCGTCTCAGAACGGGCACATTGCCGTAGTGCAAGCTCTGCTTGATAAGGGAGCCAAGGTCGACCAGCAAGTCGAAGATGGTGTAACGGCTTTGGCCTCGGCGTCCGATAACGGTCACGCGGCGGTGGTGCGAGCCCTGCTTGATAAGGGAGCCACGATCGACCGGCAAGCAGCAGATGGTGCAACAGCTCTGGTCATAGCATCAGGGAAAGGTCACGTAGCAGTGGTGCAAGCTCTGCTTGATAGGGGTGCCGAGATCGACTTGCCAAGAAAAGATGGCGCGACGGCTTTGGTCATAGCGTCTAAGAACGGTCACGCAGTTGTCGTGCAAGCCCTGCTCGTTAAGGGTGCCAATATCGACAGGCAAGCCAAAGATGGTCTAACGGCGTTGTTCATGGCATCTCAGGACGGTCACACTGCAGTGGTGCAGGTCCTGATTGATAATGGCGCCGATGTCGACCTGCAAAATAATAGTGGCGCGACGGCGTTGCTCATGGCGTCTCAGTACGGTCACATTGCCGTAGTGCAAGCCCTGCTCGATAAGGGACCCAATATCGATATGCCAACCAACAACGGTGCAAGGGCGTTGTTCATGGCATCTCAGGACGGTCACGTCGCAGTGGTGCAGGCCCTGCTTGATAAGGGGGCCAAGATTGACATGCAAAGTGAAAATGGCGAGACGGCCTTGGTCATTGCGTCTCAGGAAGGTCACGCAGTGGTGGTGCAAGCCTTGCTTGACAAGGGAGCCAAGGTCGACATGCCAAGATCAGATGGTCTAACGGCCTTGTTGGTGGCTTCTAAGAACGGTCACGTAGCGGTGGTGCAAGCCCTGCTGGATAAGGGTGCCAATGTCGACACGCCAAACAACAATGGAGTAACTGCGTTGTACATCGCATCTCAGGACGGCCACACCGCGGTGGTGCAAGCCCTGCTTGATAAGGGGGCCAGTATCGACATTCCAAGAAAAGATGGCACGACAGCCTTGATCATAGCGTCGCAGAAAGGTCACACCACGGTGGTGCAAGCCCTGCTTGACAAGGGTGCCAATATTGACATGCAAGTCAAAAACGGCACGACCGCCTTGTTCTTAGCATCTTACGTGGGGCATCGCAGCATCGTTGAAGCTCTGCTTTCCGCCGGTGCCAATACCAATCTTCGGGAAAATGGTGGCGGAACGGCTTTGAAATACGCCAAAACAGAAAAAATAAGAGAAATGCTGAGGGCCGCCGGGGCAGAGCTATAGTCAAATCTGGTGTGTATCTCTGCTTGCGCGTTACTTCCTCCTATGCTCGAATCATAGCCCGGAAGTGTCATATGGACCGGGGCAAGTCCATAGACCTAAATGAAAGCGTCCATTGAACCTGAGCAAGTACATAAAGCAAACATTACCTGTTTGGTAGAGGAGCATTATAGCTATGCACGTAATTGGAGTAGGCGTTGGGCGTACCGGTACCCACTCGCTCAAGACCGCGATTAACAGGCTCGGATTTGGTCCTTGTCACCACATGGAGGAAGTTCTCCAAAATATGCCTTCGCAAGTGCCGCTCTGGTCTGCAGCTGCAAATGGAAACGCGGATTGGCGGGCGATTTACAGTGACTACAAGAGTGCTGTCGACTGGCCCACTGCGTGTTTTTTTAGCGAATTGCTTAAAGAGTATCCGTCTGCAAAGTTTGTCTTGACGCAACGTAGCCCAGAGAACTGGGCAGACAGTTTTGGGTCCACGATCTACAAGCTGCTAGCGAGCAAGGATCAGGCGCCGCCCGAAATGCACGCTTGGCTTGATATGGCTAATGCTGTTATTACCAAAACAGGGTTTCCGGCCGACCTCGATCGGGACGGTCTGGTTAAAGCTTTCGTCGCCCATAGCGAAATAGTCAAAGAGACAATTCCGGCCGGTCAATTGCTCGTATTTTCGGTAAAAGAAGGATGGGAACCCCTCTGCACGTTCCTTGATAAGCCAATACCGGATGAGCCTTTTCCGCACACCAACGACAGGGAAGAGTTCTGGGACCGCGTGAACGCCAACGCTTGATGCCCTGAGTATCAAAACGCCAAAGACGGCTAACGGCCGGAATCGGACCTTTAAGGCTTCGTTTCTGGTCATCGCACATTGGGCGGTGGCAAGGTCGTACGCGGCTAATTTGAGTATCAGCCAATACCGCTACCTCTGTCATGCTATTGGCAATCCCCGCTTACGTCATAACGAGCTACGTACAGCAAAGGGTTCGCGAGGGCCCGCATTCATAACCTGCACGGTGAGCCTTAAGAAGTGTCCAGTATCCGATTAACTCTTTTTTGGGCCAGTAGCACTCGCTCAGTTTATGTCACTCGTACGGCTGCTATCGCGGAGACCAAGCAGGTTACGATGCCTTAGTCCAAGCAATATTGATCAACGATCTTCTGCTGTTCCTCGATGGCTTGGTCGGGCGTCCTGGACGCCGGCTCTACCAATTCTTCAAAATATGTCCGTGCTGCCTTGCACTTCTCTTCGTTATACCATTCAGTTGATGCTTGTTCCTGTTGCTCCTCGTCCAGAGGATCTGTGCAATTCAGCGCCAACTTACGAAGCTGGGCAACAATGGCCTCTTCGCGATCTGCATCGTTCAGATAGATACGAGGACCTTTGTAAGTGTCACCAGACCAGGCAGCACCGTACTTGCCTTCGGCCATTCGATATACCGGCATCCCCTGGTGCAACACTTCAAGTGCGACCCGGGCCTCATTGCAACGGCGGTCGTGGTCTGAAACCTGCCCCTGGAAGAGCGCATCAAGATTCTTCTCTTCGGATTGCTCGAGACTCTGGACAGGCTGACGGTCGCCCTCTACGCGGCCTACTGGTGTTCGCGTACTGGGCGGGTCATAGGAAGGGAGTTCGACGATCTCGCTGGCAGCGTTCTCAGTCGGCTCATCTGTGAAAACAACGTTCCCATTCTCGTCAACGTACTTGTAGATATCGGCAGCGGCAGCCACACACACAAACAACATTGTCACGATCGATAGGTACCTAATTCTCATCGCGTCAGTCCTTCATCATTCTAATATCCCGGGGGCTGTTTTCTGCCAGAAGCGAACCGTCTCACCTTCCTCTGACGTGCTTCGACGCTACGGCAGTCATGATGGCTCCGACGGCCATAATTAACGACCCAACGAGTGAGAGGATCGAAACAAAACTGTACTCGGAGAGCAGAGCCAGGACTAGCCCCAATAGCATTGCGAGAAGCCCTGTGAACATGAACCATGATAGTCGCCATTGATTGCGATTACTCATATTCTACGCTCCAATCGGAGGTATTCGCTGCTTCGTTCTATGCATGCTTCAGGTCAGTAGTAGCCGATTTGAATACACACAACACTAGCATTTGAACGGCTACTTTCGGGCGGTGGCCTCAACCCGTCGATGCCGCATATGCACTCTGTCACTGGAGAGGGAAATATCGAAAATGAAGCAGCGACGCAGGATTTACTACAGCTCAGAACAAAGAAACCTGATGTGGGGTCGCTTGTCGTACTCACGCCGCACATATGCCCTGACCGGTAGCATTTTTTTCAGTGCCGCGAGACTCTGTTCCGCTCGGTACTCCTGATAGAAACCGATCATCGTGTTGAGAAGAACCACTACTGAAATCACCAGCGCGACCCTGCCATTACCGATTGCAGCTGACAGGACAGCGGCACCAATGAGCACCAGAATCAGCGCGCTACGGAACTGGGTAATAAACAGGAACCAAGGAGATAACGGTGGTTTCTCCAGCAATCGATTCGCACCGAATGTATCGAGGCGTGCGAGAGCCTCCTTCTCTGTCAGTCCGGCGTCCGCGTCAACTGCAAAGTGCATCGCAGCGTCAGCCGGCGACAGTCAGTAGCACTTTGTGGTTTCATCGCCATTCGCTATTGATTCGGAACACGGTCTACCGTGTGGCGAGGCATCAGTCGTCACCGCGTTTTTTCGCGACTGTCTGAGGAAAGTTTTCACACGGCCGCATCAGGTATGCAACATCAGCACGGGAATTGATGCGCGATCGAGCATGTACTTGGTGACCCCGCCGAATACCAGTTCACTCATCCGATTCCGGCTATATGCACCCATCACCAAGAGATCGGAATTGGTGGATTTGTACGCTGCCACAATCGCCTCGGGCTCATCCTTGCCTTGAGTTGAAAAGTGCTCAGATTGGATACCCCAGTACTTCAAGTATGTCGCGAGTTGACCCGATTTCGGGCCAGCGCGATTTTCAGCACCACACGTAACAATTGAGACGAGATCTGCTTGCCTGAGCAATGGCATGGACGCCGCAACCGCTTGCGTGGCCTCGACACTCTGGTTCCAGGCGATGCATATTTTTTTGCCGATGGTTCGCTTTTTGGCTTGAGGGAGCACCAACACCGGACGCGAGGATTTTAGTAGCGACGCCGCCAGAAACTGCCGCGCGATATTTCCACCCTTGATGTAGGGCCGAGACAAGACCAATAAATCTGACATTGGACCCATAATTCCGATCACCTTGTTGGGTGAACCGACCTTCTCCATCCAAATTGCCGCTGGCCTGGCACTTGGCTCGCGCCGCAGGTGGTAATCATGCTGTTCGGCGAAACTGGAAAACAGGGCTTTGGCGGCAATTGCCGCTGTCTCAGAATCTTCGGGTCTACAGGTTGCCTGCCATGCCGCTTCCTCGTTCGCTAGACCGGCGGACACGAGGGTTGACGGCAATGTCACTGAAGAGTACCTGTGACGCCGAATATGACAGCCAATAACGCTGGCGCCAATCGTGTTCGCAAGTGAAAATGCCGCCCCCAGTGCAATTGCGCACTCAGGACGGTCTGCAACCGGTACAAGAATTACTCGCATTCACCTTCTCCGTTGACCGTGCGGTTGATGATTTCCAATGAGCATCACATCGCCGCTGTCCAAATGTAAATCAACCGCGCTTTGCGTTAAGGGCTAACCGGACTAACAAACCCCGGTGGTTTCACCGTCAGCACCGAACAGTCAATCTGGTTCAAAATACTTTCCGCGGTATTGCCCATAAAAAAGCCCGGAATTCCGCTACGCGCAACGGTTCCCATGACAATAAGGTCGACATCCAGGTCCTGTGCAGCGGAAGGAACAACGTGCTTGGCATCACCCTTGAGTATGTGCAACTGGGGGCGCAAATAATTGCTCGCATCCTTGTCGGCTTTGGTGCCGTAGGTGTCTACAATTTTCTCGAGCCAGCGTCTTCGTTCTGTTGCTTCTCTCGTCACCATTGCATTCACAGCAGATTCTGATAAACCGACGCGCGGTGACCTCCACAAGTTTTCACCGCACAGGTTCCATGCGTGAACAACATGCAGTTCACCGAATTCCGCCAGCGCCAGCGATGTCGCGATCTCGAGAATTTGTCGGTTGAGATCTTCCTTCGTTGTGTCACCTGGGTCTTGGTCTACGGCCGCGAGTATTCGGCGATACTGATGGTGTTCGGTCGAGTTTATGATCCACACCGGGCACGGACACTTGCGCATGAGATGCATATCGGTACTGCCGAATAGCGCACGCTCGAGGCCCGCTTTACGCTCGGCACACTTTATAACCAGATCGTGACCATTCTTCAGCACCAGCCCGATCACTTCAAGAAACGGATTTCCTGTTCGAACTGTCACGGAAATGGGCATGCCATCCGCGACGGCGGCTTCGACGAGCTTCTCGAGTTGCTCGCGTTTTTCGTCAACCACAATATCGAGGAGTTCCGTGGGCGTGATGGCTGTGACTGCCATTTGAATCGCAGCCGGAATATCAGCAACAACCGTACAGACTGTTAGAGCGGCCTGATTGTTTTTCGCCAAAGTTATGGCGCGTTTCAGTGCAGCGGCTTGCTCGGCGCCGGCATCGGCGACCAATAGTATGTTCGAAAATCTTTTCATCTCCACATCCCAGGCAATGCCAAACCATCACATTTGCGGGCGATGGTCTCGGCTAGCATCCTGAGCCGCCTCGATGAACGAACATTCTGTTCGCTGCCAGAGATCTGCCGTAGGCGACAAGAGACCTATCCCCAACTAACTCGTCAGTTCGCTCCATATAACCATCGCGTTCTCATATGAATAGTACGAAATGCCGGAATACTCTAGTATCGGGGCAAGTACTTAGGCTACGCTTGACACAACGAAGCCTAAGGAATTTTCTATGTGCCGCTGGCTTGCCTACTCCGGCGCACCCATCTATCTCGATGAGGTGCTGTTCAAGACAGACCACTCTCTAATCGATCAGAGCGTCCACGCAGCGGTTTCATCGACCACGACAAATGGCGATGGATTCGGTGTTGGCTGGTACGGCAAGCGCGACGTGCCTGGTGTGTACAAAGACATCCGGCCCGCCTGGAACGACTCGAACTTGCAAGCATTGGCTGCTCAAATCGAATCGCCGACTTTCCTGGCGCACGTTCGGGCGACGACAGGGTCGCCGGTGCAGAGAACTAATTGTCATCCGTTCAATCACCAAAAGTGGCTGTTCGTGCACAACGGCCTGATCAACGAATTCGAAAAACTGCATCACGATCTGGCGTTTGCTCTCGCGCCTGAATTATTTCCTCTTGTGAAGGGCTCAACAGACTCCGAGCTCATGTTTTTGCTCGCGATTAGCTTCGGTATGGAAGGTGATGTGCAGGCCGGCATTTCACGTATGGCAGGACTCGTCGAACACATGGCGGCGAAGCGCGGCATAGAAAATGCGCTGCAAATGACCCTTGGTATCTCCGACGGGGAATCGCTGTACGCTGTGCGTTATTCGACCGAGGGGAAGTCTCGATCGCTGTTCCATAGCGCGAGTCGCGATGCAACGATGGAAATCGCGCCTGATGCCGGCCGTTTTTCGCGGGACGCCCGCGCAATTGTCTCCGAGCCTTTGAGCGATCTTGAAACGGATTGGATTCCGGTGCCGGAGGCGAGCTTCATAACAATTGCCAATGGCGAAGTTTCCTGCAAGCCATTCGCCCCGATCATGCCGTAATACCTGCAGCCATCGTATGCCGATGTTGAGCTCCGAATACAGGCGCTGAACCCCGGGAATCAGACCTTGCTATGCGGGCTAATGAATATCTATCTACACCACAGATTGATTTTCGGTGCTGCACAACCTCGAACTCAATCGAAATTCAGATTGATGACAGTCCGCATAATTGCGAATTCATTCACAGTGGAAGTGACAGCTTGGACGGACCTTTCTGCTAACCATTTCGCCAGATCACAGCCTGTAGAAATCGAGTACGCGTCCGTCGGCCTTGAACTTGATCTGCTTAGCCTGGCCCTCTGGCCGGTCCAGAATAAACTCGAGCCTCGAATCAAACCCAAGCAGGTAGAACTCGGTCTCGCTGACCGGCAGAATCCTGAGCCTTGGCTGATCATCAAGATCAAACCATAGACTGCCATCGGGATCGATACTGACCAATGCGACCCAGGTGTCGCTTTCAATGCGATCTTCAGACGCCCCAATGGGACGTTCCCAGGCAAAGCTGCCCTCGTAACGCTCCAGAATGTCTCGCCCCAGTTCAACTGTCGGCGGCGGCGGCTCCGTGGCCTTGAAACGCCGAGCCCCACCTGACCCCTCAAGCAGCATGTGGGTGACGGTTCCACCCTCATCGGCAACGAAACGCATCGTTGTGGACGCGTCCAGCGGCGTATAAAAAACGTCTTCGCCGAACGCCAGAATGGGTAATTCGATCGCCTGACCCATGCGGGCGATAAAACTTCCATCGTCCGCGACAAGCACATGAATCAGAGCATTGCCATCAGAATAATAGCCCTCGTATTTGCCAAACTCCGTCCTGCTTAAAGCGATAGGCTGACGTTTGCCCGGTGCCGTATAGGGCGGGAGCGTCAGGCCGGCCAATCGCGAGTCTTCATTGTCTGTCTCTTCCCGAACGCGTGCATCGATGGCCCGAAACTCCGGCGTGTTGCGTAGCCCATCAAAAGCCGGTTGCTCAAGTGCAAATTGCTGGTTGCGATAACCTTGATCAATCGCCTCGTCCAGGTGCTCAAATGCACCCAGCGAATCATCTTGCAGCGCGTTCGCTATCGCCAAACTTGCGAGGGTCAGAGGATGAACGTAGCCCTGCTCTTTCAGTGATTCAAGCCCGGCGTGAATCTCATTGACCATTTCCCGCCCATGTGAGCCATCGAAGCCGTTGGCCTCGCCGTGCCGTATCAGATAAGTCGCAATCAATAACTCATCGAGTTGAACTGTACTTGACGGTTCGATCTCAAGCCGACCATTGAGTGCCTGCAGAAACTCGGATAGATAGTTTTTCGCCGCGGGCATATCACCTGCCAGATAGCTGGCACGAAAAAGCAACCTGATCACATCCAGGATACTTCGGCTCTTTATCAGTCGGAGTTTGTCTTCCAGGTAGATCACCGCACCGGCGTAGTCGTGTTCCGCCTCAAAGAGCCAGTAGCGCGAAGCGAACACCGGACTTATAGTCTCAACGCGTGCAAACCAGGCACTCGCCTCCAGTGTGTCACCGAGGGCCAAATAGGCATCACCCGTGCCTTGCAATGCCGACACGTTGCGTGGATCGTCGCCCAGAATGCTCCGGTACAAAGTGATTGCTGCCGTTTGATCACCTGCATCATTATAGGTGTCGGCAATCGCAGCCTTGTAGAGCGCACTCCGCTCCGGGTCCAACTGTGCGGAGCGCTCGAAATGCTGTCGAGCGAGAGCAAAGTCACCTCGGTTGGCATAGCGCCACGCCAGGCTCGAATTAATGGGTTTTGACATTGGCTCGAGTGCATACGCTTCCTGGTAAGCGACTAGCGCTTCCTCATGTCGTCGCATTTTATCGATTGCGTTGCCATACCAGCTCCACGCGGAGAAATTCCTTCTGTCCAGCTCTATCGATCGAAGCAGCGCTTGTTCCGCTTCCCCAAGTTTGACCTGATTAGAACGCAGCAATCCCAGTGATGCCCAGACCTCCGACACCGAGTCGTCCAATTGCATTGCTTTGTCGATTGCGCCTTGCGCCATTGGATAAGCAACCTCTCCGCTCAGGTTCCCGTAGTCGACCAGCAACGTGTAACTGTCAGCAAGACCGGACAGCGCGAGAACGTATTCAGGATCCTTTTCGATAGCCTTCTCGAAATATCCTCTCGCCAACTGAATAGACTCTTCGGTCCGCCTGTTCCAATGATGTCGCCCGAGCAAGTAGAGATCATAAGCCTCAATACTCTCGGTCGGTCGTTCTCGCAGCGCCTGCACTTCCTCCGGATGTAAGGTTGCTCGCAGTGCCTCGGTCACCGCTTTGGCGACATCGTGTTGTACATCAAAAATATTTGACGCGGTCAACTCGCTCTCAAATGTCTCGGCCCAAAGATGATCATCATTGCTGACGCTGATAAGTTGCAAATTGATGCGGACTCGATTCCCGGATCGCTGCACACCACCCTCGAGGATATTTCCGACGCCGAGAATTGCGCCGATTTCAGGAATGCTCTTCGACGTGTTGCGGAACTGTTCGACCGAGGTGCGCGATGTCACGATCAGTGACTCGATTCCCGCTAGTTGCGTCAAAATATCGTCGTGAATGCCGTCCACAAAATAGACATCGTCTTCCTGTGAGCTTCGGTTCGCAAAGGGCAGCACGGCAACTGAATTGTCGCGCGTATCGCTGGCATTACCTTCACCTTTAGCGATGACCGCAGCACCCTCCTCCGTCACTGCCACGGTGGTGGTTTCCGGGATCAAACGATCGGCACCGATTGAAGCAATAGCCAATACCAGCAAGATAGCGATGAGAATATTGATCTTGCGGCCCGTTTGCCCGTTAGCCGACTGACTCCGATCAATTTCCGACTCGCGCTTCAGTCCTTCCGGGGTTATTTCGTAGACCCAGGAAAGAAGCAGGGCCAGGGGGAAGCCCAGCAGCAGAATACCCAACACCAGGCGGACCCACGTCGACGGCAGATCCAGCGCATCGAAGAGGACGTCTGCGATCTGCAAAATGACCCATGACGCAATCACGTACAGCAAGGCCATTCGAACCACATTGCGGCGCTTGAGCTCTTCGAAAATTGTCATTGCCGATCTTGCTCCAACAAGTCAGCGTCTCATCATAGAGAACAGCGCGTGTCGATGGAAGCTGGCAATCATAATCGTATTGAGCCAGCGCCGATCAAGATCCTGACAACAGAATTCCAGCACCCGAGGCGAGTTGCACAACAATAGCCGGAGGCGAAGTTTCCTGCAACGCATTAGGCCGTGTCATGCCGTGATATCGGTGACTATCGTTTGCCGACGTTACTCTCCGCTAGCAGGCAATGAGCCGGACGTCAGAACGTTATTGTGCAGGCTAGTCAAAGTCTGGCTCCAGCGCAGATCGGCATTTAGTACTGCACAACCTCGAATTCAATGCCGTCGTGGTCATAGAAGTAGAAACGCCGCCCAGGATCATAGTCGCCATGGTTATGGGTCCCAATATTGGCCGCAAGAACTCGCCGTTCCGTTTCATCCAGGTCATCGACCACTATGCCTATGTGGTTGAGCCCTCCCCGCGTTGTATACGAACTCGATCCATTACTCAGGTCATCTGGATGTTTGTAGAGCGCCAGATAACAGTCGTCCCTGCCAACGTGCACGGTATAACCGTCATCTTTCGAGTCGCCTTCCCAACGGATAGCCCAGCCAAACAGGTCCGATAAGAGGCTTGCGGTCTTTTTTGGGTCACTCACCGACATATTGACATGCTCGATAATTCCTTTGTTCATAACTTTCTCCTCTTCGTTGTTGCAGAAAATGATCAGAATTGAGAATGTACAACCTAAAGCTTACTTGAGGTCAAGCACTCTTGGAGGAAATCGTGAAAAAGTTGGCTAGTCGAATATCCATAGGCCAGGTCGCAAATCGAACGGGCCTGTCTGTGCCGGCCATTCGATACTACGAAACTCAGAAACTCGTGAAACCTATACGGACTGCAGGTGGAAAACGGATGTTCTTGCGTTCCGACATTCGTCGCCTCTCGTTCGTTTTGATTGCACAACAGATTGGATTCACGCTGGATGAAATTCGAATTCAGCTCGAAGGTCTTCCGGATGAACGTACGCCCACCAAGAGCGACTGGAACAGAATTAGCCGCACCTATCGTCGGGCGCTGCAGGAACGCATGGACCTGATTACGCGGCTGCAGGAGCAGCTCGACGGATGCATAGGTTGCGGGTGTCTATCGCTCAGGAATTGCTCTCTTTACAACCCCAGGGACCGTGCGAGCAAGTTTGGTGCTGGACCGCGTTACTTGTTAGGAGACAAGCCGTCAGCTTGAATGGCGAGCTGCTATTGAATTTGGGCAGTTTACTTCAGCCCAAAAAAAACCGCCGCGGCCTTTCGACCACGGCGGTTGCAACACACTCACCTCCCTGTTCTAGTTGTCCAGCACGAAGTTGTCTTTATGTTCGCCTATGGCGTTGAACCATCGGTCCAGGTGCAGCTTGATCGCTACGCCATGTCGATCCAGGACTGAGCCAAGTGCAATTGCACTTGCACCGAATATTGCGAGCTCAATCCAACTGCTGGTCATAACGAACTGCACGATATCGGCGAAGCCGAACAATGCACCGGCGATGAGCGTCATTACACCGGCAAAAGTTGCTGTCGTATTCTTGAGCGAGAGTCCCGCTAGCAGCAACACGACACCGGCAACGAGACTTAGAAACGCCGTAAGCGCGCTTGGACTACTTGCAACACTAAAGGTGAAGCTCAAACCTATGAACAAGCTAATGGTCACACCAATCAGTTTGCCCAGCTTGAGACTTTCGGTTCGCCTCAGAACATCCAGTGCCAGCAGCGTATAGATGCCCGCAAACAGCGGTGCCTGTAGCGCATTCGCTATAGCAGGATGAAATGCATCCGTTAGCGCCAAGGCAACGGATAAGGCGAATGGTAACGACAGCACTTCAAGTAACACCGCCATACGTGAGTTCCGATCAGGAAACAGCGATGCCTGACGCGCCAGAAGGAACATTGCCATCGACACCATCGCGACCATGAGACTGTCCACCTGATAAAAGTACAGGCTACGGAACAGAATAATTCCAATCGGGATAAACAGCGTGGTAAGGGCGAACTTGCCCTCCCCTGTTTTTAACGCACGATCTTTCCCCGTTAACTGGGCGACGACATACATCGCGTACAACACGCCCAGAAGCGCCACCGTACCCGCCGTCAACGAACTACGGATGGGCAATAGCAGCAGCATGTTCAACAACAGAAAGTGCACGGACAGGGTCTTTGCTGAGTGACGTGCCATGATCGCAAAGGCGAACATCGTTACTGGTATAAGAACCAGCATTGCGCCACCGAGTGTCAGGCCGGTACTGGCGACATTCTCGATCTGCCACGAGGCGTACCCCGGGTATGTAATCAGCCCTCCGTCCCACTGAAAAACGGAGTACAGCAAAGCACCGAGAATCGTGAAGTTCGCGGGTATGGAAACCAATGCCAGGCCGAAGAATATTCGGGCGCCCTTCGCTTCCTTAAGTCCGTGACTCATCGCGAAGCCGGCCCCGGCGAGCAGTCCGGTTTGCGTCAATAGCAAAAGATAACGGCGAATATCGTTGCCGTCATTCCAGCCTTGCAGCAAGAACACCGACATCGACGCCAACAGAACGGCAGCGCCAAGAATTCGCAGAGCTTCAGATACGCTCGCAAAGTTTCGCAGCGAATGCATCACACCCTCGACATTGTGGGTCGACTTTGACGGCACAAAACCGGTGCTGTCGTCGTTGACCAGATCGTCGTCAAATCCGGCAGCGATTGAAGTATTCATGACGGTTTCTCCTCTTCCTTGTGCAGCAGCTCGCTAAGCTCGATGCGCAGCTCAGTCATATCCTCTTCTGCAAGAAACGCCGTATCCAGCGGGTCGCTTGTGGTGCTCGCGCCGGTAAGGATCTCGGTCTCGCCGAGATTAATTTCCCAGCGATCAAATGCATCCTCAATCTCACCGTATGAGACACCCTGGATGTTATTGATGGTGCGGGTTGCTTCGGCTACGGACTGGCGCGAACGCATCATATTGCGTTGTTGGGAAACCTCGCCGATTCGCGACTCGATCTTCTTCACCTGCTCTGTGATTCGGGCCTCCAGTTCGTCGTGCTTTTCGATTGAGCCACGCAAGGTAACTAACTGGGTTTCACAGTCTTTGCGTCGACGCAGGCATTCGAGCGCTTTGGCCTCATCCGTTGCCGCAATGTTCCTGGCCCGCTCGGTCCAGCGCGAAACACCCATCTGTAACTTGTAGTGCCGCTCCTTCAGATTTTCCCCGTCTCGACGGACACGCTCCAGGCGCACGCGTGAGCGCGCGGCCGCTTGTTGCGTATCGCGTAGTGCAGCGTTAATGATGGCATCGTGATTTTCGACCTTGCTCACAGCCCGGTCGACAGACGACGTAAGACTGGCAGAGATCCTGCGGATCAGGTTCATGACAACTCCTTGTGAATGAATCGTGCAGAACGAACCCTAAGAGATGGTATAATATTTCGCAACTACTGTCGTATTAGTCAGTCCATGTGAACCTTTCGTCTAATAATTTAGTACTTATTGAGATCTTATGACAACTTCTGCAAGAATCATCGACACGCTTAAACGCCAACTAAAAGTTCGGGGCATTACCTACAGACACCTGGCGGAGCGCCTTGAGTTGTCCGAATCTGCGGTGAAGCACATGTTTTCGACCGGCAACTTCTCACTGCGACGACTGGATGACGTGTGCGCTGTGCTGGAAGTGGATATTGGCGATCTTGTGAATATCAGCGAATCACAACAGCAAAAAATTGAGCAGCTATCGGCTGAGAATGAGCGGGAGATCGTAGCCGACACTCGCCTGCTTCTAGTAGCCTATTGCCTGATCAACTACTGGTCCTTTGACGAGGTCATAGAACGTTACGAAATATCCCCTGCCGAGGGCGTGAAATACCTGCGCCGGCTGGACAAGATGAAGATAATTGAGCTACAGCCTGGAGACCGGGTGCGTTTGTTAATCGCTAACAATTTTAGCTGGCGTAAGAACGGCGCAATCGAGGAGTTTTTCCGTAGTCATGTGCAAAACGAGTTCTTCAGTCATCATTTTCAAGACGACGATTCAATTCGTATTGTGAAGAACGGCATGCTGAGCAGGAAGAGCCAAATACAGCTTATTGAGAAACTGCGCGCGATGGGAGATCAGTTTGATGATACGACCTGGGACGAACGCAAGCTTTCAGCGAGTGATCGGCGCGGCTCAACGATGGTCCTCGCCATCCGCCACTGGTTTTTCGAAGGATTCAAGCACCTCGAGCGTGAAGGGACTGTGAAGTAGTCATGCGATCAATAGCTCTCCAATCACTGGGTGATGCGATCGTCGATCTCGTCGATGCAGCAAATCAGATCGACGCAGATGCCCCGGATGATGCACTGCTCGACGCCGTAATCACTCGCGGCGCGTTTCGCCCCGCTGAAGATGAGGCGATCGGATTCTGGTTTGCACGATTTCTGGGTGTACGGGAGAACCTTTGGGGTGTCATCCAGGACGTTCTGCTAGTGCTTGAAAGGCCAACGGATGAAATCGAGCAGCAACAAGAGCTTCACTTTTTCATTGTCGGCTACGCAGCGGTATGCCTTCTCATGCGAATTGATCGAATAATGCTTTTTCGGGTAGGCCGGCACAGCATCGTGCAACGCAAACTGAATGAAGCGTTCCCCGAGTACGGTATTCCGCGCAAACAGTACACGACGATATTCTCGGCGTTTGTTGACCAGAAAAATGTCTTTGTTATTCGCGATGCGATGAAACTGGCGAACAAACGACGCGACGATATTCTGCAGTTACAGAACGATATCGATGTCGGATTCATCGTACAGAACCTGCAAGAATTCGAATCCTCTCTCAACGCAAGCAGGCTCAGTTACATTAGACGCGCCTGGAGCTACGTCGTGCATAAGTGGCGGCGGCGTGGTGCGGTTTCAGTCAAGAATGTTCTGGCCGGAATCTTCGAAGGATTTGGCAGAACGGCTTCCGAGTTTTATGCCAGGAAGAACAAAGGCGTCAGTGAGGATGTTCTTACTTCGATTGGCCGGTTTCTTGAGCCAGGAGACGTTATTGTCACTCGACATACGAAGGCACTAACCAATCTGTTCTTTCCCGGCTTCTGGCCGCATGCCGCATTCTACGTCGGCACGGACGAACAGCGAGATGCTGCAGGCATTAGCATTGATCCCGAGCGAGCGAAACTCTGGTCTGGCGACATATGTGTCCTGGAAGCAAAGAAAGACGGCGTGCTTCTTCGACCGCTAAAGGACACACTATCTGTAGACACCTTCGTTGTACTGCGCCCAAACCTCAAGCCTGCGGGTATCCGTCAGGCGATTGAACGGGCTGTCACACACGAAGGCAAGAAGTTCAATTTTGACTTCGACTTCTTCAATTCAGATCGGGTCGTCTGTACCGAAGTAATCTACCGGGCGTACGATGGAATTGAAGGGATTAAGTTTCCACTACAGGATCGGGCTGGCCGAAAAACCTTGTCAGCGGAGGACTTGCTGGATTTTTCACTCGAAACCGCGGCATTCGATCCGGTGGCGATATTTGGCGTTCAGGACTGCGACGATACCGTCGAATATGGAGAGCGCGTTCGCGAAGCGCTGGTTGCGAGCTACCGCAGACCTGCATAGTCTTATGTCATGCACACGCATCGAGGGGCAATTCTTGCACCGCAGGGGGTGTTTTTCGGTAGTAGGCCCCTGATATAATCGCGGGTTGATGCTCTCAGGACTGTCCCAATGCCGCATGTAGTCAAAACCCAACCGGATCAATCTCAACTGAACAAACTCGCAGCAATGCGGGCGTTCGGTGGCGCTGCATTAACCACCGGTCTCACAGCCGATGTTATTCAGGATTTCCTCGACGACGGCTACGCAGAACTAAGCGTCGCGATTGATCGTGCATACGAACGTTTCATTGAGCTCAAGAAGTCTCATGCCGACTTCCTCGCGCACGATGAGGCAGACCAGATCAATCTGGCGCAAAGTAACCTCACGAATTTCTACGCCGCGGACGCGGTTAACCCGTATGTCGCACTAGCGGCTGATGGCCCCTGGATCGTTAGCCTCAAAGGCGCGGTCATTTACGATTGTGGTGGCTACGGTATGCTTGGTCTTGGTCATGCACCTGAAGTCGTCCATAAAGCAATGAACCAAACGCACGTGATGGCGAATATCATGACCGCCAACATTAGCCAGCTCGATTTCGTGGAGCGGCTGAAAAGTGAGATCGGCCAAACACGAACCGGCGGCACGCCTTTTGCGAGCTTTCTGTGCCTGAACAGCGGCTCGGAAGCGATGTCTGTTGCATCACGAATTGCTGATGTGAACACAAAGGTAATGACGGATCCGGGCGGCCGACATGCCGGACGCAAGATCAGAGGTTTGACGCTGAACGGCAGCTTCCATGGTCGCACTGACCGCCCTGCTCGCTTCTCAAACTCCTGTGCCGCCGAATATGAGAAGTATCTTGCTTCGTATCGGAATAATGAATACTTGCTCACCGTTGAGCCGAACAATATTGAGTCGCTGGAGGCGATATTTGCCAGTGCAGATGAAGATGGCATCTTCATCGAAGCATTTTTCATGGAGCCTGTAATGGGCGAAGGCAATCCGGGATTGTCCATCGAACCTGCCTTTTACGCACGTGCCCGCGCGCTAACCCGCGCACACGGGACAATGCTGGTTATCGATTCCATTCAAGCCGGATTGCGCGCCCGAGGCGTATTGTCGGTCGTTGATTACCCCGGCTTTCAGGATCTTGATCAGCCGGACATGGAGTCCTACTCCAAAGCACTGAACGCGGGTCAGTACCCGCTTTCAGTGCTCGCGCTGTCAGGTAGCGCCGCCAAGCTTTACCATACCGGCTTGTACGGCAATACGATGACTTCAAATCCACGGGCACTGGATGTCGCGATTGCTGTGCTGGATTCGTTTGACACAGAACGTCGCGAGAATATTGTCGCTCGTGGCAAGGAACTTCTTGATGGGCTCGCCGCACTTGCCGCAGAGACAGATGGTGCCGTTACAGGCGCTCAGGGAACTGGCTTGCTCGCCAGCTGTGAGTTGGCACCGCAATACAAGACCTACGGCGCAAACAGCACTGAAGACTATCTCCGCAAGATGGGGCTGGGAGTCATCCACGGCGGCGCTCATTCGTTGCGCTACACGCCCGTATTTGACCTGAGCTCCAAGGAAGTCAATCTGATCGTGCAGTTGACCAAAGATGCCCTGCTGAATGGCCCAGGGTCGAACTGACTGGAACTGACTAGCCCTCGCTAGTCAGTTCTGCGATTTCCTGGCCTTCCTCGTTCAGTTCTATGATCTCGTAACCGAGTTCTTCAAGTCCCGGTAGAACAACCTGTTTGTCTCCGACAACGACGATGATCATGTCATCCATCGTTAATTGCTGCGCCGCGATTTCGTCCAGTTCAGTCTTGCCCACTGCAGCGAGGATGTCGCGTTGTTTTTCGACGAAGTCATCATCAAGGTCGTAGACGAGGATATTGCCGAGAAAGCCAAGTTTCTGGGAAGGTGTCTCAAATAGTCTCGCATCATTTTGTCCGAGCGCCTTGCGCGTGTAAGAAAGTTCTGACTCCGTAATTCCCGACTCAACAAAGCCCCGGATTTCATTTTCAAATTGAACAATCGAATCCGAAGTTGCATCAGTTCGGACGGCGGCAGCGGCGGTAAATGAACCGTAATCCTTTGTGCCAGCAAATCCAGTCCGCGCACCGTAGGTGTAACCTTTGTCCTCTCGGAGATTCAAATTGATACGGCTATTGAACGAGCCGCCCAGCGTGAAGTTCACGAGCGAGGCCCGATAGTACTCGCCATCCGCATCGTAAGTTAAGGCGCGCTTACCAATTCGAATTTCGGACTGCGCTGCACCCGGTTTGTCAACGAGATAGAGCTTGATCTTGCCGGTTTCAGGGAATGACTGGAGTTCAACCGCTGCCACGGCAGGGCCATCCCAGTCTTCAAACACCGCCAACTTCGATGCCAGTTCCTGCTGACCGAGATCGGAAACAGCAATAATCTGGCCGATTTTTGGCGAATAGTGATCTGCGTAAAACTGCTTAACGTCTTCCAATGTAATCTTGCGGACAGTTTTCTCGGTGCCTATATTCAGGTAGGAAAAACTGTTTTCCTTTCCGTACAGCAGTTTCTGAAAAACGACATCAGCTGTCACGGCTGCCTGCTTTTTGCTTTGGCTGATGGCCTGAAACGTTTGTGCCTTTACGCGCTCAAAATCTTCCGGATCGAACTTTGGTTTTAACAAGCGTTCTGCGGCTATGGCGAGCGTCTCGTCGAGATTCTGGGTCAGGCTACGAATGCCAAGTGTCGTCGCATCATTGCCGACAGCGAACTGCACCGACGAACCGAGTTTTTGCAGTTCATTGCTGAGTTCCTCGTTGGTTGATTCGGTCGTTGCTTCGTTCATCATTGCTGCGGTTAATGCCGCAAGTCCCAACTTGTCGAGTGGCTCAACACGCTGGCCTGCCTCAATGCGCAAGCTGATAGACGCGGTCGGCACTTCTGCATTCAATGCCGCCAGGACCGGCACGCCATTCTCCAGTTCGAATCGAAGAATCTCTGGCATGGTTATGGTTGGGTTATCACCGCTGGCAGGCTGCACTCCGCGATCAAAATCATCGCTTGCACGACGGAAATCAAGATCGGCCTCACTGGTTGCAGCATAATCAGGCAGGTCCCGCTCGTAACGCGACCAGGTGTCCGCCTTGGCGGCCTGTTCCGCTTGCCCGTTCGGAACAACACTCATGATGACGGCAGGCTTACCCTTAATGTATTGCTTGTAAACCCGCATAACATCTTCGGCAGTGACGTTTTCATAGCGTGCTATGTCCTCTGCGATGTAGTTCGGATTGCCGGTGAACGTTTCGTAAGATGCCAGGCGACCCACTTTTCCGGCCACGCTCTCCAGCCCATAAATCATTCCAGACACAATGTTCATCTTCGCGCGAATCAGGTCATCTTCAACGATACCCCGTTCCTCAAACTCATCGAGCGAGCTACGCATAATGTCTTCGAGGTCAGAGAGCGAAGCTCCCATCGGCGGGTTTGGTAGCGCGAGTATGGTGAATGTGCAGGATAATTCCTGACAGCCGTGGCCGGCATTGGCCTGTACCGCGAGGCCGTCCTTCACCAGATTCTTATACAGGAGCGAGGTCTCGCCTTGCCCCAGAACAAACATCAGGACATCGAGCGGCGCCTCATCCACGTGGTACAAGCTAACCGTTGGGAACGACATCAAAATCAGTGGTAGCGCGACGTTATCCTCGAAAGAGGTGTACCGATCTTCGTCCAGCGTGACCACCGGCTTATCCGGCATTGTCACTTCGGGGCCACGTGGAATCGGGCTGAAGTATTTTTCTACCAAAGCCAGCACCTCGTCAGTGTCGAACTTGCCGCCAATCGTCAGTGTTGCGTTATTTGGTCCGTACCAGCGCAGGAAGAACTTTTTAAGGTCGTTTACATCAACCCGGTCGAGGTCCTCAAGGTAACCAATGGTAGACCAGGAGTACGGATGACCTTCCGGATACAGT
>RCNF010000327.1_pt1 | contig 23582 bp, 19 predicted proteins | sample 2041311 | NCBI WGS metagenome assembly RCNF01 (sample SAMN09708228, study PRJNA481090) | Marine sediment metagenome, whole genome shotgun sequencing project. | biome: marine sediment; feature: ocean; material: sediment; isolation source: Sewage treatment plant 2 marine sediment (STP2) ... | reverse complement strand
GGAAGCAAGCTTCCATCGTTTCCGTTCGACTTGCATGTGTTAGGCATGCCGCCAGCGTTCAATCTGAGCCAGGATCAAACTCTTCAGTTAAAAGCTTTGAGCTTTATATCCAAAGACGTAATCCCCAACCTCAATTACTAAAAATTAAACTTGGTTCTCACGTTTGATTTTGCCAATGCAAAATTCCAACGCGAGCACCCACACAAATTATCTGATTATCTTGTTAAAGAACGGGCCTCGCTTGCGCGAGGCAGCCCACAATTATACAAGTGATCGGAGACTAATTGATAGCCCTCAGGCACCTGCTGTTTTCTAATTGGGAGCTTGCTGAAGCACACCTTGTCCTCAGCGAGCGGGGCATTATAGCGGTCAATCACTTTCCGTCAACTACTATTTGAAAGTATTTTGAAATTAGCTGCCGGGCACGCCTCATAACGCCTGTACAGGGTTCCGGCGACAACCAAAAAGTGTCATTTTCCCCGGGAAAAAGCTCTGCTTTCGGCAATTGATCCGTAACCCTGACGATACGCCTTTGTGCCTCGGATAAGGCTTACTTCTGCAGCCCATTTCCTGGCGTGGCGCAATATTGCAGAGAAAATCCCGCTGTGCCGAGCAGCAACGGACATATATTACAGGCCTCACTGCCCGAAGCAGCGCTTATCGGCGACCAAAACAGTCGCCACCGGGCGGAATCGCGCCACGACTCAGCCGCGCTGATATTCGGGACGAGTCACGATCAGGGCCCTAAAGGCCGGCAATAGCTGCTCGAAAACTCAGGAATTTCGACATTGGCGGGGTCAGTCACTCTCTGCTCGCGACCCAGCCTTTGTATTCGTCGGATGCCAGCAGCCCTTCAAACCCCTTTTGGCCCTGCAATTCTTCGGGGCCGAGCGTATGCCCAAACTGCTGCTCCAGGTTTTGCAGGGCTTCTACCGCACGTTCGTATTGCGACAAGGCCAGCCGCGCTCGCAGCGCGGACCACCAGCCGAGCTCCAACCCAGGCTCACGCTCCACGGCCTGGTCGGCATAGCGGTTGGCGCTGTCCGCATCGGCCATAACCAGCGCTGCCGCCGACAATCTCGCATCCATCGCCGCATCGTCTACATCCAGTCGCTGTTGCAGTTGCAGTAACGACTGTTTGGCTTCTTCATACTTCCGGGAGGGAAAGTAGTAATCCAGCAACATCAGCGAATACAAGGGCTCGTCCGGGAAGTACTTTGCCATAGCGACAAGCGCTGAACGCATCTTGCGGCGATCGCGGGCCGCTTTGGTCAACTGAACTGCGGATAAAACGACTATTCGCTGGCCCTGCATTCGGTCGTCAAGATCGGCATAGACTTCAAAATACTTGTCTAGCCGACGATCACGTACCGCCTTCAATAGCTCCGTCAGTTGGAATACCTCTCGTTCACTGGGGTTCCTGAAGTCAACGAGTTTTCGAACAGCCGATTTGCTGGGCAGCGCCATCACCAGACTGATACCAATGCCATCCGTGATGCGCTCGCCTTCCAAAAAGTCGATCCAGTCAACAATGATCAGTCGACCCTGGTCGTCCAGACGCAAATCGTATTCGTGATAATTAAACTGAAAGCCGGGATAGTCGTAGCGCACTACCGCGCGCCCCCTGTTGCCTCTGGACGCAAATCCCAACATGGTCGCCCTTACGTTGCCTTCAGTATCGGCAACACTCGACCTAACCATGCCTGGCAGACTCGTCAGCAGGCTTTCCTGAAACTGCTTTTTGACTTTCGGCTCGATCAGTCGCAGGCCATAAATTCGATCAAGAAAGTCCTCTTTGTCGATTGCGGCTGCAAAGCGGTCAAAGGACCCAAGATTCATCGACTGGACGATTGTCGCGAAGCTGTTGCCGAACGCTTCATGCGCGGCAGCCTCTGCTTCTGCTTCTGCTTGCGCCACAACGGCCGATGCGTGCAGCACCAGCATAACTAACAGGCTAATTCGCCGAACTACTTTCATCGCAAAACCCTTTTGGGAAAGACGCTGTAAATTAAGTTGATTGGACAGGCGATATGGCTGGAGATTCCCAAACTAGGTAATGCGTACTCTGGAAAACTTGCGCTTGCCAACCTGATAGACACAATTGCTACCCGCATCAATCTGCAGCGACCTGTCCTCGACACGCTCCCCGTCAATGCGCACGGCGCCCTGCTTGATCATCCGGAACGCTTCGGACGTGCTGCTAACCAGCCCGGCAGCTTTAAGCAAGTGAGCAATACCCAGACTTCCATCGTTGCCCTGCAGCGATAGCTCCGGGATTTCGTCCGGCATTGCGCCTTGCTGAAAACGCGACACGAACTCGTTCTTGGCCGCATCAGCAGCGGCGGAGTCGTGAAAGCGAGCTACAATCTCAAGCGCGAGCTCGAACTTGGCATCACGTGGATTCAGGCCGTCATCGACTTTCTTGCGCAGCGCGCCTATGTCGCTCAGTCCGCGGAAGCTGAGCACGTCAAAGTAGCGCCACATCAGCTCATCTGAAATCGACATTATCTTGCCGAACATCTCGCCTGGCGCGTCTGTGATACCAATGTAGTTGCCCAGCGACTTGGACATTTTTTGTACGCCGTCCAGCCCTTCCAGCAACGGCGTCGTCATCACGATCTGCGGTTTCTGGCCGTAATCCTGCTGCAGTTGTCGCCCGACCAACAGATTGAATTTCTGATCAGTGCCACCCAGCTCCACATCAGCTTTCAGCGCGACAGAGTCATAGCCCTGAACAATCGGGTAGAGAAACTCGTGAATCGAAATAGGCAGTCCGCCTTTGTAGCGCTTGTTGAAGTCGTCACGCTCGAGCATCCGCGCCACCGTATGGTGCGATGCCAGTTTAATCAGTCCGGCCGCATCCATCGGCCCCATCCAGCTCGAATTGAATTCGACACGGGTTCTTTTCTGATCGAGAATCTTGAATATCTGCGACGAGTAGGTATCTGCGTTCGCCTTGATCTCATCTGGCGACAATGGCGGCCTGGTGGCGTTCTTGCCGGACGGATCCCCAATCATCCCGGTAAAGTCCCCGATCAGGAACACGACATCGTGGCCCAACTCCTGAAACTGCCGCATTTTGTTGATGAGTACGGTATGCCCGATATGAAGATCCGGAGCGGTCGGATCAAACCCCGCCTTTACGATCAGCGGGCGGTCCAACTTAAGCTTTTTCTCAAGGCCTCCTTGCGGAAGAACTTCATCGGTACCGCGGGTTAGCTCCGCAATTTGCTCGGTAATGCTTGTCATGGTTCTAATTGGCACTCTAATTATGGCAGCGGAACTGTAGCACTCTCGGCGCGCGATAAAAGCCCGGCAACGGTATTTGTTGCCCCTTGATCTATGCAGCTTGCGAACGTGTTTGCCCAGATCAGGAGAGCCTCGAACCCGCTGAAAACCTGATCTTCAGATCAACTTGCACCTACTCTCGTTAACACTATGACTTTTAACACTTTCTTTGACCTGCCCCGACGGTCACGGTAAAGTACCGAATTCCAGACTTGTGGGGACGAATTTTGCAGCGCCCAGTTAGTCCGCTACTACACGATTACAAACCGTCGGCGGCAGAAAATCCGAAGAAACTCAAGGCTCTGCAGTATTTTGCAGTTGGCTTGGGGCTTCCACTTCTGGGCCTCGCTCTGTTCAATGGACTAACGACCTCCAGCGATTCGCCGGTCACGCCGAACACGTCGGCGACGCCATCGATGGTTGCGGCTCAGGACGATGCTGCAATCTCTGCCATCGACGTTACGATTCCGCTGGATGCGTCGGCAGAGTCGATTATTGCCGAGGTCATCGCTCCCGTAGAACCAGAGTACGAAATCCTCACGCTAACCATTCGATCCGGCGACACGCTGGACAAGATTTTTCGTGCTAACAAACTGGATCTCGGTCACCTTGCTGTTATCGCCCGCCTCGACGAGGCCAAAGCGCGATTCCGGAAGATCAAACCCGGCGATGTCTTCGAAATAACCCACGATGAGGGCCAACTAGTCAGCATGTACACATCGCTGAGCCTGACCAGCGCCTTGAATATTGAGCGCAACAAGGACGGGTTTACCGCTGAAATTGTCGACAAGCCCATAGAGAGGCGTAAACGGTACGCCTACGGCGTCATCGAAAACTCGCTTTACGAGAGTGCCGCATCGGCCGGCCTGTCTGACAAATTAATAATGAACATTGCCGGCATCTTCGCCTGGGACGTTGATTTTGTGCTCGACATTCGCAGCGGCGACAACTACTACGTTCAATACGAAGAAATCTGGCAAGACGGCGAGTACGTCACCGACGGTGAAATCATTGTCGCCGAATTTAACAACAATGGACGCGAGAGCCGGGCCGTTCGATTCATCGACGACTCCGGGCGGTCCGACTATTTCACGCCCGACGGACACAGCGTACGCAAGGCGTTCCTGCGGTCGCCAGTGGATTTTCGAGTTAGCTCTTCGTTCAACCCCAACCGGCGCCACCCGGTACTCAAGACGGTGCGGCCGCATCGGGGTACTGACTACGCGGCACCCGCCGGGACGCCGATAAAAGCCTCGGGCGATGGCAAGGTCATTTTTCGCGGTGTGAAATCGGGCTACGGCAATGTGGTCATTCTGCAGCACGGCGGCAACATCACAACGCTGTACGCGCACATGTCGAGATTCTCGTCCAACGCGCGGCTTGCTACGCGAGTGCGCCAGGGCCAGACGATAGGCTACGTGGGCAAAACCGGGCTCGTCACAGGCGTGCATCTGCATTACGAATATCGGCTGAACGGCGTGCACCGGAACTCGAGAACCGTCAAACTTCCTCAGGCTGACCCGATTCAGAACAAATACAAAGAGCAGTTTCTGGCGGACGCGAAACCTATTCTGCAGGGTCTCGCGCAGTACAAGCGAACCCAGGTTGCCTCGATTGCGTACAGTGATTAGCGGCTTGTCTGACTGATCCTGTGCAATGACGGATTACTACATCGGTCTGATTTCCGGCACCAGCATGGACGGCATAGACGCGGCGCTCGTTAGCTTTGAAAGCGCTACCGCCGAACTGCACGAAACCCATGAATTCCAATATCCCGCCGAGCTGCGAACTCGCCTGCTAAACGCTATTCGCAAGCCACAACAATGCAGCGTGGATGACGTTGGCGATCTGGACCAACAAGTCGCAGCCTGTTTTCTGGAGGCCTCGATAGCGCTCGCTCAAAAGGCCGGCATTGACCTGGCGGAAATACGCGCTATTGGTAGCCACGGGCAAACACTGCGGCATCAGCCAGATGCAGCCCACCCATTCACACTACAAATCGGCGACCCGAGCGTGATCGCGGCCGGCACCGGCGTCACGACCGTCGCGGATTTTCGGCGCGCAGACATGGCCCGCGGCGGACAAGGTGCTCCACTTGCCCCCGTCTTTCATGAGTTCCTGTTTCGCGCGCAGGGTACGCACCGAGTGGTGTTGAATATTGGCGGCATCGGCAACATCACCGTTTTACCAGCCGACGAATCGAATACAACCGGCTTTGATACCGGGCCGGGCAACACACTGCTGGATGCGTGGATTGGCAGACACCGGGGCGATGCGTACGACAGAGGTGGCACGTGGGGGAGCAGCGGCACAGCAAACGAGCCGCTATTGCGTCGCCTGCTAGCCGATCCGTATTTCAAGAAGGTTCCTCCAAAGAGCACCGGGTTTGAGTACTTCAATCTCGACTGGCTCGATGCAGCAGGTGCCGCAGCACTTGAACCGGCTGACGTACAGGCTACTTTATGTGCCTTGACCGCAGCCAGCATTGCGAACGCGATACGCGACGCCGCGTCCAGCACATCAGAGGTCTTTGTTTGCGGCGGCGGCGTCCACAACGATGCGCTCATGCAAAGCCTCGAAGCCGCCATGCCGGAAATCGCGATCGCGTCGACCGCCAAATCGGGAATGGAACCGGATTGGGTCGAGGCAGCAACGTTCGCGTGGCTCGCAATGCGCACGCTAGACGGGCAAGCAGGAAATCTGCCCGCGGTGACTGGAGCGAGCAGTGCAGCGATCCTCGGTGCTGTTTATCCCTGCTAGTAAATAACAGGCACTCGCTAACATTTTCGTAACACCAACATTGGTATACTCGCCGGCCGAATAATATCGAGAAGATCGTGGACGCCCCTGCCCTGCCGACATCAGACCTGCACATTAATCGCGAGCTCAGCCAGCTTGAGTTCAATAAGCGCGTGCTGGAGCAGGCGCAAGATCCGAGTGTACCGTTGCTCGAACGATTGCGATTCTTGTGTATAACCTGCACCAACCTGGATGAGTTTGTCGAAATCAGAGTGGCTGCGTTAAAGCAGCGTATTGAAATTGACGCTCCTGCCAAGGGCACAGAGCAGCATTCTCCGAAGCAAATATTTGCTGCGCTACGCCATCAGATGATTGGCCTGATTCAAAGACAATATGAACTGCTGAACAATGAACTCTTGCCGGAGCTCGCAAAATCGGGAATTCATTTCCTGCGCAGCGCTGAGTGGTCGCCTGAACAGGAAGCCTGGCTTAGAGAGCACTTTCTGCAGCAGGTCGTTCCCGTCCTTACGCCGCTAACCTTCGATCCGTCACGTCCATTTCCGCGCGTGTTGAATAAGAGTCTCAATTTTATTGTGCGGCTGAGCGGCAAAGACGCTTTTGGCCGCCAGCGGCATCGAGGCATGGTGCAGGCTCCCCGATCCTTACCCAGAATCATCCAGCTACCGGAGCACCTTGGCGAGCCAGGTGAGCACAATTTCGTTTTCCTGTCGTCAATCATTCGCAAGCATGTTGATTCGCTCTATGAAGGATTGCGGGTAGAAGGCTGTCATCAGTTCCGGGTAACGCGAAACAGCAACCTTTACGTTGACGACGAGGAAATCAGTGACCTGGTCGACGCCCTCGAAGGTCAACTCCGGGCCAGTCGTTATGGTGATGCCGTGCGCCTCGAGTTGAGTCACGAATGCCCGGAAGACCTGCAGACATTCTTGCTCGATCATTTTGGACTGCACAAACACGAGATGTACCTTGTTGATGGACCCGTTAACCTGAATCGGCTGTCCACGGTCTGCGATATCGAGGGCCGATCTGAACTCAAGTACAAGCCGTTTGCGCCGGGCGTCCCTGCTGAGCTTCGTGGTGACGCCAATATATTCTCGGTGCTGGCGAGCCAGAACGTTCTGCTACATCACCCTTACCAGTCGTTCGCCCCGGTCATTCATTTTATTGCCAGCGCGGCATCTGATCCGGATGTTCTGGCGATCAAGCAGACCTTGTATCGCACGGGAGCAGACTCACCGATCGTCGATCTTCTGGTTGGCGCGGCACGTGATGGCAAGGAGGTCACGGTCATTATTGAGTTAATGGCACGGTTTGACGAGGCCGCCAATATAGCGCTCGCGAATCGCTTGCAGGAGGCGGGCGCGCACGTCGTTTACGGTTTGATCGGCTACAAGACGCACGCAAAAATGACGCTGGTCGTGCGACGTGAAGCTGGGGAACTGGTCCGCTATGTGCATCTTGGAACCGGCAACTATCACCACGCCACCACACGGGTGTACACAGATTACGGTTACATGAGCAGTAGCAAGCGCCTCGGTGAGGATGTGCACAAGATGTTCATGCAGCTAACCAGTCTTACCGAAGCCCGGGACCTGTCCCGAATGCTTGCATCACCGTTCAGTCTCTATGATGCGCTGATCGCAAAGATCGGGCGGGAAGCAGACAATGCTCGCGCCGGCAGCGCCGCCCACATTATTGTGAAGGTCAATTCACTGGAGGAATCTGGCATCATCGCCGCGCTGTACGATGCGTCAACAGCCGGTGTTCGCATTGATTTGATTGTGCGGGGTATTTGTACCCTGCGGCCTGGAGTCGCGGGGCTATCTGAAAACATTCATGTGCGATCCATCATCGGTCGGTTTCTCGAGCACTCGCGTGTCTACTACTTCCTGAATAAAGGAAGTGAAGAGTTCTACTGCTCCAGCGCCGACTGGATGAACCGGAATCTATTTCATCGCAACGAATCCTGTTTCGCCATCAAACAAAAACACATGACGGATCGAATTCGCAAGGACCTGGAATTATTTCTTGCTGACAACTGCCAGTCATGGATCTTGCAAAGTGATGGCAGCTACGAACGCCTGATAGCAGGAGCTGAAGAGCGAGTATCTGCCCAGGAAGAATTCCTGCAACAGCTCGCAGCGAGCTCCTGAACGACCATCATGCAGCGCTGCAAGTCAGCGGATGTTCAGCAGATAGCCGGAGTCTTGCAGGAAAACGCGTTCGCGTTCGAGATCGGCGACAGTAAGTGGGTTTTCTTCTAACCAGACAGGATCGAAGTGCAGAGTGAGCACCTCACTGGTAACGTCCAATCCGATCGCTGGCAAATCAACATTGCTACGACTTCGATTCAGCAACACGGCAAGCCTTAGCAGCAGGGCAAGTCGCAAAGCGCTTTCCCGCCAGGCTCGAGGAAGTTTTTGTTGAGAACGTGCACTAATCTGGTTGCGCTGACTGCCAATTAGAAACGCAAGAAAACGCTGCTCGGCCTGGGGAAAACCGGGCATATCTGCGTGCTCCGCAATGTAGGCACCATGACGATCGGAGTTGCTGTGCGAAATATCCAATCCGATTTCGTGCAATTGCGCCGACCAACTGAGAATCTTCGAGAACAGGGGGTTACCAAGCTGCCATGGCTGCGTGCACTGCTGGAGCAATGCAGCAGCAGTTGCAGCAACTCTTGCAGATTGCGCGGCATCAACATTGTACCGCCCACTCATTGCCTGAACGGTTCGTTCACGGGCGTCTTCTTCCTGGACACGGCCAAGCAAGTCATACAACAAGCCCTCGCGTAACGCGCCATTTGATATCTGCAGATCCTTGATGTGTAAAACACTCAGGAGCTCCGCCAGAATCGCGAGCCCGCCTGGCCAGACTTGTGATCTGCGTTCAGACAGGCCGGGCAAAGACAAGGCGGAGATCAGACCAAATTCGAGTACGCGCTCTATCAATTGCTCGACCGCCGCAAGCGTCAAATGCTGAGACTCTCCGAGCTGCAACTCACGCGCTACTTTTTGCGTGGAAATAATGGTCCCCGAAGTACCGATGGCTTCGACGTCCTCCGCATCACGAAAAAATGCCTTGATCGGTCGCAGTTCCAGCCTCGCCGCAACTCGAGCCCGTGCGAAGGCATCGCGAGTGATGTGACCATCAGGAAAAAAACGCTCTGTCATTGACACGCAGCCGAGATGCAAACTCTCAAGTGCAGTCGGTCGCTGACCCTGGCCGAGTATCAGTTCGGTACTACCGCCACCGATATCAAGCACCAGCCGCAGGCCATCATTGAGCGGCATGCTGTTCGTTGCTCCACTATAAATGAGGCGTGCTTCCTCAAGACCCGAAATTACGTCGATGGGGTGTCCCAATGCCTCTTCGGCCTCGACCATGAAGGTCGAATCTTCTCGCGCCCGGCGAATCGTGCTGGTACCCGCGGCCCGCACATTGTCAGCGTGCATATCGCGTAGTCGCTCGCCAAATCGTGACAGGCAGTCTAGCGCTCGATGCCTTGCCTCATTGGACAAATCGCCCTCATCAGACAGTCCCTCCGCAAGACGCACTGTTTCGCGCAAGCGATCAAGGATGACGAGCTGCCCATAGCGCAGCTCGCCAACGATCATGTGGAAACTATTGGAGCCGAGGTCTACGGCCGCCATAACCTCGGGATTGGCGTCGGAAGGTGAAATCTTGTCAGCGGGTTCTTCGATCAATGTGTTCGTGCTTTGGTCCTGAAACCGTGTCGAGCCAGACAGCAGCTCCGCCATTCAAAAAACAAACTACTAGACCGTGAAGGAACTACCACAGCCACAGGTTGTTGCAGCATTCGGGTTACGAATGATGAACTGCGCACCCTGTAAATCATCTTTGTAGTCGATTTCCGCACCCATCAGATACTGAACGCTCATGGGATCAACAAGCAGCGTAACACCCTGATTCTCAATCTGGCTGTCACCTTCTTCGATACCCTCATCGAACGTGAAGCCGTATTGAAAACCTGAACAACCACCACCGGAGACGAAAACCCTGAGCTTGAGATTCGGGTTCTCTTCTTCTTGAATCAACTCGCCGACCTTGTTCGCTGCCGCGTCGGTAAAAACGATCGGCGTCGGCGGCGCTGAGCTACCTATAACGGGTGTAATAGTTTGCATACCTGGAAATCCTGTATTCGATTCGTTAGCCCAATCAGGACTCTTGCGCCACTGCCGCAGACTCATCGATACGCGTCGTCTGTTCCAGAAGTGGCACCTGACCCTCGGGCTGGTGCACTAGTTTACCGTTTATTTCAGCACCAATGGCCATTTCGATCAAGTTGTAATACACGTTGCCTATGACCCGCGCCGTTGGCCCGAGTTCCACGCGCTGGCTCGCGAAGACATCGCCGCGGACGATGCCGTGTAATACAACAAAAGGAACCGTTACGCCGCCCTCAACATTTCCGTCTTCACTTACGCTAAGTGCGGAATCGCTCTCGGAATCTGCGCTGACATTGCCTTTTACAGTGCCGTCGACATGGCATCCTCCGGCGAAATGCAGATCCCCGTTAACCCTTGTATTGGCGCCGACCAATGAATCCACGATCGTGTGCCTGCGTTGTTTTCGACCAAACATCTATACCTCCGCGGTGCCGTCGCCGGCAGTCGATGAAATTGCCTAGCTGAGACTCGTCGTCCAGGAATAACTTGCTTCAATACTCGAAATCGATTTTGTCTTCGAATTCACTTCAATTTTGATTCGTTCCGGCGTAAATCCGTCCGGCAACATGAGCTGGCGCTCGAAGTCCTGGAAATAGCGAAACGAATAGATCCAGGCCTTGTCGTCTGAAGCGGGCTGCAATTGCGCAAAAGAGTAGCTTGTTGCTATGCCGTCCTGGCTGCCTTCAATGCTGAGGCTAACATCGCCGGACACTTTGCGGTCATGCTTCTTGGACTGCACCAACACAACCCGAAGATTGTAGGCACGCTCCTCACTGCCACGCGTTAGATGCAGGTCCTGCACTCGTAATCCCGACTTGCCATCTTGCGGCGAAACGATGCCACGATAGAAAGCGATGGCATCTTGCTGCTCCTGAATCTTGACCTGCAGCGTCGTCAAGCTCATCTCGACTTCCCGGTAAGCTTCACGATCAATATCCCGATGTGTCTCAAGCAAAGCAACCTCCTGCTTGAGAACGAGAATCTCAGTTTCAAGTTCGGCAATCTGGGTCTCATACTCTTGCCGTTCAGAAGCGGCATCGGCGATATTGTAATCGGCCTGAATCCGGCCAAACTCAAATATCAAATAGCCGCAAACCGCGATCATCGCGACACCGATGACGCGCGTCATTACGGTGCGACCCGTACTGTGCAGCTGTAATGATGAATGTTTGGCCACGCGACCTGCCGATATGAGCAAAGACGTTATGTTACGCGGTGCCCAGAACAAACAGAAGTGCAGCAGGTCACGGATTCACGAACAGCTACGCGACCTGAATCACATTCGCAGCGAAATCAGGCTGATTTGCCGGCGTCATCAACTACGGCCGCATCATTCCCTACAGAAAGCTTCCATCGCTTCGGCCACCATCTCGGCTGCAATGGCAATTCCAGCGGATAAACGGTGGATCCGAGTTCGTAGAGCGCGCTCGCGTAAACTTGCCGTTTGAAGTAGATCACTTCATTAACTGGTCGCCAGAAATTAACCCAACGAATGCGGTCGAACTCGGGTTTATCACTTAGGTCAAAACGCACGTTGTCGTCCGACGTCAGGAGTCGGAGCATAAACCAACGCTGCTTTTGACCAATACAGCGTTGCGCGCTATTACGACGAATGAACTTGTCTGGCAGGCGATAGCGCAGCCAGTCTCGCGTTACTCCGAGGATCTCTACGTCGTCCTTGCCAAGACCGACTTCCTCCTCTAACTCGCGATACATAGCCTGCTCGGTTTCCTCGCCGTCCAATATGCCACCCTGCGGAAACTGCCAGCCTTTGCTGCCAACTCGGCCGGCCAGCATCAGTCGACCTTCCTCGTTCGTCAGGATGATTCCGACATTAGCGCGAAACCCTTCTTCGTCTATCCAGTCGTTGCCCATTACAACCGATGTAAATTATTAATTGCCCCCAACTCTACACCAAATTCCGCCGCAGTCCTGCCGACTGTGTTTAATACGCTCGAAAGAGTGCAGATCGCTTGTGGTGCCGTGTACCTTTGATTAGCCTGAGCTCAAATTGAACTCGCAATTACCGGAGTACCTCGTTGATCAAAGGCCATAACGCAGCCTTACTCGCCAGCCTGACTGCCATCACCGGCGTCGTTCTATTGGCCGCGCTTGCTTCGGGCAGTGCTGACATCAGCATTGCCGATACTCTTGCTGCGATTCAAGGGAAAGCGACCGAGCAGACTCACGCTCTGGTGATGGATTTGCGACTGCCGCGGGCCCTGACCGCATTTGCCGTTGGCGGTCTTCTTGCGGTAGCCGGAGTGTTAATGCAGGTACTGTTGCGGAATCCACTTGCCGAACCCTACATCCTTGGCAGCTCCGGCGGGGCCGCCGTCGCGGCCTTGTTGGCGATCATGTTTGGCCTGGGAAGCATGCTGGTCGATCTGGCCGCTTTTGGTGGTGCGATGGCGGCCACACTGCTCGTCTTTTCAATTGCGCATGGCACAGGCAGCTGGACCCCCACCCGACTGTTGCTTACCGGTGTCGTACTTGCTGCCGGATTCAGTGCCGTAACGACATTGCTGCTTGCGCTAAGTCCGGACCAGAATCTGCGCGGCATGCTGTTCTGGCTCATGGGTGATCTGAGCTTCGCCTATGAACCCGCTCGCTGCCTGTGGTTACTCGCATTCCTGACCGCTGGCGCGGCACTTGCAGCACGCCACCTGAACGTACTGGCCAGAGGCGAGTTACAGGCAGCGATCGTTGGCGTTCCGGTTGTGGGATTCCGCTATCTCATTTTCGGCGCTGCGGCTCTGGCCACCGCTGTTTCCGTAACCACCGTCGGAGTTATCGGTTTTGTCGGACTGGTCGTGCCACACCTCGTGCGCCTGGTCGCCGGTAGCGATCACCGCATTGTTGTGCCGGCATCCGCACTCGCTGGGGGCATACTGCTGGTTATCGCCGATACTCTCGCTCGCACGATATTGGCGCCGCGACAATTGCCGGTAGGGGCGCTAACGGCGGCCATCGGCGTTCCACTATTCCTTGTATTGATGAGCCAGAGCCGCAGCAAGGGAAAATGACGGTGCCGGTGCCGACAAGCAGGCCGTCGATCGTCCGTCGCAGTGCCTATCGGTAAGCCGCTCGTTCCGCCAGCAATGCAGCATCCGCATCTCGCCAACCTGCAACCGAAACATGGGTATGCTCGACCAGACCATGCGCTTTGGAATCGGCCACGGGATATGAAGACGTTTTTTCCGCGTGAACTGCCTGTGCCGAATCGGACAACATCCACTCGATTAACACCGCAGCACCCTCAGGGTTTCTGGCGTGCCGCGTGATCCCGACGCCCTCCGCGTTCGCATACAACGCGGTGAAGGCGGCGCGGCGCACCGCCGCATCAGCGTTCTTCATCAGTTTCTGAAAATTATCGCTGGAAACAATCGCCATCGGACACTGCCCGGATTCAACCGCCTCCAGGAGCTCACTCTCAAACTCGAACACCGACGCTGCGAGATTCTGCATCCAGCCGCGCACAACAATTTCGGCTGGCCGCACGCCCAGCTCTTCAATCAGCATCGCGATGACGGTTCTATTGGTCGCTGCGGACGATGAAGAGAGACACAATTTGCCGCGATAGCGGGGATCGGCCAAATCCTGGTAGCTCTGCGGTTGCTCAATGGCTGCAGCAGTAGAACCAAGTACAAGTACCGACGTCCGCATGCTAAACGCTACCCAATAGCCATCAGGATCGCGCAACCATTGCGGCACCAACGCCTGCAATCGCTCCGATCCGAGCGGCCGCAATGCGCCCTCCTCGGTAGCCCGCCAGATTCCACTGACATCCGGGGTCAGCAGCACATCAGCCGGCGGTGATCCGTGGTCGGCGATAACGTCATCAACAGCGCCTCGAAAATTTCGAACAACGACGCGAATTCCGCTAACTTGCGTGAATGCCTGGAAATACTCAGGCAAATAGTTCTGATCATTGTAAGACGCGTATACGACCACCGGTTTCAGACTTTGCTCAAGCATTGGCGTTTCGACAGCAGGCTCGCAAGCGGCCAAATACAACACGGACGACAAGGCGAGCAACGAAGCAGCACGGCGCATCACGACTGATCTACCGCGATCTGATCCCTGCCAGCGGACTTAGCCCTGTACAACGCAACATCCGCACGGGCAATCAATGAGTCGCCGAGGGTCTTCAAGTCTTCAACTTCAGGCTCCGGTCGAATCCCGGCAATGCCGATCGAAACAGTAACCGCAACGGTTTCACCGCCAGGCAGCTTAAACGGCGATTCGGCAATCGACTTGCGTATTCGCTCAGCGAGCAGGACACCGAATTCATTTTCGGTGTCTGGCAGCAGCACCACGAATTCTTCTCCGCCGTATCTCGCCGCAACATCGCTCGCTCGAACCTGAGTATCGATGCGCATCGCAAGCTCTTGCAGCACCGCATCACCCGCCGCATGGCCCCATGTGTCGTTCACCGACTTGAAATGATCGACGTCGAACATCAGACACGCCAAATGGCCGCCATCCCTGCGCGCTCTTGCCAGCTCCTCATTCAACCGCACCTGCAGGTAACGGCGGTTGTGCCAGCCGGTCAGCACATCAGTAAAACCACTGCGCAATAACCTCGCACGATTGATCGTGTTTTCAATGCAGAATGATGCGATGACGCCGAGGTGTTGTAGAAAATCTGTGGCGTGTGCACGAGTAAAGCGCGTAATTTCAGCACTTCCGAAGTTAATACTGCCGATCAGCTTTCCCCGATGCAGCAATGGAATCATGGCGACGCTGGCAAGTCTTGGTGCACCCCGAAAAGCCATTTGATGGTCGCAGCCCGAATACTGCCCGAGCCACGGCCTGCGAAAACCCATGTATTGCGGCGCCAAGCCGCTCAGAGACTCGACCACCAGCAGATTCTCGAAGCCTTCGACGGGACTGCCGCCGGCGAGCAGCAAGTGGCGAAGTTCATGCTCGGGGTCGCAAATAACCAGACTGACGTACTGCAAGCCATAACTCGATTGCAGACCACTCAGCAGTTCCTGCAATAGAGACTGCAGATCTGTTGCTTGCAGCAGGCGCAACTCGCGCTGTTGTGAGCGACGCATCTTGTCGTCATTGCGTGCAACTTCTGCTGTCAGCTCTTCGAGCTGACGCTTATACGATTTCAACTGCCCGTCTGATTGTGCGGTGAGTGCCGCGTCTTGAATTTTTTCAGAGTGCATTCGCCGGGACCCCTCCTTCGATTGCTGCTCCTTTTACCAGAAAGTTCCGCCGGCGTCGCACGAGTGATTCTCGAATCCGCCGCGTCAGCTCCGAGCCTTTCAAAAAGGGACAGTAGCTGCGGTGGCTAAGCAGATATTGGCCAGCGTCAGTAAGCTCTATTCGCCGCGCAATGCCAGATATTCTTTGCCTTTGCGCATCAATTCGACGAAGCCATCCTCATCACCGGCCGCGACGACTTCACGAATTCGCTGTGATGCATCGCAAAGAGCATCTAACGGGTCCAGGCCGAATTTATTGAGACTCTGAATTTCGAAATAGAGGCGCGGGTTATCCTGAGCAACCGCAGCCGACACCAGCAATTGAGAGTCAAAAGTCGTTGATGACATTTTCGCGAGCTTGGGTGCAGCTTCACCGCTTTCGGCGAGTGCGGTAAAGAATGCGATGTTCAGCGCGTGCGACAAGCCAAGAACGTATGAAATTACTCGATCATGATCCACCAACCCCATGTCGAGCTGCTCCACCATGGTCGCTGCAAACAGGTCTTTTGCCGCCGCCGTAGCCTCTTCTGAGCCGACATCGCAGAAAATGAGGTGACGCCCGGATAGCAGACGCGTATCGGGCCCATACATCGGATGTATTGAAGTCACCAGACAACCTGCCTTGTGCAACTCCTGCAAGCCATCAAGCAAAGGCGTCTTCAATGATCCAATATCGAATATCAAACCTCTGGGCTTGAGTACCGCAAGCTGCGCCAGGATTCTTCCGGATACCGCCAGCGGCGCAGCGACAACGATGACGTCATAGTCGACACCCGCATCTGTCCAATCCTGATAACGACCCGGTCCATCTGCAACGCCAGGATCCGCTACGGTCGTCACAAATCCCTGTGTTGCAAAAAATTCGGCAAACCAGCGACCCATCTTGCCGGCACCACCGATCACCAATACGCTGCGGCCATCGCCCTTGCCTTCTGCGACAACTCGGTCTCGTTCCTGACTCGTCAGCGAAGAGCGAATAAGCTGACGCAGAATATTCTCGGCGAGATCAGCATCGATTCCAAGCTCGGTCGCCTGGGCCCGCCCCATGTCGAGCACGTCTTTTTCTCGTGCGTAGTCGCGCGTACCGGTGCCCGAGCCCTGCTTTGAGCGGCCGATCTCGCCGACCAGGCGTTGTCGTTCTGCGACCAGTTCCAGTAATTGTTTATCAACTGCTGATAGATTCTTGCGTAAATCGTCGAGGCTCATTAGATCCGGCTTGCTTATTCGTGGGGTGACAAGCCTACAGTTTGCAGGAGACAGGCAAGAATGAGCAAGCCGGCTATCGTAATCGGCCGGCTTGCAACTCCTGACTGTCGGGCTTCCTCTACCTGCGCCGCTTTCGAGCATCGCGGTCATGGTTGTCATTGCGGGCAAAGTAGCGAGACCGGGCATCCCTGGGCAATCTGCTCTGCCAATGGCGTCGATACCAGGCATCGCTGTGTCTTCTGTACGCCTTCTCAGAATATCGGGTTCTGTAATGGCGCTCCCACCTGTAGACGTCGTACAGCTCCACCCAATTCAGGTGCCTGTTTCTTTTCAAGGGTGAGTGCTTGTACCACCACTTGAATGACTCATCTCTTTTCAACCATGCCGGCGCGCTCTTGCCGCGTTTCTGCTGCGTCCGAAACTGATACGGCTGGTGGTAGACGTTGCGAGCGCCGTCGTGCGCGATGGCGGGCGTGACATCAACCAGCAGCAAACTGCCGGCGATGAGAATCGTAGTAATAACTTGTTTCATGATGATCTCCCGTTGTTTCAGTTTCGACTCCAGACTAGAGCCTGCACGGTGAACTCAATATGAATGCAAGTAGTTGTTTTATCGGGTTTTGTGAACCTCACATGAATACACCGCGCGCCGCGCCGCGGCAATGGACTGTCGCCGGTCGGCCAATCGTGCGAACATTCGCCGTCAGTTCGAATAGCAACGATCAACGGAGCCTGAATGCAATGAAGACACGTGCCGCAGTCGCCTGGGAAGCAGGCAAACCACTCGAAATTGAGATGCTTGATCTGGACGGCCCAAAGGCCGGCGAGGTGTTGCTTCGCAATGTCGCGACCGGTGTTTGTCATACCGATGCCTTTACGCTTTCTGGCGAAGACCCGGAAGGTATTTTTCCAGCGGTACTGGGACATGAAGGTGGCGCGATCGTCGAGGAAATCGGCCCCGGCGTAACGTCATTAAAGGTCGGCGATCACGTCATTCCCCTGTACACACCCGAATGCGGCGAATGTAACTTCTGCACTTCAGGCAAGACCAATCTTTGTCAGGCGATTCGCGCGACCCAGGGCCAGGGCCTTATGCCAGATGGCACCTCCCGTTTCTCCTTGAATGGCAAGACCGTTTACCACTACATGGGAACATCTACATTCAGCGAATACACCGTCCTGCCCGAAATAGCCGTTGCCAAAGTCAATTCGGCAGCGCCATTGGAGAAAGTCTGTTTGCTTGGCTGTGGCATCACAACCGGTATTGGCGCAGTACTCAATACCGCGAAAGTGCAGCCGGGCGACACTGTCGCAATATTCGGCCTTGGTGGTGTTGGCCTTAGCGCGATTCAAGGTGCCGCGATGGCAAAGGCGGGCCGCATAATCGCGATCGACATCAACCCGGGCAAATTCGAGCTCGCGACTCAATTGGGCGCAACCGATACGGTTAATCCGAAAGACCACGACGGCTCGATTCAGGACGTCATTGTCGAGTTGACGGGTGGTGGTGTCGATTTCTCATTTGAATGTGCTGGCAATGTCAATTTGATGCGGTCGGCTCTTGAGTGTTGCCATAAGGGCTGGGGCGAGTCGATCATCGTCGGCGTCGCTGGGGCCGGGCAGGAAATCTCGACCCGACCTTTTCAACTGGTAACCGGACGCGTCTGGCGTGGCACGGCTTTCGGTGGCTGCAAAGGTCGCTCGCAATTACCCGACATGGTCGATCAGTACATGAACGGCGAGATCAAGATCGACGAATTCATCACCTATACGATGCCACTCGAAGACATCAACAAAGCGTTCGACTTGATGCACGAAGGCAAGAGCATTCGCACGGTCATTCATTTTTGATCCGGAGAGCGTGTCCCGTGGGGCCAGTACCACATAGTTATGCAGCGACATCGTGACCAAGGTAGCGGTCGCGACCACTTCGCAACTGGCAGCCGAGGCCGCAGCTGAAGTCGCCGCATCAGGCGGCAATGCCGTTGACTGTGCGCTTGCGGCGTCATTGCTCACGATGAATACGGAACCCGGCGTCTGCGCGCTGGCTGGCAGTGCGTTCATCACTATCTGGGCACCAGGAAAAGACCCGGTAACGATCGACGGTAACGTTACGGTGCCCGGTAGCGGCCTGCCGAAGGCGTCGCGCGGCAAAGGTGCCTACACGGTAAAGCTGGACTACGGCGGCGGAATCGAAACACTGGTCGGCCCTGGATCTGTTTCGGTTCCTGGTTCGCTGGCCGCACTTGACGAAGCCTGGACCAAATACGGGCGCGCCAGCTGGTCAGAAATCTTCGCGCCGACGATTCGGGCAACCCGAAACGGTTTTCCGCTGCCTGCCGCGTGCCACTATTATCTTCAGTATTCAGGCGACTGCATCTTCGGCCGCAGTGTTGACGGTCATTCTGCACTGCATGACGAACATGGACAGTTGCGCGCTCCCGGAAGCAACATCGTTGTTCCGCATCTTGCCGACACCATGGCGCAAATTGCCGAGGAAGGTGCCCGCTCGTTCTACGCAGGCGACCTGGCGAGAAAGATGGTGACACATGTTCACGACGGTGGCGGCATGTTGACCCTCGACGATCTCAGGAATTATCACGCCATCGAACGAGCTTGCCTCAGCGTCCAGATCGGCCCGTGGACCATTGCGACTAATCCACCACCGGCGGTCGGCGGTGCCGTACTCGCAGCCATGCTGCTCGCCTGCGCTGAGCTGCCCGCAAAAAGCTGGTGCAGCGAATCACTTGCATTGCTCGTGAGAGCACAACGGGCGGCATTGGGATATCGCAAACGAAATCTCGATCTCGCTGATGACGTCGGTCTCGAAGCGGAAAAACTTCTCGAGCTCGCGCGCGGCGGAGAGCTGGTCTCACAATGGGCGTCCGCGTCGACCGTCCACACGTCGGCGGTTGACGATGAGGGCTTCGGTTGTGCAATCACTGCGTCGTCCGGCTACGGCTCAGGTGAAATGCCTGCAGATACCGGGCTGTGGCTGAACAACTGCCTCGGTGAGCTGGAGCTGAATCGCCGCGGGCTGCAGGCCGGACCGCCGGGTGCGCGCTTGCCATCCAACATGGCGCCCAGCATTGCGCGCAGTGGCGACAAGGTGATGGCGATTGGCTCACCGGGTGCTGACCGCATAACCACCGCATTACACCAGTTTTTGGTCAATAACCTGCAAATGGACATGCCTCTGGCGCAAGCGGTATCGCACCCGCGCGTGCACATTGACACCGGCGGCGAGGTTGATCGTTTAATGGCCGAATCCGGTCTCGATTTGCCGCAGCTGGACATTCCTGTGCAGATCTATCCGGAACTCAATATGTACTTTGGTGGGGTTGGCGCCGCCAGTTACGATGCGCAGTCCGGTTTCGACGTGGCTGCCGATCCCCGTCGCGAAGGCGGTATCCACGTCTGCCGCGGATGATCCTTTGCTGTCCCTTTGATAGTCTCCGCAATACGCTATCGTGAAAATCACAAACTGCGTTCGGAGCCCACAGTGAAAAACTCGTATTTAGAATCAAGACTGCCTCGAGTATTGCCGACCGACCCGATGCACTGGGCGCAGGCGTGGCTTGAAGAGGCGACGCGCCAGGGCGTCCGGCGAAACCCGAACTCGATGACTTTCGTGACCACCAACCTGGACGCACAGCCGTCCGCCCGGGTCGTACTGTGCAAGGAATTTATCGCCGACCCCGGGTATATCGTGTGCTACACGAACTACAAGTCAGACAAAGCGAGTGACATTGCACAAAATCCGAAGGTAGCACTGTTGTTTCACTGGGATGGAATGGGTCGTCAAGTTCGCATTGAAGGTGATGCAGTGCTTTCCCCGGATGCCGAAAGTGATGCCTATTTTGCAAGCCGCGACTGGGGTAGCCAACTCGGTGCCTGGGGCAGCGATCAAAGTGCGCCACTGGAATCCCGCGCAGCGCTAATCACGCAGGTCAGCAGGCGCGCTATTAAACTGGGTATCAATGTCGCCGCAAACCTGAAATCCGTCGCGGGCAAAGACCGACCAATTATTGTTCGACCACCGCACTGGGGTGGCATCCGAATCTGGGCGCGACGCGTCGAACTGTGGGTAGAAGGCTCGGACCGAATTCACGATCGTGCGCGCTGGGAACGTGACCTTGCGCAACAATCAGACGGTTCATTTACAACCGGCGCCTGGACGGGCACTCGCCTGCAGCCTTGAACCGGACATTGCGGATATGAGTCAATGGCTTCCCGAACGACGAATCAGTTGCCCGTTTTGCGGCGAACAGATCATTATTGTCATCGACACTTCCGCCGACTCGCAGTCGTATATCGAGGATTGCCAGGTTTGCTGCCAGCCAATGCAAGTTTCGGTGGCTATCGAAGATGGTGAATTGCAGTCAGTGCATGTTGATTGCTAGACCAGCCGCGCAGTGGACAGCCCGGTTCGCAGTTGCCGGGCTGCTGCTGCTGGGCAACGCCGCAAGCGCTCAGGTTACGCTTACCCAAGGAACGAATCTTTCCGTTGATGCGGCCAGCGACGGCCGCCTTGCGATCGATTTGCTCGGTGGTATTTGGGTAATCCCGCCGTCCGGTGGCTCAGGAAAAGCGATATCCAGCGGCCTGTTGCCGGCATCGCGGCCAAAATGGGCACCGGATACAAGCTCCATTGTGTATCAGGCTCGCGCGGGCAGTCAGGAACAGCTGTGGCTGTACGACTTTGCGGCCGGCTCTGCGGCAACGATCAGCAATGGGCAATTCTACGATCAACAACCTGACTGGCATCCGGATGGCGAGCGGATCGTGTTCTCATCAGATCGTGCAGACAGTGGCTTCGACCTTTGGGAAATCGACCTGCCATCGCAACTGAGTTGGCGAGTAACGCATCAACCCGGCGACGAAACTGAGCCGGTCTGGTCAGCCGATGGGCGGGACCTGGTTTATGTGCATCAACTGGATAGTCAATGGTCGCTGATGTTGCGACGTCAAGGACTGCCCGACGAAGCCCTTGTAACATCGTCAACGCGACTATCATCACCGTCGTGGCGACCCGATGGCAGCTTGGTGACCTTTTTGCGACATGGCGAGCTCGGTCTCACGGTCGACATGATCATATTCTCCGAGCCAACTCTGATCCGCACGCTGATCAACGGTGAGGACTTTTTCATCGCTCCGGTCACCTGGCGGGATCGGCAGCAAATGGTCTACGCAGCAAACGGCGTCATCCGAAAGCGTGACTTTAACTCGTGGACATCGAGCACGGTGCCGTTTCGCGCCACCGTGCATAAGAAGGAATCAGCACCGGTGACTCCCCGGCCCCCACGCAGTCTGCCAAAGATCGACGAACCCAACGCTCGACTCGCAATTCGAGTTGGGCGCGTATTCGATGGCCTGAGTGCAACGTATCGCCTCAATCAGGATATCGTCATCGAAGGTGGCCATATTGTCGCCATCGAAGACCAGCAAGATCGGCCGGGCACCGTTATTCTCAATTTTGGCGGCTTGACTGCTCTCCCAGGCTATATCGACAGCTACTCAGATCTTCCGCAAACTTCCGGCCCCGCACTCGGCCCACTAATTCTCTCCTACGGCATAACAACAATGGTCGCAGAGCATGCGAACGCTGCGGCCCTCAATAAGCTCTGGTCAGGCGAAGACATGCCGGGGCCACGATTGCTGCTGGCAGAGAAAATCGGCGCGGAAAAAGATGATGCAAAGCAGCCGTGGCTGATAACCATCGGCGGAGATATGACCGCCGGCACGCAGCAGCGTGATGCAGTGGGTGTATGGCAATCAAGCGGAGTGCCCGTTCTCGCGGAAAACTGGCAAGTCGGGATTGGTTCCGGCGCCTCGTTGCTGTTAGGCGCCGACTCCATTCCGGCTTCTCCTGCTGGTCAGAGCTATAGCGACATACGTTTGGCCAATGGTTCACCTATCGCTATCGTCATTTCCGGTTTAGCGGATGCTCGAACACCGGGCCTCGACAGACTGATGCGTTCCAGGCAGGCGCCGTCGTTACTACCTTACGGCCCCGGGGTCCGTCGTTTTGCTGTTCAACCACAATTGGCCAGGTCGACGGCAACTGTCGTGCTGGGCAGCAAGCCCAACGGATTGCCGCCAGGCATCGCGTTGCATGCGGAGTTTCGCGCACTTGCACAAGCAGGTCTCAAGCCGGCTCAGGTGCTACGAACGGCCGGAGTGAATGCGTCTAACGCTCTGGGCATCGGCATGCAGATTGGTCGTATTGTGATCGGTGGCAAGGCGGACCTTGTACTCGTCAGCGGGGATCCGCTGGCCAACATTGATGACACGCGGAAAATTGCCGGTGTCGTGCGAAACGGTCGGTTCCACAGCGTCATCGGGCTCATCGAGCGAGCCGAAAAGGCGGACGAATAGCCCTGATTAGGATGAAATAGCGCGGTCAGCCGGCACAATCGTCGGATATTTTGACAAACTGCCCAATAATCGAGCTAAAAAAATCGGAAATTCAGCGATTGGACATAATAATTCCAGATCTGACACAGCATGATGTTCACCCGAAACGATGCGAGTGGAAAATTATTCTTTAATAACAAGATCTTATTTCGATTAGAGCCAAAAATCGGGCGATCTGAACGACAACGATTATGTCGAATATTTTTACAATGGTGGACATTCGGCAAGGCAATCCCAACTTTACCTGACGCTAAATCTTTGAATTTACGGTGGCTTGTTGCCCGTTGGCACAGGTCTTGCTTTTGTAATACTGCCCAAGCGAAGTGTAACTGCTCTCGATAGCGCAAAAAGGATACTTACAGGATTTAGACGCCAGAAGAATAATAACTATAAAAACAAGAAGATCCGGATCCAATAAAAATAAAATATCTGTATCCAGCTATTGAATTTCGCAGTTACCTCTTTTGAAAAAAAGAGAATTGAGCCCCGAAGCAAATGCCTC
>RCNF010000326.1_pt1 | contig 23593 bp, 28 predicted proteins | sample 2041311 | NCBI WGS metagenome assembly RCNF01 (sample SAMN09708228, study PRJNA481090) | Marine sediment metagenome, whole genome shotgun sequencing project. | biome: marine sediment; feature: ocean; material: sediment; isolation source: Sewage treatment plant 2 marine sediment (STP2) ... | reverse complement strand
TTCCTAACAGGTTGACTATAAAGGTAAATAATGGGTAAACGCATTCTGCTCGTAGAAGTTTCTGCTACATTACGTCATGCTGCCAAGAAACTGTTGGTAACCGCGGGATACTCTGTCATAGCCGTCGATAATTTTGCTGATGGAATGGTCAAACTGTCAGGTAATCTCCCAGAATCCTTGTATGACGGTGTCGTATTAGGCTGGCCTGCAAAAACAGATTTTAGTGCAGACGAACTTTTCGCGGCACTCATGGAGCCAGAATACACCAGTATCGCTGCCATTGTCCTTTCGTACCAGGCCGATGCCAATAAACTTACGTGGGTGGCCAAAAGGAGTAATACGGCGGTCGTCGTATGGGATGAATACTCCGAGATTATTCAGAGTTTAAATTCCTTAATAACAATTAAAACACCACGCATCGAAGAGACCATGCCCATTCCTGAGCTTGACTCAATGCGGGTGTTATTTGTTGATGATTCTCCTACCATACGAGTATCCTACCGGCGTCTTTTGACAGAACATGGCTACGTAGTTGATATTGCTGGAGGAGTACAAGAAGGATTAGAAAAAGCGCTATCTACAAAATATGATATTGTCATTGTGATGGAGCCATTAAATATAATCGAGAGCAATCTCTTAAATACAGTATCAGAAAATCTCCTTCAAGAGGAACCTCTTCATTCTTTTTAATCAAATGAGGAGAAAGTTAAAAGTGATAAATAGAGAATATCAGCACATTGCTTTTGCACTTTTTATGGCGTTGTTAATGTCATGCATCATGTCATTTGTTATTAGTGTTTTTAATGTTGGTTTTGTAAGTAATATTATTAATATTTGGCTAGAAGCCTGGAGCTTTGCTTTTTTTGTCGCGTTCCCTACAGTTTTATTGGTGTCACCAACGGTTAGAAAGTTGGTACTACTAGTAATAAAAAATGAATGAATAACAAATATATAATTTTTCCAGTCCTTAGTTTGTTAGAAACTCACTGGTATTTTTTCCAATAACTTTCTTAAAAGTCCGTCTAAATGCCGACTCAGATTTATAACCGAGTTGTTCAATAAGTTCTACAGTTATTTTTTCACCATCTTTTAATCGCATTACTGCTAGATTCATGCGCCATTTTGTTAAATACTGCAGCATTGGTTCACCGACCAATGCTGTAAATTTCGAAGCAAAAGCAGTGCGTGACATACCGACTTCTTTACCTAAACTTTCGAGTGACCATTGCCAATCTGGACGGGTATGAATAAGCGAAAGTGATTTACCGATACGTTCATCTTTAAGTGCAAACAACCAGCCGTGTTTGCTATTAGTATCATCGCTGATCCAGTGGCGTAGCGCCTGAATAACTAAAACATCTGCAAGTCGCGTGAGGATAGTTTCTCCACCGATTTGTGTCTGTTCTGCCTCGACAGAAATTAGACTAACAGTATGATTCATCCAGCTAGCAAACGATGATTTTGAGCTTTCCAGATAAATCATATCTGGCATGGAATTAATAATAAATTCTGCGGAAGGGTGCTCAAGTTGTACAACGCCACAGAGCATCATAGTTTTCTCTGCTTCATCACTTCCTTCACCGCCGTCCTCATTCGCTGTTTTATCACCTATATTCATGGTCTCGTAACATGGGCTAATCTGATCTCTGTGAAGAGAGAACAAATCGCTAACTTGCGCATCCGAATCACTGCGAAATACATGCCCATGACCCTTAGGGATAAAAACGAAATCCCCCGCTTTCGCTCTGATCGTTTGGTCGCCATGTTCAATCAGACAAGATCCCGCAGTAATAATGTGAAACATCGAAGTGTTAGGCATGCTCGGCAGTGACACGCCCCAGCTGCCGCGTAGTTCTGATTTACAGTAGAAGACCCCGCTGAGTTTTAAATAATGCAGAGTTTCACCGAGTGCATCTAAAGAATTGCTCATATCTGCCCCATTAAAACACGAATAAATATGTACGAATAAGCAAAATACTAGCACTAATCGACATTGTTCGTACATGTTTGCTGGAATATAGTTGAATCTCAAATTAACTTAAACGAGGTGTGACATGATTGAAAATCAAACAAAACAGAAACTCCCACTAATATTAGGCAGCAGCGGTAAAACCGGTAAACGCGTGATAGATCGCTTTATATCAAATGGGTTGAGCTTTAGAGAAGGCTCGAGAAACAGCGAAATTGCATTTGATTGGTACGATGAAACCACATGGGGAAAATCACTAGAAGGTGTGAACGCTGCCTATGTTGTTTTTTCACCAGATTTGGCGGTTCCAGGTGCGCCAGCAATTATCAAAAACTTTGTTCAGTCTGCTAAGTCTAGTGGCGTTGAGCATCTGGTTTTACTTTCAGGTCGTGGCGAAAAAGAAGCGAAAACCTGTGAAAAAATCGTGATGGATTCAACAATGGACTGGACCATCGTACGATCAAGCTGGTTCGCACAAAACTTCAGTGAAAGTTTTTTTCTGGATGATATTCTTCGTGGTCAGGTTTTTTTACCTATCGGTAAAATCAAAGAACCTTTTGTTGATATCGACGATATTGCCGACATCGTATTTGCAGCATTAACTGATGATAAGCATAAAGGTCAGATCTATGAAGTGACAGGCACTGAGCTTTTAACCTTTAGAGATGTAATGGAAACTATTGCAAAAAGCACAAATCGAAAAATAGATTTTCAACAAATTTCTATGGATGAATACGTGAATTATATGATCGAAGCAAAAGTGCCTGAAGATTATGTTGCGCTTATCAAGTATTTATTTACTGAAGTTTTAGATGGTAGAAACGAATCTCTGACTGATGGTGTGCAACGTGCATTGGGGCGCGAGCCTCGTAGCTTTCACGATTACGCTAAGGCAGTAGCTGAGACAGGCCTCTGGAATCCTGAACAACTTACTTACGCCAATGCTTGATCAACTACATAATGTTTTGATTCTTGTTGCAATAATTGGCAGCGGTTTAATCGCGGGTGTCTTCTTCGCATTTTCCACATTTGTGATGAAGGCGCTTTCTCGTCTAACAGTCAAAGAGGGGATTCGTGCTATGCAAGCGATCAATATCACCGTTTTGAATCCATGGTTCCTCGGTGTGTTTTTTGGAACCGCTGTGGTATGTATAGTGTTATTGGTTTGGTCAATTATTAATTGGCAGCAAACAAATTCTGCTTATTTAATTGCAGCTAGTCTGTTTTATCTTGTTGGCTGTTTCATGGTAACCGGTGTCTTTAACGTACCTAGAAATGAAGTGCTGGCAAAGGTGGATGCTAATAGTACTGATTCAGAAAATATATGGAATAGCTATATAGAAACATGGACGACCTGGAATCACGTTAGAACAATCGCTTCGGCAATAGCGGTAATCTTCTTTGCATTAGCGTTTAAATAATCGTTATGCGTAATAACAAGACGGTTATTTACAAAACACAGTCACGAAATAATACACAAAGGAGATCAATATAATGACAACGCAAACACTAGACATTCATTCTATTATTCGAGCACATGCAGATAACTTTGAGTCAACGTTCTTAATCGGTGATGTAACTAAGATAGCTGAGTTTTATACCGATAACGCTATGCTATTACCGGCAGGCTTCGATTTTGTCAGAGGCAAACAAGATATTAAAGAATTTTGGCAATCGGCAATAGATATGGGTATAAAGTACATCAAACTCGATATTATAGAAGTCGAACAGCATAACGACACAGCCATTGAGATGAGTAACTACACCCTCAGTGATTCGGATAAACAGTTGGTCGATGCAGGTAAAGGCATTGTGATATGGAAGAATACGGGTGATACCTGGAAGATGCATCGAGATATTTGGAACAGTAGTTTAGAGCAACAATAAATTTGAGAGTTTGAGTAATTGAATGGTTATTAGTCAACATGATTGTACAATGACGATTCATAAGAATTGTCTAGCCAAACATTATTTAAAAGGAAGCACATAATGAAAGTTTGTATCGTGGGTGCATCAGGAAAGCTCGGAAAATATATGGTGCAACACGCACTGGATAAAGGTTACGAAGTAGTGGGTGTTTGTCGTGAATGCAGCGTAGAAAAACTTGATGCATTCAAAGAGCGTATAACCATTATTCCTGGTGCAACCAACGACCGAGAAGTCATTAAAAAAGCTGTTGAAGGTTGTGACGGTGTGCTCACTGTTCTCGTGCCCTGGCGTGTTCAGCAATATGCCTCTGGTACAGCGTAGGCAGTGCTCGACTATGCTCGCCCAGGCGCACGTCTTATCTTCTCCTGTGGTTGGCATATCACTCGCGATGGTCAGGATGTCTATTCCAACACGTTCAAAATACTGGTGAAAGTAGCCGGCTGGTTTGCGCGATTAATTCGGGTAGTAGAACTCGAAGATCAGGTAGAAGCCTGTAAACGAATCTTTGCCCGCGAGACAAAATGGACAGTCGTGTGTGGCAGTGATCTTGAGGAGGGTGATAGTCAGGGGCTACCAGTATGGAGTCAACACGTTGGCGATGCTATTCTTAAGAGCAACATTACCCGTCGTACAGATTTTGCCTTGTTCATGGTGGCCGCACTGGAAAATGATGCACTTTTTCATGAGGCTCCAGCTATTGTTGGTTGTCAGACGCCATCTGCCCTTGGTGAGAGTATATAAAGAATCATCCTCAATATATTTCGGATGATCCTATATGAGCCGTAACACGCTTACGCCACCACCCCTTTCTTTTCAGCTAAGCACTAAACGCATAATCCGAATAACCTACTTCTCTCTCTGTGTCTAACGTACAACAGCCAAAACATTGAATTTACAGATTTCGTCACCAAATACACTGAATGACTTCTCATTCTCAACAGCAAAAGAATAAATATTGCTTTGTGCTAAATCCGTAAGCACAGAACTCGATACTCTGAGTAATCCACAAAAAGATTATCTTCATCTGAAGCAATCTTTCGTCATAGTGGCAGCATTCACTATAGCGCTGTGGGTAATAAAAATAGTCGAAACATTTATTGGTATAGAGCTGTATAAAAACGGTATTTATCCTGGGCAGTTGAGTGGACTGGTGGGTATTTTCTTAGCACCATTGATTCATAGCTCTTTCTCTCACCTGTTTGCCAACACAGCACCGCTACTTATACTAGGTACGGCACTATTATATGGTTACCCAAAATCAGCAAAGATTGTTGTACCTGTTATTTATATCGGTACCGGTCTAGGTGTCTGGCTTTTTGCACGCCAGTTTTATCATATAGGCGCAAGCGGTCTGACTTTTGGTTTTATGTTCTTCGTTTTTACCATTGGCGCAATTAGGTGGGACAGGCGAGCAATTGCGTTATCAATGGTTGTGTTCTTTCTATACGGCGGCATGATCTGGGGTATCTTTCCAAATGAGTCGGGCATTTCCTTTGAAAGCCACTTTTTTGGAGCCATGATTGGCTTTCTTCTGGCGATATTTCTAAGAAATTATGATCCAAATTTACCAGAGAAAAAATATAACTGGGATGAAGATGATGAAGACGATACGGAGTATTTAAATTAAAGAGGGTAGATTAATCGCCCCTTTAAACCCTGTTTGGTATTAGCGCAAAACAGATCGGAGTCAGGTCTTTCCATGCCACATTAATAATGTCGAATAGCGCATAGTAAAAGAAAATGAATCATGTGGCACAGAAATATCTGAACCCATTTTTTTGAAAGGCAAAAAAAATTCAGGTATGAGCGGACATTCAAAACTGGTTAAACATTAAACTCTCAGTCGCCTTTACTCGTAAAAAGTAGTGTTATTTCCTATCTTCTCTGAATACCTTATATCGTAAGTCGCAAGTATTCGGGGCACCTTTGCAAGGCTATTCTAATTATTGCTTTCCACTTCTGTCTTTTGCCATAAGTACGTACAACGACGGTACAACAAAAAGTGTGAACAGGGTGCCGATTGCCATACCGCCGACCAACACCAGGCCAATGGAGTTTCTAGCTGCAGCACCGGCGCCGGTTACCAGTACCAACGGGAAATGACCGGCGACAGTAGCCACGCTGGTCATCAGCACCGGGCGCAGGCGTGTCATTGCGGCATCGTGTACAGCGTCGAGTTTATTTGCACCCTGTTCTTGCAATTTGTTGGCGAACTCAACGATAAGGATGCCATTTTTAGCGATTAGTCCGACCAGTGTGACTAGTCCAACCTGAGCGTAGATGTTCATCGTGGTGGTCCAGCCATTCGTCCAGTAAGCCGTATTGGGGTCGGGTATTTTCAACACGGTGAAGATCAGCGCGCCAAACATCGCCAAAGGCACAGACCCTGCGAGGATAACTAACGGGTCACGAAAAGAATTGAACTGCACTGCCAGCACCAGAAAAATTAACAGCACTGCCAATGAAAAGGCAGGGATAAATTTATTGCCCTCGGTGCGCAGCTGGCGTGACTCACCGGTGTAGTCGAAGCTGAAGCCAGGTGGAAGTATCTCGCGTGCGGTGTTTTCGAGGAACGTGAGTGCGTCATCGAGTGTGCGTGTAGTCACGCCCGAAAGTTTTACTGCATTAAGCTGCTGAAAGCGATTTAATGATCGCGCTACCACATCGTTTTCGATATCGGTGATCGCTGACAACGGAACCATCTGACCATTTTCAGCAGGAACATAAATGTCGCGTAACTGTTCGCTGTTGAGGCGGGCAGAGCGCTTAATCTGCGGAATAACTTTATAGCTGCGACCATCCATATTAAAACGGTTGACGTAATTACCACCAGTAGCAACGCCAAGATCAGCGCCGACCTGAGACAGGTTAAGTCCCAGCGTTGCAAGTTTGTCTCGATCAAAGGTCATGGTTGCCTGCGGTTGATCAAGCTTCATATCGATGACGGGTGGGAAGGCAAATAGCCCACTTTCCACTGCTTTCTGTTGCAATGTGTTGGCGAATTCGAGCAGCTGTTTTGAGTCGGCAGTTGATGTGATCAAGAACTCGACCGGGAAATTGCTGCCGCCCGGTAGCGCTGGTGGTGTTGTCATGAACACCTGAATGCCCGGTATTTTTGATACTTCGGTCTGCACCTCTGGCAAAATCTGATCCACAGTTCGATTGCGTTCTGCCCAGGGTTTTACCACCATGCCACTGAATCCGTCGGCGCCGATTGTGGCACCTATCGACGGTGGGAAAAGAAGCTGGAAGGTGAGTGCGGTTTCAGGCACTTCGAGCATTACCTGTTCTGCCGCTTTCGAATAGACCGCGTTCTGGTCTGTAGTAGAATTGGCAGAGGTGTTGATGATGCCGAACAGTACGCTCTGATCTTCGGATGGTGCCAGCTCGTTGGGCGACATCATGAACATTGGAACCGTACTCAGGCTGATCACAACCCATATCAGATACACGGCAGGTCGGGCTGCAAGCGTACCACCGAGAGCACGGCCGTAAGCGATTCGCAATCTATCGAAACGGTGATTGAGCCAACCGGTCAGACCGCGCTCTTCATCCTCTGCGCTACGCAGCATATTGGCGGCCATGGTTGGTGACAGGGTTAGGGCAACGATGCCGGATATTGTCACGGCCCCTGCTAAAGTAAATGCAAACTCGCGAAACAGTGCACCTGTCAAGCCACCCTGTAAACCGATCGGTATGTACACTGCTACCAAAGTGACAGTCATGGCGATGACTGGTGCGACCAGTTCGCGTGCACCGAGCATGGCCGCTTCGCGTGGCGTGCGACCTTCGCGCAGATGCCGTTCGACATTTTCCACCACCACGATGGCATCGTCGACGACCAGACCAACCGAAAGTACGATGGCAAGCAGGGTTAGCAGGTTGAGTGTGAAGCCGAAAACCTGCATCAAAAAGATGCTGCCGATAAGTGAAACCGGGATCGCCATCACCGGGATAAGTACCGAGCGATATGAGCCGAGGAACAGAAAAATTACCAGGATCACAATCAGTAGTGTATCGATTAAGGTATTCGTCACCTCGTGGATGGCATCGCTGACATAAGCCGATGCGTCGTAACCGATATCGGCATTGAGCCCGGCGGGCAGATCTCGTTTGAGCCTGTCGAGTTCGACACGCACGCCGTCGATCACCTCGATGATATTGGCATTAGGTTGCGGGAATACACCGGCAAATACCGCCGTCTGTCCCGAATAGCGCACCAGGGTATCGTAGTCCTCGGAGCCCAGTTCGACATCTGCGATATCCTGCAGACGGACAATGGTGTCGTCTTTCTGATAGATAACCAGGCGACGGAATTCATCGGCGCTGTGAAGATCAGTGTTTGCTGCTAATTTGGTCTGTACCAGGGCTCCCTTGGTGCTGCCGATTGCTGCCAGATAGTTGTTGGCGATGAGAGCCTGCTGAACCTGCGAGGGGCTGATGCCCAACGCAGCCATGCGCCCAGGCTTGAGCCAGACGCGCATAGCGAAGGTGCGGGCACCGAAAATTTCGATGCGTTGTACGCCGGCGATTGCGGACAGGCGCGGCTGCACCACGCGGTCGAGATAGTCGGTGATCTGCTCTTGCGAAAGGATATCGGATGAGAAGCTCAGGTAAGCTGAAGCAAATTCTGAATCAGCTGACTGCACGCTAATTGCAGGCACCTGAGCCTCGACGGGTAAGTCATTGCGTACTTGATCAACCTTTGAGGAGATGTCGGCCAGTGCTTTTGTCGAATCGTAATTCAGCTTGAGCCGTGCAGTAATGATTGAAATACCCTGTATGCTTTTTGACTCGACATAGTCGATACCTTCCGATGCTGAGATGGCACGTTCCAGTGGTGTCGTAACGAAGCCACGTACTAGCTCTGCACTGGCGCCGACATAAACAGTCGAGATCTGTACAGATGCGTTTTCGCTGAGTGGATACTGACGTACACTCAGCGAGTTCCATGCATTAAGTCCGGCGATGACGATAATCAGGTTAAGTACAATGGCTAACACCGGGCGTCGGATAAACAGGTCGGTAAAGATATTACTCATAACGAGGTAACTCAGGAATCGGACGGATGTGGGTCGAGACTGGGTTTAGGTGCCAGCGTGTTATCGATTATTACCTTCATGCCGCTACGCAATTTGAAAACACCACTGGTGACAATCGTCTCGCCAGCCTTCAGGCCATCGATAACATCAATAAAGTCACCGCGTGCTTGTCCCAGTCGGACAAACTGTTGGCGCAGTACCTTCTCGGTCTCGCCGGATTGTTCATTTTTCTGTTCTTCTATTACAAAAACAGAATCACCAAAGGTGGCATAGGCAATCGCAGTTACAGCAGCGGGTAATACCGATTGTTTTTTCGGCATGACAACAGTGGCGTTGGCAAACATACCTGGCCGCAGTACTTCATCGGGGTTCGCAATTTTTGCACGCACTCTTACACTACGAGTTACCAGATCTACATCGGGGTTGGCTGCAAATATCGTGCCGATAAAGGCAGTATCTGGTGCGGCATCGACGCTTACTCGTACCTCCAGACCAGTGTTCAAACGCAGAAGTGTTTTTTGCGGAATCGAAAAATCGACATAGATCGGATCGAGGGTATGCAAGGGCACGATAGCATCGCCTTCGCTTAAGATTTGACCGATGTTAATTAGTCGTAGTCCCAGTCGACCGGAAAATGGTGCCTTAATAGTTTTTTTCGCGACCATCGCACGAATATTATGCTCCTGTGCGATGGTTTCTTTTACTTTTGCTTCAGCGCTTTCCAGAGCGTCTTGCGACGTCAAATTTTGCTTATTTAGCTTGCGCTCCCGGGTGAGGCTCGCTTTGGCAAGTGCGGCCGTGGCTTTTGCAGAAGCAAGTTGAGCATCTTCGCTTGATGTATCCAGCTGGATTAACACATCGCCTGTGTTTACGAAGGAACCTGATTCAAAATTAATCTGCGTTACCCGACCACCGGTTTCGGCACTTACATTAACTCCCTGCACAGCCGTAACGGTAGCTGTAGAGGTAATGGTTTGTTCCCACTGCTTATCCTCTACCAACATGGCAGTAACCGTTTCAGGCGGTAGTACCATATTTTGGGCGGCTTCACCCATCGCTGTAAACTGGCCGAGCTTGGCTAAGGTGATGGCTCCAATAAGGAGAGATACAGCAACTGCAGCGAGGAGTATTTTTTTCAACATGAGTATTTCGTAACGATAGTTATTGTGTGTTTCATTGAGATAATATACCAATGCTATTCAGATGGGGAAAAAATTCCATATGTAGTTCCTAAAGTATTACAGCTTAAATTACTGATTAATTAGCATAAGCTACACTCAAATCTTCAGGCCATTGAATATTAAATTCAGGAATAATAAATCTAGCACCACCAAAAAGTGAATCAGTAAAAGTAATTTCCCCGCCATTTCATTGGCAGATACGTTGAGCAATTGATCGTCCCAGGCCATAACCGCCAGTGCCTCGATCTCGGCTAGCGTCAAGTCGTTTAAAGGCATCAAATATCTGATCATGTTCACCTTCAGGAATGACAGAGCCATCATCAACACCTATTTATTTTACCTATTTACTTTAAATCAGGCCGTTCAGCTTTATTATCCCAATACCAGCAAGAATTACCAGCGCTTATTTTTACACCGCCCAGCCAACGATCCGGCGGGTCTAACGATAACCATTTCTGCGTTCCGGCAAGTACCTTCTTGCCGGTATCAGTGATTGTTAGCAAACGATGTTGCCAGGGCTTTTTTATATCGTCTTTTGGTATTTCAAAAACAGCGTGAGAGACTTGCATCATAGATTGCAGAATAAACCAGTACATAATATCGCCAAGCCAGGGCAGGGGATCACGTATTCTCATCAGATGGCCGAAAAGCTGTCCAGCCGTTTTGTTTCCTTCGTTGAGTAGTTCAAGCGTTATCTGTTCAGTAAGGCTCAGACCATTGCGTGTGGAAGGAAGCTCCTGAAGATGGCGCAATAATGCGCCACGCATATCAGGTAAGTGTTTAATATTTTTTGAATTTGTAATTTCAAATAAAGGCAGCGGCGTCGATTTGCCTAAGGCATTCCACACCTGTTTTCCCAGTTTTAATTGTTGCTGGCTAACAGCCTGTCGTTGTTGCCAGATCAGCCGAATGGCTTCTGGTGGTAACTGTCCCAGGCCAATGAATCGGGCCGAGCCTGGAAAATGATTAATAGATACAAGTTCCAGTTTTGCAGGCAATACTTTTTCAGACACGGCATTCTCTGCAAAGTAAGCCAGCAGTTTAGCTAATATCAGTTGATCATAACCATCATGTTCAAACCACAATATGACACGCTCATACTGTTGTGCAGCAAGTTTCAGCCTGGCATCTGCGGTTTCTAAATAGGCGACAGTATCACTTAGTGTTTTATCGGCGCGTGAATCGTCCAGCTTCTTCTCGAAAAGAGGATCATAAGATTCATGCAGGAATTTAGCACGGGTTTTTATAAAATCATCATTCTGAACAATAGGGCCCTGACCATAAGGGTCAGAATATTCAAGAAAATCACCAATGAATCCACCAGCAGGTAAAGTTGAGCGCAGATCGGTTCCGCAGCGGATGTGCAGTGTTTTAAATTCTGCATCCGGTGCTAAAGCTTTTGTTTTTATCGCATCACTGGCTTGCGTCATTGCCGCAATATGGGCTTTTAATTTAGCCCAGCTGGGTAAACCTAACTCACGGGCAATAACAAGTTGAGCGTCACTTAACTTTGCAGAAGTCAGGGTGTTATTTGAAAATTTAGGATGATGTTGTTTAAAGCGTAATAGAGCCGTGTTGTCAGCAGCGCTTTTATCATCATCTACATCAGAGTGAAAAGCTTTGAGCAGTTCTTTAGCGCGTTTCTTTTGTTGTTCGAGATTAATGCGAAACGGGGTCTCACCGTGTGGAGTTGGCTTTGCCATTTTAATTACCTTTTCTACTATCTGTGTCCGCCGCCCAGATGGAAAAGGGAATTACATATTTTTATGTACTAATGGATCTTGGGCGCAGCCCTTTCTGCGGACACAGAGGCTTTGATCGAGCCAGATTTGAGTTTGCCTTGTGGGGTTGGTTAAGTCAATAATTTAGGTGCTCTCTGACCCCAATACCAGTAAGTTAAGAATGTTTTCCAGTGTAGGGTGCGCCGTGCGCACCGTGAAAATTCTTACTGGCTGGGATTTTGGTGCGCACGGCGCACCCTACTATGTTACTTATTTCCCTTAACTTACTGACATTGTCTCAGACCTGGTTTGTTTATTTACAACAGTCAAAAGCATTGAATAACCAGACTTCGTCACCAAATACACTGATTGACTTCTCATTCTCAAAGCAAAAAGATAGTTATTCCTCTGTGTACAAATCCTTGAACACAGAAACCGATATTCTGAGTAATTCACAAAGAGATTCTCTTCGTCTGAAGCAGTCTTTCGCCACAGTGGCAGCTTTCACTATAGCTCTGTGGTTAATAAAAATAGTCGAAACATTGATAGGGGTAGAGCTGTACGAATATGGAATTTATCCTGGGAAGTTGAGCGCACTGATGGGTGCTTTCTTAGCACGGCTAATTCAAGCACAAGCAAGGGAACAGGTCTTTCCATGCCACAAAGATATATGCCCCGGTCTTTCACTGCCATAGTTTATTGAGCAGCTTTAACTAGAGTATGTGGTATGGAAAGACCTGGCCCTGAGTTTGCCCAAAAAACTGACCTGCAGAGATAAGGAACGTGTCTCCACAGGTTAATTATTTACAATTGTGACTGTAAATAATTTTGCAGGCCGATTTTTTCTATCAGTCCTAATTGTTTCTCAAGCCAGTAGGCATGATCCATCTCGGTGTCATCCAGCAATTTGATGAGAATATTTCGGGAATCGTAATCCTGTTCATCTTCGCATACCTTGATAGCCGTCTTCAGCGCTTTAACAACACTGTACTCAACTTTCAGGTCATTCTTTAGCATGTCGGGTACGGTTTTACCGATGTTGACCTTATCCTGCTTTGAAAAAAGGGGATTTCCTTCGAGGAACAATATACGTTCTACCAGGGCGTCGGCATGTTCGGTTTCTTCTTCCATTTCGTGATTAAGACGCTCATACAACTTGTCCAGGCCCCAGTCATGATACATTCGAGAGTGGGCAAAATACTGGTCACGGGCAGCGAGCTCACCGTTGAGTAGAGTTTGTAATTGATCGATAACTTTCTTTTTACCTTTCATTTTTACTCTCCAACCTGTGATTGTAGGTAATTTTCAAGGCCGGTATTTGCTACCAGCCATTGCTGTGTTTCTCGCCAGTCGATATATGCTTCGGTTTTCTCCAGCATGTCTTCCAGCATGTCGCGAGAAATATAATCCCTCACTTCCTCACATAGCTTCATGGTGTTCTGCAGATTAACGCGGATATCTAATAGCATATTCAGGTCGCAGGATAAAATTTCAGGAATATCTTCACCGATTTGGAGTTTGCCCAGATCCTGCAAGTTGGGTAAGGACTCTAGAAACAAAATACGTTCGATAAGGTCATCTGCCATTTTCATGGCCTGGATTGAGCATTTATATTCATGCTCGTTAAATTCACCCAGCCCCCAATCTTTTGTCATGCGGGCATGCAAAAAAAGTTGGTTAATTGCAGTGAGCTGGTCTTTCAAGCAAGTGTTGAGTGATTCTAGGACTTTTTTGTCGCCTTTCATTATTGTTCCCCATAAGGTTTATTTGGATTGGTTGTGGGTTTTATCATTCAGCCTGGTAACAGGCTGGCTATCTCCGCAGAATGGGAATTGGCTTGCTATTTAAAAAATACTATCGCAAATCATGTTTATAGTCACGATAATTATCAATATAAGCATTTGATAAATGTGTAAATAACGTAAAGGTTTATGATTTATTTGCAAATCATATTGAAAATCATTCTCATTTGCATTAAGATAGCCACATAATTATTAATGAGTGACAAATCATGTTTGTTTGTATATGTAATCAGGTAACCGATAAACAGATTCGCCGTGCAGCGGGAGAGGGTATCTGTAGCTTTGATGCTTTATCGCGCGAGCTTAACGTTGGTACCTGCTGTGGTAAATGCAAAAGCTGTGCTAAAAAAGTGCTGCGTGAAGCTTTGCAGGAAAATGTATATACCCAATCTGCAGCAGGTGGATTTGCGCCGGTCTTACTGCATACTTAATTAGACCGTCTAATTCGCTAAATAATCCAGGCACATCTGTTCACAGCTAGACAAAATAATTATTGCAGAAAAGTGTTCTTATCTATTTTTTGGAGGATCAATGGGGTCAATTTCGATTGAAATTGAGCATTGTGTTCTGTCTAAAACCCAACAACAACCCCAGCAACAACCCGATCCGTCTCTTTAAACTGCCCAAACAAGCCATCCTCATTCCCATAAAAAATATCAGCGCCTACATAGATATTCACCTCATCATTATATTCATAAGTTAGTTTCGGGCGCACCATGCCGTCTTCATAATCAATGTCCTGCAAAAGTAAAACCTCAGCATGTAACGTTTCATTCATGTAATCCTGTTTGATAAAAAATGTTATCTGTGTGTTGAGTTCATCTCGTATCATGCCGGTTTGATGGTTATTGAGATACGTCTGAAAAATTTGTGTGCTCAGTATGGTGTCGGTAAAACCATACCAGTCAAAACCGAGTACATATATTAATTCACCTGTTTTTACTACACCGTCTGTATCCAAAGGGTTTGTTGTAGAGACATATTTATCGGTTAGATAGCCGACTTCTCCGCGCAAGGTTAAATCACCAAAGGTGTTGCTGAATGTGCCGCCGATTAAATGTGTACGTTTGTATTGTGGGTTGACGGTAATGTTCAGTCCAGTAGATGTGATATTGATGTCTCTGAATAACACGGGTGTATCGTCGTAGTGGTATAAATAATTAAATGTTAGATCCCAACCGTGGGTAAAGGTTGATAATCGAAAACCGGCGTCGGCATCTTGTAATGCATTATTAGGCGTTGTTGTCGGGTTGAGTATTACATTTGCACCGTCTGGTGTCGGCGGAATAATTATTGGTGAGGTGAACTGGTAGCTGCTGCCCGTGCTGGCAAACTTGTGGTAGGTCTGGTCGGGTATCAGTAACAGTTGCAGGGTCACATCGTTGATTGGTATTTCTGCATTGGCAGTCCACAGTGGGATGCGTGACTGGTCAAAATCATCAAGTATAAATTCGCGAAAGTCTTGTGGGTTGACGATGTCTAATACTTTTAGTCCATCTGATTTTCCCCAGACAACTTGTTGTTTGCCTAGTATAACAATGCTGTCGTCGATGGATGTATCAAGATAGAACTCACGCAGTTCTGCCTGGTTATGATCACCGGGTGATAGATTGTCTTTTGCATCCGTGCGTAATCGAACAATGGTGGTGATGCGTGAATCCTCACCGACGGCTGTTTCCAGTTCGGGTTCTATCATCAGTTGCAGTTTTTGTGTGTCGCCACTGTTAGTCAGTACTGCCCACTCACTTTCGATGCGTGTGGTTAAGGTGCTGTTAGCTAACAGTGCGTTAGTTTCCGATTGTTTGTCTACTGGCACATCGGCTATTGCTGTTTCTGTTAGCAGGCAAGTTAATACTAAACTGACTAAAACGGGGCGACTTAAAGCTGGTCTACTTAACGTTGTACCGCTTGAAGCCGGACTGTTTCTATTCAGAATTTTATAATCCGCGACGTATTGCGCGTTGGGTGAAAAAATCATCACGCACCTCCTTGTCGTAAATCACATCAGTGAATACAAAGACTGTTTTATGGCCTGTTTTGTGGTTATCGACTTCGAGACGGTGTGCGGTCCAGATTGAATCAATTTGTTTGATATCTTTGAACAGGGTGGTTTTTAATAACTTGCCACGGGTGTCATAAAATTCTGATTTACGGGTCATCCAGATGTTTTTATCCACCCATTGAATAACTTTTCCGTAACCCAGTTCTTCGGCAACGTCGGCATTAACCGGCGTGGCTTCGATAACGTAGCTAGGGTTTCCGTTTAATACTTCTTTGCGTAATGTTTTTCGGGTGTAATCTTCCAGTGTTACCTTGCTTTCTTTTTTAATGTCTTCGTAAGTGAAGTCGGTGCCGAGGAAATAATCACCCCGGTCTGATGCAGAGATACGTCTTACCTTACGCATGGCGGGCAGGTATAACCATTGATCGTCGTCTTTATCGACATCGGGGTAATCGAAGGTGAGGAAGGCGGTTTTTTTGACGTTGCGCGGTGTCAGGTAATGAATGACGGTGCGTTTTTCATCACCGAAATATTTTCGGTAGGAGATAGTTTCGCGGATGCGTTCTTTACCGCGTTTGTCAGTGAGTATCATCTGCATGTTGCGTGACTGCGAGATACCCTCGTTACGAGCGTTGATGTTTTTGGCGACTTGTTCGCCGGTTGGCAGTTGGGTGTTAGCCATAATAGATTGGCTTGTTATGATTAACATGGCTATTGTAAGTATTTTTAAATTTTTCATGGTTTTATCCTCTTTATTATGTTTGTCATCCTGAACGAGAGAGAAGGATCTTGTGTTTTCAGTTGTGCTTTAAGATCCATCACTCCGCTAACGGTATACTTCGGGCGTCATGCCCTTCGCCCTTCAGGTCAGCAGAGCTGTTCAATTTGTTCCTGACAAATTAGTCGTTCAGGATGACAATTTATGAATATGGTTAGTTAACCTCTACTTCTTTCAATGTCTTTAACGCGTTCTTTGGTTTAACAAAGTTGGGTTCTATCACTTTGATTAACGCAGGCAGTACCGTCATGCTGGCAAGAAAACTCACCGAAACTGCAACAGCAACTAATGTGCCGAATCGAATCAGAGGAACAACTTCGCTGCTTACCAGTACGCCAAAACCTAATGCCAGTGCTAGAAAGTTAAAGAACAGGGCACGGCCTGTAGATGGATAGAGTTTGGTGATGGCGTTATCGATGGTCTCGCCCTGATCTTTGATAAGTACTACCAGACGTTCGACGGTGTGTACTGCAAAGTCGACACCCAGGCCGATTGCAATAGCGGCGAACATGGACGTGCCGATGGCTAACCAGATGCCGGTGTAACCCATAACGGCATAGATGAGCAGGATGGATAAAGCGACGGGTGTTAGCGTGAATAAACCTGCAACGGCAGAGCGTAGTGACAGTGATGCCATCGCCCAGACCAGTAACAATGAAATGATGACACTGGCGGCGTGATTTTCACCCAGACTTTTTATCCAGTTGTAATCCACATTGACACGACCGCTTAAATTGCCGGTGATGCCTGTAGCATTGAATGTTGACTGTATATAGCGTTTAACATTTTCGACAACAATAACTTCATCCTGATATGCGCCACTATCCATGCGAATACGAACGTTGGCGAGGCGATAGTCATAATCGACTTCTTCTTCAAAGTCGTCTGGATCTCCACTGGCTGAATACAGCAGGAAATACTGTGCGATTAAGTCGGCATCATCCGGTAACAGATACGCTGCTTTTTTATCTTCGTTTAGTGCGCGGTTCATCTGTTTTAAATAATCAACAATGGAGGTTGAACCGTTTACATGCGGCAGTGTGCTGACGTAGGTTTGCAGGTCTTCGATGCGTTTCAGATTTTCGGGTTTGAACAGGTCTTCTGTCTGCAGTGTTTCAACCACGATGTCGAGATAATGCACACCGTCAAAACGTTTGTTGATGGCGGTATCAGCATGTACGATTCTTTCATCATCCTGAAAAGTCGCGATACGGTCTTCATTTAATACCAGTTTGCTGGCACCGAAAACACCGACGGTGGCGATGCTGCCGGCTAGCACTAATACGGTTAGCGGGAATCGAATAACGCCGCGGCCAAGAAAAGACATTGCAGTCGCATAAACATCATTCTTCTGATTTGGCTTGAAGTTTCGACTGGTGTGTAATTTCATCATGCTTAATGCCGCTGGGACTACGGTTAATGAGAATATCCAGGCAACAGCAACACCCAACATGGCGAACAGTCCGAAATATTGCATTGGTGGCATACCGGCTGAAATACTTAAACCTAAAAAACCTGCCATGGTGGTGAAGGTGGTCAGGGTGACGGGTCGCCACATGTGAACCATGGTGCGAATTACGATATCACGTGATGAATCTTTAGGGTTTTCTGCGGCTTCTTCGTAGTACTGGCTGAAGATGTGAATGGAATCGGCCACGGCGATACCGATAAGCACTACCGGCAGGGCATTGGTGATAACAAAAAACGGTACATCAAATGCAGCCATCACACCCAGTGCGCTGGCGACCGTTCCTAAAACAACGATGTTCGGTATTATCGTTGCGCGCCAGGTTCTAAACGCGATAAATAAAACGATGGTAATGATTAAACCGGCTATTGGATTCAGCCGGGTAGCATCGGAATCGATATAAGCACCCATGTATCCACTGACTGCTCCTTCACCGGCAACGTAAATTTTTTCACCGTTCTGTGTTGTGGTTGCGTCGACCAGTGTGAGTAAATCTTGATACACCGCCTGTGCATCATTTTGATCAACCAACTCGGCAACGATTAAGGTAGCGCTACCATCGCGTGCCACTAGACTGCCGAGATAAAGCGGGAAGTCCATCACCGCAGTGCGTACCGTATCGGCCTGTTGCTGGGTAGTCGGTGGCTGTTCAAAGAAGGCTTTTACCTGCATGCCATCTTCTGTACCGATGATGTCGTTTTCCGTGGACAGACTAGTAACGCGGTCGGCGTCGATGTTGTTAATGTTTTTAATCTGCTCGGTGAGCTTTTCGACTAGTGCTAATGATTGCGGTGTGAATACGCCGGCTGGCTGATCACTGGTTATAGCGATAACCATGGGATCTTTCAGGCCAAAGATCTCTTCCGATTTATGCTGATAGACCAGGGCAGGGTGATCGGGCGGCATAAATGCGTCGGAACGGGTATCTTTGACCAGCGTGGGAATAAAGGCAGCGGCGGCAAGGATTAACAGCAACGCTGTCACCATAATGATTTTTGGTCGTGCCGTGATGGCAGTAAAGAATTGTTCGGCTCTTGTGTTTCGAGATTGCTTGTTCATATTGTTCTCCTTATTTAGGTGTATATACACCTATTATTGGTTTAAAAAAAGTCTGAAGGGTGGAGGTCATCGTCAGGTGGCCATTTTTTCCACATAATTCAGTTCGTTCAAAAAATTATTAAAGCGGTTATTGCCAAGATATTCGGTTACTTCTTTTTGTGCCTGCTTCCACAATGGAATCGCTGCTTCTAGCTTGTTTAAACCCTTTTTTGTCAGACTGATCATACGTGTACGGCGATCTTCACCGGCTACGGTTTTAATCATTCCCTGTTTTTCGAGAGGGCGTAAGTTACGCGTCAGCGTGGTTCGATCAAGAATCATGAAATCGGCCAGATCGGTAACAGTGATGGCGTCAATACTTGATAGCATCGCCAGGACGGTGAACTGTGTGGGCTTGAGTTCAACAGGCTGCAGGGCTTCGTCATAGTGTTTTGTGATGACGCGTGCAGACTTCCTTACGTTGAAACAGGCGCAATTTTGTAGACCGTGTTGTTGGGCGAGTGATTTCATATATGTGTATATACACCTAATCGGGTGATAAAGTCAATAATTATTTATCTTTCTCAGGGTGTTTACTTATTATTTGCAGGTGGTTTAGTCTCACAGTTCATCCTCATTGCCCTGGTGTTTAAATTTGGTGTTTGTTCACTAATTACATTTTTAATCAGTAACTTAACTACTGGAGCGATAAGCAGTACCGCCAGTAAAGGGCTGCAATACTCGTTGCCGCTGAGTACGCCAACACTGATGATGCTGGTTAGCGCTAGATAGTTTCTATTTTTTAATGATACTGACTGTTTCATGATATTTCTCCAGCTAGATACAAGCTGTAATGTGTTAAGTCCTGTTCCAGGACTGGGGGGGGTGTGACTAACAATGATCATTAACACATACCCCTAGCCCGGATATTTCATAGGTATGCAGGATTTTGGGGAAATGTCAGTGAGTCAGTTTGTACGATTCGCCGAAAAGCATAGCCGTAGCTATGGTTACAGGGGATTCGTAAAAAATGGCCGCTGATATTTTTCCAAAAACTGCATAGCGTTGCCAGGTACATAGTGTACTTCTCTAATATACTTCTATTTCTTATAATAATCATAGTGTTAAGAAAAATTAGCAGCGTTCCTATGAAATATCCGGGCTAGTGTTACTAACCATCCATGTGTGGCAAATCACCATCTGCGTTTAATTGCGCTAACTCATCATAACCACCAATACTCCGGTCGTTGATAAATATTTGCGGTACGGACCGTAAGCCACTTAACTGAACCATCTTTCGTAAGCGTTCTACGTCATCGCCGACATCAATTTCTTTAAACGTAAGGTTCTTACTCTGTAGTAGTGCTTTCGCTCGCACACAGTAAGGGCAGTTTGGTGTTGAGTATACTTCTATATGTGGCATGGTTTATGCTCCAGTATTGTACGTTTTGTTTGTAAGTACTATTACCAATGCACACTGCGTGCCAACAATTATAATATTATAACCAGTTGATTTTATTGATTTGTTATCGTTTTGTGATGTGACGACTTTTTGTCAATAACGAATAGTCGTAAGGATGAAACGAGATTTTGAGATTTAGAAGAGAAGTGTGGCTATAGAAAACCAGGCTCATAAACTTCTGTTTATGAGCCTGGTTATTGCTACACAAATTTATCTTTTATAACCACTTCTTCAAGACTAAGTTGTCCTGGGCGAGGCCAGGGTTCTTTTGTGCCTTTGCCGATAGCGACAAACATGGTAATTACGTGGTCGTCTGGAAGGTTGATCAATTCGGCAACTTTATCAAAATCGAATCCATCCATCGGGCACGAGTCGTAACCCAGTGATTTCGCAGCCAGTATTAATGTCTGCGCTGCAATGCCACATGAACGCATGGCTTCATCTCTTTGCACCTGGTCCTTGCCACGATAATAGTCATCGATAGCGGGCAGCATAAAGTCTGATACTTCCTGTGGTGCGTTAATCCAGTAGCGTTCAGGTTGTTTCTCCCATGATTTCAGGTCGGCACACATTATGATGAACAATGATGTGTCAGTTACCTGTGACTGGTCCCAGGCAACTTCTCTTATTTGTTTTCTTAAATCAGGATCAGCGACGGTAACAAAACGCCAGTTTTGAATATTGAATGCTGTCGGTGAAAGAATAGCTAAAGATAGAAGTTCATTAATTTCTTCTTCACTCATGTGGTGACTTGCATCATAATGTTTAATTGATCGACGTGAACGTATTGCATCTAATGTTCTCATATTAATGTTTCCTGATTTTTAGGGTTATTTAGGATTGTTGGTCTGTCCATGTGTGTGCTGAAGAAACGTTATCTACATCTGTATGAAATATATGGTTACACTGCTGTCCCGTTAACTGTTAGAGGCATGGAGTGGGATCCGTTGCCTGAGACCGTATGCCGCATGGCAGGGATTGAGCTCCTGCAAAACCTGCACTTCCCACCGTCCATGGTGGTCGGAGCGGCATCTGAGCGTACATGGACGTATTTACAGCGTGTCTCAGGCAACGGGTCCCAATTCATCTATCGGATTAGAACTACCCTTGTCAATGCCTGCTACATCAGCCTGTTTAGATAATTTCTTTTTTGTTAACTGGATAGCAGTGATATGGTTAGTATAATTACTAATAGTTTTTATCGCTATAGCATGGATGATTTCAAGAATATCTTTATCCTTGTAACCAGCAGATAGAAATGTATCAATATTTATTACGCTGATACGTATATGGTGTGACACACTTTGTTGTTTTTACACAGGCGCGGTATTCAGCTACAGATACTTCATGTTGTTGAATATAGAAGGCATCAACGAATACAGTTGTACCGCCTCTTTTACCTTCATCCGGATCGCAGTCATTGTCATCGATCGAGCAACCCATTTTGAAATTACCGTTTTAAATTTTCGTTATTTTTTCAAATTTGGGTACTGAAAATGCATATTATGTAGCAAAAAAAACAGGTGCATTAATAATAAATATTGGAGCCATCCATCGTTGTATCCTCTTACTGTGCTCATTAGTTGTTATGTTCTGGCAGTGGATAATTTGTCTTAGGCGGTATCTTGTGGAAAATCCATGCAGTCATAACTAGTGCAACGCTGCCGAGTGCTACCGGAAATATTGCGTACTCCCATCCCGGGCTTGTAAAGAACACGACTATGGGGTCTGCACCTGCCGGGGGATGAGTGACACGTAGGACTGTCATGGCTGCAATAGCGAGTCCGACAGCAAGACCGATGCTCCACCAGTCGAGAGGCAGAAAATAATTCAGAGTTAAGCCAAGAATGACAGAAGTCACATGACCAGCAATAACATTGATGGGTTGTGATAATGGGCTGTTAGGTAGTGAGAATAACAGTACACATGTTGCACCAAAGGGTGCCATGAGTAGAGGGGTGCCTGATACGTAACCAAGTAAAACCAGGGTGGCGATTGCAATTGCTCCGCCAACTCCGGCTTTAATGGCTTTTGTGAATGGCTCTGCAGGCTGCTTTCGAACTAGTAGTCTGCGTAGTATTAAAAGAGAACTAACACTCATTTTTTGTTCCTGTTTTAGTTTGTTGCAGTTTGCTTATTATTATTACTGCCGAAGAAATAATAGTGGTAACGATAAAACTTGCGATTGTTAAGTTGTCGATAATCATGTTGTTTCTCCTATTTCTGTAGGTTGGTTCTAATAATGTGATTTAGGAAATGACCGGGTCCATGATTGAACCCGGCGTTTCTAATTAAATATGCAGCGCATGTACTTGCTTTAATTGCTGGTACTGTGAAATCAGTTTTTTAAGGTCGATTTACTAAGGTCCTATTTGCTAACGCCAACTTCATACCAGGCAGTTGGGTTAATCGGGCAGCGGTATCTAAAACCATTTTCTGTCAGCGTTACGCGAGCGGTTAATGATTTGCCTTCTTCCAAAGGTGACTTGTATAGGAACTCCTTTGTGACATTGTCCTGTAGCCAGAAGCCAACCAGTTTTCCTGCTTTGTTATTAACAACAAAATCATAAGTGCCAGGTTTAAGGCTCACCAATGTTTCCTGTGCTGCGAAGTAACCGTTGTATTCATCTAAATGTATAGTAGTAACGCCATCTTTTGTTATTGGTGTTGCGGCTTGTGTAATGCCTGTTACGGTGAGTGTTAAAAAAAGTAAAAAGCCGTATAAAAAGTTTTTTTTGTGCATCATTTGAGTCCTCAATAGTTTATGTATTAGGTAACGGTTGTTCCGTTAGTAGTACTATTGCAGGAGCTGTGCCAATTTTTAGACTTAATATAACTTATTGAATTATCTATGGTTGTTTATTGTTTGAGGGTGTATTTTTAATAACGACAATTCGTGAATAACGAGATTTTGAACATTTAAAACGTTATATCGTTTTGGAAAAAGGGAGGTTTAAAAGGGTGGTGGTAAAAAGAGATGTTGTCCATACAAGCGTAGCGCGGCAATTTCTGTAAGCGTCTCAGTTGTGTGCACGGAACCATAGCATGGCCACAAAATGAACCTATAAGTTGGCCAAATTTGATAGTTTTTTATGATTATAAAGTCTGTTTACACCACAAAGGCGACATTGGGTAAATAGGCCGATTTTTTTAAAATTTCGTATAAAGCGGACATTCAAAAAATAGTCTTGGCCGAGCATT
>RCNF010000325.1_pt1 | contig 23600 bp, 24 predicted proteins | sample 2041311 | NCBI WGS metagenome assembly RCNF01 (sample SAMN09708228, study PRJNA481090) | Marine sediment metagenome, whole genome shotgun sequencing project. | biome: marine sediment; feature: ocean; material: sediment; isolation source: Sewage treatment plant 2 marine sediment (STP2) ... | reverse complement strand
TTTTTGACAAGAAGTATGAAGCATACAGAGAAGAAAAAAAACGACTTGAACGCTTTGTTGTTATTCAAGCTTCAATGCTCGCATTTGCAATCGTTTATGCTTTGCGCGGTAATGCCGCTGAACCAATTAATATTCTAAATAACAAGATACCAGCGCTTGCTTTCAGCCTATTCGTGCCAGGTGTACTACTATATATTTGGGGACGATTTGGGATTACTTTGGACGCCATGATCGATGCTCGTCTCTCATTAATTGCTTTATTGAAAAAGATGGATGGAGTTAATACTCTCAATCCTATATTGAGGGATAATGGTGTCGTCGATTCCTATTTGGCATGGCATGATTCTGACGATTTAGGTCTTCAAGACAGTGAACCTCAATGGCTGAGAAGATTCTATATGCCGGTCTATATTATTTTCATTTCCGCTGCTCACGGGGCAGTCTTTGGCACGCTATGGAATGCCATAGTAAGTTGGGAAAATGCAATATATCAAATCTTAGGAATTCTGCTATTCATTATTTATGGTATTATTATCTGCGTTACTCATTATCACTTTGCTATACACCGTGGCTCAGGCAGAATTAGTAGATCTATTGCGATTACAACTGTATTCATGACCTTGTTGTTTATTTTGTGCTCAAGGCTTTGTCATGGAATACAAAGTTCGGTCTAACCATAGCTCGCAGCTGGCGGTATTGCCTGTCACGGCGGCTGCGGGGCACCAGCCGCGCCAGCCTGGCGACCGCAGCTGAAGATGACGTTGGATATTGGACTTCCTGTCCCTTGAAAAGAAAGGTGAAAACAGTGGCTTGTCTAGCTGGAAATCCGAACTGCAAAGGTAGTTCTACGTACGTCGAGAGATGCAAAAAATGCAAACAAATCCTAAGATCTCGTTGTTACACATGTGACGCTATTGTCCCTGGCTCTGAAAAGACTTGTTCGTGTAGGCACTGACAAGGATTAGATGTAGTGCTAGAAGTGTTCTGATAGCTATTGTATTTTTAAACAAAACTAAGCGGAATGTTCGCAATCTAGTGAATGGAAATCCAATATTTAGACGAAGCTTGCGGCTGGCGGTTTTGTCTGTCACAGAGGCTGCGAAGCACCCGCCGCACTAGCTTGGCCCGTAGCTGAAGCATACGTTAGATAGAGTGTTTTGAGAAAACAAATGATGACCGAACCAAAACGACTTTACAAAGGTAAAGAATTTCACAAAGTTGTTCAGCGTGAATGGGAGAAAGAAGCGTCTGGAGACATTGCCGCTGAAAAGAGCACAATTAAATTGAATGGTCGTCGAGGCCGCATTGATATTCACGTAAGCGAGGAGAACAATCCGATTGCTGTCGTTGAGATTAAGTTTTCAGACTGGGATGCAATGACACCCAAGGCAGTGAGACGGAATGTCAAACGCTATTCAAGACAAATATTCGACTATATTGATGCAGAAATGAAACAAGACACGACTATTTCTATTGGAATAATCTTTTCAAACCAGCCTGATGTAAAAGAAAGACGAGATTTTGTTGAGCAATTGTTTTGGGATGAAGGGATCCCGGTAGTATGGCAAGATGAGTCCATTGAGGAGAGTCGTAAGCGAAATCTTGCAAACGGACAATAAATAACCTATCTAGCACTCGCTTGCAGCTGGCGGTCTTGGCTGTCACGGCGGCTGCGGAGCACCTGCCGCGCCAGCCGGACGACCGCAGCTGAAGCGTACGTCAGTGGTAAATTCCCATAAACACGATTTGATCAAGATTCGGATTGCAGCCGGGGGAATGCCTGCTATACTGCCAGCGAGAGAAAATTTCGCGAGGGCATATCTGCCAACCCGGACATGGACCCATAGGAGCGACTGGAATGGACGAGAATAACCGTACTGCCAGCCTGGCGGTATTCTGCGATTTCGAGAATATCGCGATCGGCACGCGTGAGTCGAATTACGAAGAGTTCGATATCGAAAAGGTCATCGAGCGGCTGCTGCTCAAGGGTACGATTGTCGTGAAGAAGGCATACTGCGACTGGGAGAAGTACAATGAGTTCAAGCAGCCGATGCACGAGGCTGCTTTCGAGTTGATCGAGATCCCGCATATTCGCGTCTCAGGCAAGAACTCCGCAGACATCCGGATGGTCGTCGACGCGCTCGATCTCTGCTATACCAAGCCGCATCTCGATACGTTTGTCATCCTCTCAGGGGATTCCGATTTCTCGCCGCTCGTGAGCAAGCTGCGGGAGAACGACAAGACAGTCATCGGGGTGGGCGTCAAGAACTCGACCTCCAACCTTCTCGCCGCGAACTGCGATGAGTTCATCTTCTACGACGACCTTATCAGGAAAGAGGAGAAGCGGGAACGTGCCGGGAAGAAACCGCCCGCAGCAAAGGGGAAGGCGAAGAGGAAGTCCAAAAAGCAGACAGAGGACGAGAAGCTGCAGCATGGGCTCGACCTGCTCGTCGAGACCCTGGACGCTCTAATACAGGAACGGGGGGGAGAGGAGAAGATCTGGGGATCGATGATCAAGCAGACCATGAAGAGGCGCAAACCGGGCTTCAATGAGTCTTACTACGGTTTCCGGGCCTTTACCCAGATGCTCGAGGAGGCGGAGCGTCGGGGGTTGATCGAGCTCGAGCACGACAAGCGTTCGGGCGGCTATATCGTCAAGCCAGTCTACCTCGATACGTAGCCTATCTCTGTGCTCCCAGGGGGCCATAATTAACCTTGATTGCCTGCGGTGCTTATAGGTATATTGCCAACCGTCGACGGGGCTCTCTTGGGGCTTCGCGGCATCGAAGAGCGGCTTGCGCCGCAATCCAGCCAGGAGCTGAAGATGAAGAGGCGGAAAGCACGGCAGATATGCCGGGCCATCGGAAAATCCTCGGTAGCAGTGGTCGGCGACCTGATGCTCGACCGATACTTCTGGGGCAGGGTGGACAGGATCAGCCCCGAGGCTCCTGTTCCTGTCGTGAACGTTGAGAGGACCGGTCAGCGTCCCGGCGGTGCTGCAAATGTCGCCTGGAACCTCGTCTCGCTTGGATGCGACGCGAGGCTCGCCTCTGCTATCGGCAGGGACCCCCAGGGTGCCGAGACGAAGAAACTCCTGCGCAAGATGAAGATACCGACCGGTTACATCATGGCCGACGGCGGCCGCGTTACCACCGAAAAGATAAGGATACTCGCTCACAACCAGCAGGTGGTTCGTGCCGATTTCGAGACAGGCACTGAGGTCAAGGGCGCTGCTCTTGGGCGGCTTAAGAGTTCCGTAAGGAAGGCAGTCTCGGGCGCCGGTGCCGTTATTGTATCCGATTACGGCAAGGGCGTTGTCACGATGGCCGTCATGGATACTCTGCGCGATATCTGCGGTGACAGTATCCCGATTATCATAGATCCGAAGGTAGGACACTTTCCTTTATATAAGGGCGCGTGGGCGGTGACGCCGAACCTCAACGAGGCGGGTGCCTTCTATAATGTACGCATATCGGGAGAGAAGCAGCTTGAGAAGGTGGGGTGTTCGCTCCTTAAGGATCTCGAGGCGAAGGCCGTGCTGATCACCCGCGGTGAAGACGGGATGAGTCTTTTCGAGGCGGGTAAGGACTCTCGCCATTTCCCGACCAGGGCCAGTGAAGTATACGATGTCACTGGAGCCGGTGACACCGTGATAAGCGTGCTCGCTGCCGGCCTTGCTGCAGGAGCGTCGCTGTACGATTCGATAGAGCTGGCCAACGCGGCGGCCGGTATCGTTGTAAGAGAGATCGGAACTGCCGCGGTAACATCCGAAGAACTTGCCGGGGCATTCCCGGCCTGATAATATGAACAACCCTTCAGGAAGAACGATCGAGAGAGACAGGCTGGGTGCCTTCCGTAAGGAGAACTCGGGCCGCACGATAGTCTTCACGAACGGATGCTTCGATATCATTCACAAGGGGCACGTATCGCTGCTCGGCGCCGCAAGGGCTATGGGCGACTGCCTCGTCGTCGGTATCAACAGCGACGACTCGGTGAAACGTCTGAAGGGTGAGGGACGGCCGCTCAACGTCCAGGAGGACAGGGCCGAGGTCCTTCTTGCCTTGCGTAGCGTAGATTACGTCACCATATTCGGCGAGGATACGCCGATAGAGACGATCGAGGCGCTCGAGCCTGACGTCCTCGTAAAAGGGGCCGAGTACGGGAGCGGAGAGATCGTTGGTGAGGACTTCGTCCTCTCAAAGGGTGGCAGGGTAGAGCGGATAGAGATGGTAAAAGGATATTCGACGAGCGGGATCATAGAGAAGATGCCGCCGAAGGATCAATAAATCGTTTTTTAAACCAGATTGTTACTTCAAGTCACAGAAAGTGGAGGTCGGAGAAGAATGAGCAAGAGAAGAATCCTTATAATGGGTGCGGCAGGAAGGGATTTTCATAACTTCAACACCCTTTACCGCGGAAACGACTCGGTGGAGATCGTCGCGTTCACGGCGACGCAGATCCCCGACATCGCCGACAGGAAGTATCCGGCCGTTCTCGCCGGCGAACTTTATCCTGACGGAATTCCCATCTACGACGAGGCGGATCTCGAGGACCTGATCGTCAACAAGGATGTCGAGGAGGTCGTGTTCTCATACAGCGACGTCTCGCATCAGTACGTGATGGAGAAGGCCCAGATCGTCAACTCGCTCGGAGCGCACTTTACGCTCGTCGGCGCCGAGCCCACGATGGTCAAGTCGACCAAGCCCCTTATCTCGATCTGCGCGACCCGTACGGGCTGCGGCAAGAGCCAGACGACACGCCGTGTCGCCGAGCTTCTTATCGAAGCGGGCAAGAAGGTCGTAGCGATCCGTCACCCGATGCCTTACGGCGACCTCGCCAAGCAGGCCGTCCAGAGGTTCGCGACGCTCGAGGATCTCAAGACTCACGAGTGCACGATCGAAGAGATGGAAGAGTACGAGCCCCACATCGTCAGCGGCGTCATCATATACGCCGGTGTCGACTATGAGGCGATCCTTCGCGAGGCGGAGAAGGAAGCGGACGTCATCCTCTGGGACGGCGGCAACAATGACCTTCCTTTCTACAAGCCTGACCTGGCGATCACGGTTGTTGACCCCCACAGGGCCGGACATGAGCTCGAGTACTACCCCGGATTCACCAACCTGCTGATGGCCGACGTGATCGTCATCAACAAGATCGACACGGCGGACCTCTGCGGTGTCGAGGAAGTCAGGGAAAATATAGCGGAGTGGAACCCCGAGGCTGTCGTAATCGACGCGGCTTCCCCTCTGACGGTCGACAATCCTTCGCTGATCAAGGGCAAGAAGGTCCTCTGCGTCGAGGACGGACCGACACTTACTCACGGCGGGATGAAGTACGGCGCCGGTGTCATGGCCGCGCTGAAGTTCGGAGCTGCCGAACTCGTCGATCCGCGCCCCTGGGCAGTCGGCAAGCTGGCGAGGACGTTCGACAGGTATCCTGAAGTCGGACAGCTTCTGCCCGCGATGGGATACGGCGAAGAGCAGATCAAGGACCTCGAGAAGACTATCGCCAAGGTGGAGTGCGACACAGTCGTCATCGGAACGCCGATCGACCTCCAGCGGATCATCAAGATCAAGCAGCCCACGGCGAGGGTCACCTACTCCCTGGCTGAGATCGGCAGGCCTGACCTCAGGGACGCGCTGGCTGACTATCTGAAGTAGAGGGTTAATAGTCGGAGGTTTGCATTGAAGATTCACGAAGCGGACGCACGGGGGATATTCGCCGGTTACGGGCTCCCCGTCCCGCCGAGCATTATGATAACGGATGCTGCTGACGCAAAGGCCGCAGCTGCGGAGCTGGGGTGCCCCGTCGTGGTAAAGGCCCAGGTGCTGGTAGGCGGCAGGGGCAAGGCCGGCGGCGTCAAGCTGGCGTCCACTCCTGAAGAAGCTGTCGAAAAGGCTGAGGGTATCCTCGGGCTCGACATCAAGGGACTCACCGTCGAGAAGGTCCTCATCGCGAAGGCCGTAGACATCGACAAGGAGTTCTATGTCGGGATGATAACCGACCGCGGTTCGCGCAGGCCGATGATGATGGTCTCGCCTGCCGGCGGAGTCGATATCGAAGAGGTCGCGAAGAGTACGCCTGAGAAGATCCTCAAGCTGCCTGTAAATCCTGAAGGAGGGCTCATGCCCTTCCAGGTAAGGCGTCTCGCCTCGTTCCTCAGCGGTGACAAGGCTGTCGCGAAGCAGATAGGTGCGGCGCTTTCAGGGCTGTACGATGTCTTCATGGGCTCCGATGCCTCGCTGGCCGAGATCAATCCCCTCGTAGAGGACCCGGACGGAAAGGTCTGGGCGATCGACGCGAAGATCAACATCGACGACAACGCGCTCTTCCGGCATCCCGATATAGAGGAGATGAGGGACGACGCGGTCGAGGACCAGGGTGAGGTTATGGCGAGGGAGGCCGACCTGTCATTCGTCAAGCTCGACGGAAAGATCGGCTGCATCGTCAACGGCGCCGGACTGGCTATGGCCACGATGGACATGATCAAGCATTTCGGCGGGGAACCGGCGAACTTCCTCGATATCGGCGGAAGCTCGAGCCCCGAGAAGGTCCTTTCCGCGATGAAGATCATCCTCCGTGACAAGAACGTCAAATCGATCCTGATAAATATATTCGGCGGGATCACGAGGTGCGACGACGTCGCTAACGGGCTGGTCGAGGCGAAAGAAAAACTCGGCCTCGACATACCTCTCATTGTCAGGCTCACAGGGACAAACGAGGAGCAGGGCAGGCAGATCCTCGGGAAGACCGAGATGATCGCTGCTGATGACATGGAGGACGCGGTAAAGAAGGCTATAGAGGCGGCCGGTTAGAACCGAAAGGAATCTGGTCTTGAGTATTCTTGTAGATAAAAACACGAAGTTGATCGTCCAGGGGATCACCGGCAGGGACGGCGGGTTCCACGCGAGCCAGATGGTCGCCTACGGGACGAACGTGGTCGGAGGTGTCACTCCCGGCAAGGGTGGACAGAAGACCGATGATGGAGTTCCTGTCTTCGACTCTATGGCCGAAGCAGTGGACGCGACCGGAGCAAACACATCCGTGATCTATGTCCCCGCAGCATTCGCCGCCGACGCGGTATGTGAGGCCTCGGACGCCGGATGTAAACTGGTCGTCTGTATCTCCGAGGGCCTTCCGGTAAGGGACATGGTCAAGGTCCTGCCTTTCGTCACGGAGCGCGGGACGAGGCTGATAGGGCCGAACAGCCCGGGGATCATCTCTCCGGGACGCTCGAAGGTCGGGATCATGCCGGGCGATATCCATGCCGAGGGCAACATCGGTGTCGTCTCGAGAAGCGGCACGCTGACATACGAGATCGTTTACCATCTCACGCAGAACGGCCTGGGCCAGTCTTCATGTATAGGCATCGGCGGAGATCCTATCGTGGGCACGAACCTGCTCGATACGATGGAACTCTTCGCTGCCGACGATGAGACCGAGGCAGTGGTGCTGATCGGTGAGATCGGCGGGAACGACGAGGAACTCGCAGCCGAGATGATCAAGAACGGCTATCCCAAGAAGGTAGGCGTCTTCATAGCGGGGCATTCCGCACCTCCGGGAAAGAGGATGGGCCATGCCGGCGCCATCGTCTCCGGCGGAACAGGTACAGCAGCCGAAAAGGTCGCCGCATTCGCGGCTGTCGGCGTAGAGGTCGCTGACACGCCCGCACAGATAGTGGATATAATGAAAAGACTTCTCTGATTGGAGCAGCAGTGGCCAGTACATATCTGATGATAAAGCCCGAGGTGGTCGAGGCAGGCCTCCAGGGACAGATAATCGATTTCATCCTGAAGAACGGGTGGACGATCAAAAGGATGAAGATGTTCAGGTTCGATGACGCTCAGGCTGGCGAATTCTATGGGGTGCACAAGGATAAGCCCTTTTTCCCCGACCTGATGAAATATATCGTCTCCGGCAATGTGATCGGGCTCGAACTGGAGAAGGAAGGGGACGTTATTGCCTTGACCAGGGAGCTGGTTGGGGCCACGAACCCGGCTGACGCCCGTCCGGGAACGATCAGGTACATGTTCGGCACTTCGCTTCAGGCGAACGCTGTCCATGCCTCAGACGCGCCCGAGACGGCTGAAAAAGAACTTGCTATAGTCTTCACTGAAGACTAATATAAACGCTTCATGGAAAAGGATTTTCCAAGAATGGGAGTGAATCTCGGTCACAGTGCTGACAGGGATACATTTACATTCGAGGCGGAGTTTCCGGTCCGCGGCCCTCTGGGGGAGGACATCCCCTGCAAGGCGGCCGTAACGGCCGATTCGACCCGGACGGGCGGTAACTACCTGCTCGAGGGAAGAATAGAGGCAGATGTCAGCGGTGACTGCAGCAGGTGCCTGAAAGCGTTTGATTTCAGGATAGTTGCGGAATTCAAGATAATGCTGCAGCGAGGCGGCCGGATACCGGAGGGCAGCGAGGGAGAGAATTTCGTCCTTCTGAACGAGGCTCAGGAGTTCGATTTCGATATCTTCCAGCCTGTCCGCGAGGCAGTAGTCCTCGAAATGCCCATAAAGTATTTGTGCGCAGATAGTTGCGCTGGTATCTGTTCCAGTTGCGGAGCGGATCTGAACGAGGGAGCCTGCGGATGCGGGGAGAAGTCAGTCGACCCGAGATGGGGACCCCTCAAAAAACTGTTGAAAGAGGAAGACAAGAAGTGAATATTCCCGGGAACCGGGAACATAGCGTAGGGAACCGGAGCAATATTGCCGGGAACCGGGAGGATATTCCCGGGAACCGGGAGGAGTAAGTAATGGCAGTCCCGAAGAGAAGGACATCGAAATCCAAAAAGAACATGCGTCGGGCCCACTGGAAAGCCCAGCCCCCGACAGTTGCCAGGTGTTCGCACTGCCATCAGCCCAAGCAGCCCCACGTGGTATGCCCCAGCTGTGGCTACTATGCGGGACGCGAGGTAATCAAGCCCCAGGTAGAAGAGAGTTAGGCCTGTCGGCCGCCCTCTACTTCAGAGGCTTTAACCGGACAAAAGGTCCGGGGCGGGTATGGCGATGAAGATAGCACTTGATGCCATGGGCGGCGACAAGGCGCCCGAGGCTATTGTAGATGGAGCTGTCGAAGCTACGCTGGAAGCTGATGGTCGCTTCGAGCTGATTCTCGTCGGGCGGCAGGATGAACTCGAGAGATTAATTTCCGAAAACGGTTATTCCAACGGAAATATCGAGATCGTCCATGCTCCTGATGTAATCAGTATGTCGGAGAGTCCCGCAACCGCTATAAGGCGGAAGCGGGAGGCTTCTATAGTCGTTGCGACAAGGCTGCACAAAGAGGGAAAAGCGGATGCGGTGGTAAGCGCCGGTAATACCGGGGCCGCCGTCGCCAGTTCGCTTCTTTCACTGGGCAGGATGCCCGGCATCGACCGGCCCGCAATAGCGCTTTTCTTTCCGTCTCGAAACGGAGGGACGATCGTTCTCGATGGTGGAGCGAACTCGGACAACGTTCCGATGCACCTCGAGCAGTTCGGCTACATGGGTGCCGCCTATGCGGAACTTGTCCTCGGAAGGAAGAATCCGAGGGTCGGCCTGCTCAACATAGGTGAGGAATCGTCGAAGGGCAGCGAGTTGACCAGGGAAGCTCACGAGCTTCTCGCCGCGAGCGGCCTTAACTTCGCCGGAAACGTCGAAGGCATGGATGTTATCGCCGGCAAGGTCGACGTCGTCGTTACAGACGGATTTACCGGGAACGTCCTTCTGAAGTTTGCCGAGAGTGTAGCTCACTATTTCGGCAACATAATAAAGGAAGGCATCGAGGACAGTTTCAGGGCGAAGATCGGCGGTGCTTTTCTGAAGCCGGTTCTGAACAAGATGAAACAATCTCTCGATTACGCGGAGTACGGCGGCATGCCGCTCCTCGGGATCGATGGCGTGACAATAATCGGTCATGGCGGTTCAAACGCCAAGGCTATCAAGAACGCCGTACTGGCAGCGGAAAGTTTTGTGAAACGCGACGTGAATGGAAGCATTCAGAGTAGAATAAAGGAAACGCAGTGACAAAGTCTCGCAAACTCAAAGGCGCCAGGATAGCCGGTATAGGTCATTACCTTCCCGAGAGGATCCTGGACAATGCTTATTTTGAGAAGATAGTCGATACGAGCGATGAGTGGATCCTCACCCGTTCGGGTATAAGGGAAAGACGTATAACTGCCGAGGGCGAGGTCTCAAGCGATATGGCGTTCGAAGCGTCAAAGATCGCTCTTGCCGAGGCGGGAGTGGACCCGAAGGATCTCGACCTCATCATCGTTGCTACGGTGACTCCCGATATGCCGCTTCCTTCGACCGGCTGCCTGCTGCAGCACAAGCTTGGAGCGGTAAACGCCGCGGCATTCGATGTCTCGGCTGCCTGCTCGGGATTCATATACGGGCTCTCGGTGGGATCGTCGATGATAGAGGCCGGGAAGGCGAAGAAGGCCCTCGTAATCGGAGTGGAGACGCTCACTAGTATTACCGATTACACCGACCGTACTACCTGTGTTCTCTTCGGGGACGGATGCGGCGCCGTGGTCCTAGAGGAGGGGGAGCCGGGCGATGGAGTACTCAGCACCTTCATGCAGAGTGACGGAGGCGAGAAGGAACTGCTCTATATCACCGGTGGAGGATCGCTGACACCGCTCACAGCCGAGGGGATCGAGGCGGGCGACCAGTACATAAAGATGAAAGGCGACGGCCTTTTCAAATATGCTGTAAAGGCGATGGTCGATGCGGCGAAACGTACGCTGAAGGAAGCGGGCATAGGAATAGAGGATATAAACTACCTCATACCGCACCAGGCGAACATCAGGATAATCGAAGGCGTTCGCAAGCGCCTGAAACTTGAGAAAGAACAGGTCGTAGTAAATATCGACCGTGTTGGAAATACATCATCGGCGAGCATTCCGATCGCGCTCTCCGAGTTGAAAGAGAGCGGGACCCTCAAGAAGGGCGACCTCGTTATCATGGTCGCGTTCGGCGGCGGACTCACATGGGGCGCCGCGTTGATAAGGTACTGACCGCGGAGAATACTGAGGAGACACAATAATGAAGACAGCAATGTTGTTCCCAGGTCAGGGATCACAGTTTACAGGGATGGGAAAGGATCTGGCCGAACAGTTCCCCGCAGTCGCGAAGATCTACGAAGAGGCCGACGAGATCCTCGGATTCAGCATATCGAAGCTATCGTTCGAGGGTGACACCGATATCTTGACCGAGACTAGGAACGCCCAGCCGGCGATCCTCCTTCACAGCCTCGCCGTAGCGCGGGTCATGAAGGACGAGGCGGGCTTCGAGCCGTCGATAGCGGCGGGTCACAGCCTCGGTGAATATTCGGCACTTGCCGCGGCAGGCGCCATCGCTGACATGGACGCCCTGAGAATAGTGCGCAGGCGCGGAGAACTGATGTTCGAGGCGGGGCTCAAGCAGCCCGGTACCATGGCGGCTATCATCGGGATGGAGACTGCGGACGTACAGGCCGTCTGTGAAGAGGCGAGCACCGGTGGTACGGTCGTTGTCCTGGCGAATATCAACTCGCCCGGGCAGATCGTGATCTCCGGCCATATCGAAGCGGTCGAGAGGGCTATGAAGCTTGCCGAGGAGAAGGGTGTTCGCAAGGTCGTCAAGCTCAACGTGAGCGGGGCCTTTCATTCGCCGCTCGTCGCTCCGGCGCAGGATGAGCTGGTAGAGTATATAAAGAGTTTCGAGATAAAGGATACGTCAGCCGGCGTCGTATGCAATGCCGACGCGAAGATAGTGACCAGGCGGGAGCAGATCATCGACGCGCTGTCGAGACAGCTCACAAGTCCGGTCCGCTGGTCCGATTCGATGAAGCTTCTCACCTCCGAATGGGGCGGGGAGATACTCGAGATCGGCCCGGGCAAGGTACTCACCGGCCTGATGAAGAGGATAGACAGGGCCAGGACAGTCGAGCCGGTCGGTACGGCCGATCAGCTCACCCAGGCCATAGAACGCGAGACCGTAGCGTAAAGATTTCCTTTACGCACGGATTCGTATCTGATATAGAGGTTTCCAAATGACCGTACTGAATGGAAATACGGCGATAGTCACAGGCGCCGGTCGGGGTATCGGAAGGGACATAGCCCTTTCGCTCGCCGGGCATGGCGTTGATGTTGCGGTACTCGATGTCGACATCGAAGGGGCTGCGGAGACAGCCGGCTTAGTCAAGAAGGCCGGGCAGGACTCTATCGCGGTCAAATGCAATGTCGCCGACTATGCCGAGGTCCAGGAAAGTGTGAAGGAAGTGCTCGGCTGGAAGGACCAGGTCCATATACTGGTCAACAATGCAGGGATCACTCGTGACAATCTTCTCCTCCGCATGGGTGAGGAAGAGTGGAACACGGTGATAAGCATCAATCTCACCGGCACATTCAACATGACGAAGGTCGTCACGAAGCATATGTTCAAGAAACGTTACGGACGAGTAGTGAACATCGCCTCCGTGATAGGCCAGATGGGTAATGCCGGACAGAGCAACTATGCGGCGAGCAAGGCCGGCATTATAGGGTTTACAAAATCGGTGGCGAAGGAGTTTGCTCCACGGGGAGTTACCGCCAACGCTATCGCGCCGGGATTTATCGACACGCCGATGACGGCTGTCCTCCCGGAGGATGTACAGGAACGGATGCGCAGCATGATACCCCTTGGAAGATTCGGAACGGGAGACGATGTCGCTAATGTCGTCCTCTTTCTCGTATCTGAGCAGGGCGGATACGTCACAGGACAGGTTATCAACTGTGACGGCGGCATGGTCATGGCGCGCTGACTGGGGAATCAAGACAAGGAGGTATTCGAGGTATGAGTACAATCGAGGAAAGAGTAAAGAAGGTCGTTGAGGACCAGCTTTCAGTCAACCAGGACCAGATCACACCTGAGGCGTCGTTCATCGATGATCTCGGAGCAGATTCGCTTGATACCGTCGAACTCGTGATGGCTCTCGAAGAGGAGTTCAGCGTAGAGATTCCCGACGAAGAAGCCGAGAAGATCACGAAGGTCGGCGAGGCAATAGATTACGTCAAGGCGCACGTTACCGAGTAACCGGCGCTTTTGACCTGACAGAATAGCTACAGTCCTGAGATCAGGGGGAGAAAGTGTCCACTGATGGCAGAAGAGTGGTCGTTACAGGCATGGGTCTGATCAGTTGTTGCGGGAAGAACGTCGAGGAGAACTGGAAGAACATCTCGGCTGGGATCCCGGGCATCGATACGATCACAGCATTCGACGCAAGCGAGTTTTCATCGCGTGTAGCTGGCGAAGTCAAGGATTTTGACCCGCTGGAGTACATCGACCGCAAGGAAGCAAAGAGGATGGACCGCTCCTCGCAGCTCGCCATGGCCGCTGCCGTCGAGGCGATGAAGACATTCGAGGGAGTCGACTTCGACGGGAGGGACGTTGGAACGGTCATCGCCTCCGGAATCGGCGGGATCAGTACCTTCGAGAAGCAGCATTCCAACTTCGTCCACAAGGGACCGTCGAAGATCAGCCCTTTCTTCATCCCCATGATGATAGCCGACATCGCTTCGGGACTTGTATCGATCAAGTACGGGCTCAAGGGCCCGAACTTCGCCACCGTGTCCGCGTGCGCATCGGCGGGCCACGGTATCGCGACATCTTACATGATGATAAAGCAGGGCTATACCAAAGCTGTCCTCACAGGCGGCACAGAGGGGACGATCTCCCCGATGGCGCTCGGGGGATTCTGCTCGATGAAGGCCCTGTCCACGCGAAATGATGATCCGAAGGGTGCGAGCCGCCCGTTTGATGTCGACCGTGACGGCTTCGTCATGGCAGAGGGATCAGGGCTCGTTATGCTCGAGGACCTCGAGTATGCCAAAGCGCGCGGCGCGAAGATATATGCTGAATTGGTCGGAGTCGGACTGACCGGTGACGCTCACCACATCACTTCTCCGGCGCCCGGTGGAGCGGGTGCGGTGGAAGCGATGAAGATGGCGATCCGTGACGCTGCTGTGGAACCCGCTGCTGTACAATATGTCAACGCGCACGGGACCTCGACACAGTACAACGACAAATCCGAGTCAGCCGCCATCAGGACGGTATTCGGTGATGTAGATCCTCTGGTAAGCTCAACGAAATCCTGCTCGGGCCATATGCTTGGAGCGGCCGCGGGATGCGAGTTTATAATGTGCGTCAAGGCTATCCTCGAGAAGACAATACCGCCGACGGCAAACCTTGAAAATATAGATCCGGAATGCCAGCTCAACCACGTGCCGAATAAATCGATCGGCAAGGAGCTCGAATACGTGCTGAGCAACTCTTTCGGTTTCGGCGGCCACAACGTCAGCCTTCTGGTTAAGAGATTCGAGCAGTAAAGAGTAATCAGGACATATGGCCAGGTTCGCCGATATATTCAGGAGATTATTCAAGCCGGCCGAAAAAGACGGGCCTGAACACATCACCCTGCTCGAAAAGAAGATCGGTTACCACTTCCAGGACAGGGCTCTCGCCATAGAAGCGCTTACTCATCGCTCGATGCTCGGTGAGCTCAAGCCTGGTGAAGAGGGTATTACCTACGAAAGACTGGAATTTCTTGGAGACTCGGTCCTCGCGCTGGTCACTACCGATTTTCTCGTGCGGAACTTTCCCGAAGAGAATGAAGGACAGCTTACACAGAAGAAATCTCTCCTCGTAAGCAAGACCGTCCTGACGAAGAAAGCCGACGCGATAAATCTCAAGGAGCATGTCATTCTAAGTGACAATGCCTTCAAGGGAGGCGTCCACGGCCAGGATTCGATCCAGACCGCGGTACTCGAGGCGGTAATCGGCGCCATCTATCTCGACGGCGGACTCGAACCATCGGGGACGATGGTGGAGAAAATCGTACTCGACGATGTAGACGTGATCTTCGAACATACCGACCATGTGAACTATAAGAGCCACCTCCAGGAATGGACCCAGAGCAAGTACAAGACCTACCCCAAGTACAGGATAAGATCGACGACAGGGCCGGAGCATGACAAGATCTTCGTCGTAGAGGTGCGGGCGGGACATGGTGCCATGGGTAAGGGCAGGGGCAAAAGCAAGAAGGACGCGGAGCAGATGGCAGCCAAAGAGGCACTCAAGAAGCTGAGGCGCACTCACTAGGAAAGAGGGAAAGATGGGAGACGGTTCAAAGGGTACGGAGCTTCCCTTCACTTTCGGCGGTGACGCAGAGGCCTTCTGCGAGGAATGTGCTCTTCCATGCAACCTTGATAAGATGACGATCGACTGCCACAGGCGCCTCTTCCTGCAGGGGATGCTCAACTGTTCCTATTTCGTTTACGGGTACTGCTTCCTCATAGATGAACCGGGCTGCGTGTTCGACAATGGAGGAAAGCACGATACGTACTGGCTGCAGCTCCTTAACGATTTCTTCCACAATACGTCGCGCAAGGAAGAGGACGAAGCTTTCCTGGCGAACAGGGTGGAGGCCGTGAAGCTGATCGACGCCCAGATAGAGCAGCAGAACGTATACCTCTGCAGATACATTGAACAGTACTACACGCAGATAATGGCAAATGGAGGGGGGCTCTCCGAGGAGATGCTGTCGAAACTCGACGATGCCTATCTTTCCATCCTCAGAGGAATCAGCCGCAAGACAGACTGATGAAAAGAGCAGCGGCCGCATTCACCATCGCACTAATCACCGCATCGATCCTTGTCCCGGTCTCATCCTCCAGTGCCGCGGACTACCGTAGAATAATCTCACTTGCGCCCAACATCACGGAGACTCTTTATGCGCTCGGTCTCGGGGAAGATGTCGCCGGTGTGACAAGGTTCTGCACGTGGCCGCCCGAAGCGGAAGAGAAGCCGGAAGTAGGCGGATATTTCGACCCCAACCTGGAAGCGATCGTACTTCTCGAACCGGACCTCGTCATCATGCTTCCCGCGCATGAGAGGCTTGTCTCATTTCTCGATGAACTCGGGATCGAGCACCTCACAGTATCAAATGAGACGATACCGGAGATAATCGGGACGATAAGGGCGATAGGCGAGAAATGCGGGGTCGCCGGGGCAGCCGGGGCCCTTGCGGATTCGCTTGAGGCAGCCGGCGCTGAAAGATGTCCCGTGGATGATGCCGCCGTGCTGCCCGGGGTACTCATCGTCGTAGACCGGCAATACGGGAAGGTCCCTGATGAGGTCTATGCCGCAGGAAAAGGTACCTGGTACGATGAGCTGCTGACAGCGGCCGGTGGACGGAACGTACTTAACGAAGTTGTGCCGGCATATCCGATGCTTTCACCGGAAAGCCTCGTCCATCTTCAGCCGGACCTGATAATCGAGATCGTTCCCGGAGCAGTGGACAGGGGGATGGATGTCGGGAAGATAGCGGCTGACTGGGATTCGTTCGATATGCTCGAGGCTGTCAGGGAAGGGAACCTGCATATTCTTACCGGCCGGTACGCGGCGGTGCCCGGTCCGCGGTTCGTTCGATTACTTGAAGAGTTCTGCTTTATAATCCAGGGCGGCGATAAAAAAAGGGACGGCCTGAACCGTCCTCTGGATCTGCATTGATATCTTTTCAGGATCAGAATCTGTATGCGGCCGAGGCGACAAATTCCGTCATGGTCCTTGTCTCGGTCAGCCAGGCAGTCGACCGCTCGAAACTTCCCACTGAGACGGCCACGTCGACGGCGAGCGCGTCATCGAATACATACCCGGCGCCGGCCGTGTAGTAGTGCCGGTCCTCCTTGATAGTAGCGAAATCCCACTCTGTATTGAGCCAGAACTGGTTCTGGTCTTCGACTACGTAAGTGAGCTCTTCCATCCCCTTGTACGGCATCGGAAGGTACATGTAACCGGCCCTGACAGAGAGAGTCGTCCAGGGAATCGTGAGTTCGGCGCCGGCCCTGTAGGACCAGACCTGCTTCATGACATCGATCGTCGGATCGTTCTCGTAATAGATCTTCTGCCCGTTGTATTCGGTCTGTCTGTAGTCGGCGTATGAGACGTCGAGGGCGACTACGAGGTTTTCGGCCTGAAGAGACGTGCCCATCTTGAAATTCATCGGCAGCGTATATTTCTCTTCGCCGTAGAACGGATAGGGCTCAGTCGTCCATTCGTCGCCGTCCTGATACGTTCCATCATAATACTCCGAACCGGATCCCTGGTAAGTGATCCAGGCAGGTGTCGAGAAGACGAGTCCGGCATGGAAGAATGTGCTCAACCTGGCGAGCACGCCGAATTCGAAGCTGACACCATCGAGGTCAGCGGTGACATTGTCTGTGAAGACGTATGATGAATCACCGGGCCCTGAGTATGAGATCTCCTCTGTGAAATTGGGAGATTCATCCCAGATCACAAAGGTTCCGCCGACCGAGATGTTCCGGGTGAGGTTCCCCGCTACAGCAAACTTGTAGTGATAGATATTTCCGGTCTGAAGGAAGACGTTTCTAACATCCCCGGCGAGGTCCGTTCTCTGTGCATCCTTGATATACTCGAGGTTCGAGGAGCCTACCCTGAAAATGCCGAATCCGAACTTCAGGGAGGTAGTATATGTCTCGTACGGGAAGATAGCGGCTATATGGCCGAAGGTTGTATAGGAGCCCTGCGTGCTGGATATCGTGCCGTCGTAGTTCTCATCGACATCCTGCCAGAGCTGGTGCATGCCGAAGGAGATCTCCTTGCCATTCGATCGGGCGATACCGGCAGGGTTGTATATAAGGCCGAGTGCGTCATCGCTTATCGATACGTAAGCTCCGCCCATTCCCCAGGCTTTTGCTCCGGTGCCCCACGTGTCCAGGGTCGACAGCCTTTCGAGAGTAAGCGCTGCCATAGTCTGTGCCTTCGAAGCAGCGGGTATGCCGGCCAGCAGCAGTATCACCAACGCCGCAGTCAGAGTCTTTCTCATGTCGATCATTATTATTCCTTTCGGGGGCTGTCGTTTCTCGTTTATACAGCACTTGAATTATAGGAGATAGGATGCTTGATGTCAACGAATCCGGCCCGATGCCATGCTTCCCCCGGTTCGTTTGTTTTTGCCCGAATGGTCCTGGTCAGGTATAATAGGAAGTATGAATACACTTCAAAGATATCGAATAGTGTTCCTCGTCGTTATCCTCGCCTGCTCAGCAGCCTCGATGGTGTCGGCAGGAGAGACCGTGGACCGGGATGCGCAGGGCTACTATATGCGCGGATCGTTCATGGAAGCGGGCGGCGATCTTGTCCTCGCATACACTTACTACACTTACGCCGAAAAATATGAGCCTGACAACGCGAGGATCTTCTATGCCCTCGCGAGGGTCACACTCGAGATGGGTAAGTACGACGAGACCCGCAAGTATGCCGGCCGGCTGGTCGAGAAGGGGATATACGACGCGAACGCCCGGCTGATGCTTGCCGAGGTCGAGTACGAGGAGAACAACAAGGACAAGGCGCTCGAACTCCTTGACAGTATAAAGGACAGCGAAGATGTCCCCCGGTTCGAAGTCTACAAGTTTATGGCCAGGATATATCTCGAGAACGAGGACTACACAGCGGCCCGCGGCGCACTGGAAAAGGCCCGGGAAATCGATCCGGGCGACCTGTTCGTGCACTACAGGCTCGGACTGATCTATGCCGATACGGGGAATCCCGATAAGGCTGTGGAGTCCCTGAAGGAAGCGATCGCCGTCAACCCGGGGTTCGCCGGTTCACACCTCGCTCTCGGAACGATCCTGCTACATTACGGGGACCCGGACGGGGCGATAAAGGCATTCGAGGACGTAGCTTCCCTCGACCCGGGAAACCGGACAGCCGTTACCGAGCTGTCCAGGCTCTACCTCGAACGGGGAAGGCTCGAGGAGGGAGTAGAACTTCTCGAACCCCTCTATAATGCGCGTGATCTGGGGGAGAGCGGCAAACTGATGCTCGGACGTTTTTACTACGGGCTCGGCAGGGATGATGACGCGCTCACGGTATTTCGCGCCTTGCTTGCGACTCTTGGAGAGAAGCCTCAGATAATGCGTGCCATCGCCGAGATCGAGATGGACAGGGGTAACTTCAGGACAGCGTACGAATATCTCGACAGGCTCATCGAGATCGAGCCGGACCGGTTCAATAATTATGTCGGGCTCGTCCTGATAGCGAACGGCCTGGCGGGCGATCCGTCCAGTCCCGAGGAGGACAAGAAGTTCTCCAGCGTCGAGGGCACGATGTATCTCAAGGAAGCGGTGCAGAGGATGGACCGCACCCGCTATTCTGATAATTTTATTATCGGCACGGTCTACAGGAAGATCGGCGATCACGAGAGGGCGGAACATTTTCTGACAGCGGCCGAGGAGCTCTCACCCGAAGCGAGAGACGTCCTGGTCGAACTGGCCGCGCTGTACGAGGATATGGGAAGACTGGATGAAGCGATAGACCGGATCAGGATCGTTCACGGCAATGAACCTGAAGACGCCAGCATCAATAACTTCTACGGATATCTTCTCTCTGTCAGGGGCGACAGCCTCGATTTTGCGGAGGAGCTTGTCAAAAAGGCTCTTGCCGGCGATCCGGCGAATGGATACTACCTCGATTCCCTGGGCTGGGTGAAATTCAAAAAGGGAGAATTCTCCGAAGCGCTGAGGATACTGGTCGGCGCTTCCGAGATAGTCGTCGACGATCCCGTGATCTGGGAGCATATCGGAGATACATACATGGAACTCGGACAGCCCGAGCTGGCTGTCGAGTCGTATACAAGGTCGGCCGAGGTCGATCCGGACCGCCCGGTCATCGAGGAGAAGATGAATGAGGCGCGGAACGCGGCTTCCACGGCGGAGAAGAAAGTTGACTAGGCTTTCAGGAATCCTTCTTATCCTCCTTGTCGCCGGCTCGTGTGCTGATTCACCGCCATCCGGCGAACCTCTTTCTACAGACGGCGGGACGCTTCTTCCCTGGTTTCCTCCACAGGCTTCCTCGACAGGATCCCACACAGAGATTGCCGCACGGGTAAGGATGGAGCTGCCGAAATACCGGGTCAAGGGTACGTGCGCGATCTACAGGTCACCGGACGGTTCAGTTCAGGTCGATTTTTACCATTCGAGCCTGTTCGGCTCTTACAGGGAGGACGCCACCCTCTTTATCACAGCCGATTCCATAGCTATCCAGGATAACGAGAGAGGGATATACAGGGGGAACGATGAGACGCTGTCCCACCTTTCGGAACATTTTGTTTTCGATATCGTACCGGAAGATGTGATCGTTTTCATGCTGCTGGGTGCGCCCGCCCTTGATGAGCTCGATGATGTCGCCTCCTCCGTTTCCGGCGGGAAATGGGTCCTGGAGGCCCTGTGGAGGGAGCGGCAGCTGCGGATAGAAGGCAGGGAAGGGTTCGGCCCTGAAATGATGCGGATATGCGCTGTTGACGGAAAAGGTTGTTACGAGGCAAGATACAGCTATAGATCGGATGATATGTTCGGTGGTTATCCGGAGAAGATAGTCTGCGAACGCAAAAACGGCACCGAGAAACTTTCGATCACTGTCGAGTCCGTTGAAAAAATAATCGATTGAATTGGAACAAGTATGGCCCAGCGGGGTAACAGACGATGAAGGACAAGGAAAAGGGAGAAGAAGGTTTGAATCTGCATGAGCCGCTTAAAGGGAACCGCCAGAGGTTCTCGGAGAAGACCGACGAGGAGTTGATCCTGATGGTCCAGGAGGGCCAGAATCAGGCATACGACATACTCGTGGGCAGGTATAAGAACCGCCTGTACTCATATTTGTACCGGCTTCTCGGCAACGAAAGCGAGGCGGAGGAATTCGCCCAGGAGACTTTCGTCAGAGCGTACATGCACGCGGATAAGTACAAGACGATCGCGAGGTTCTCGACTTGGCTTTATACGATAGCGACAAACCTCGTGAGAAACAGAATAAGGAATATCAAGAGAAGGCCGAGGACGATCAGCATGTGGACGGAAGACAGTGGCGGGGAGGACGGACGATGGGTAGACGTCAAGGACGATGGACCCAACCCGGAGGAGACGATGGACCAGATAAAACTCCAGGAGCTGATCCAGCAGGCTATAGAGAAGATTCCTTCCAAGTACCGCCCGTCATTTGTCCTGAGGGAGATGAACGGGTTGAGTTACGAGGAGATCGCTGCGACTACCGGGCTGAAGCTCGGGACGGTCAGGTCGCGGATCAACCGTGGAAGGATGCACTTCAAGAAGGCGGTTTCACCCCTTCTGGGTAACGATTTGAGATTCAAGGGGAATTGACATGAAATGCAGGACAGCTAAGGATTACTTCTGCCGGAACCGTGACGGAACACTGACTGAATCGGAGAGGATGCGTCTCCAGGAGCATCTGAACGAGTGTCCGGAATGCGCCGGCTTCTGCGGCGAGATGGATGGATGTCTCGAGATGCTCGGTGACCTGTGCGAGATAGAGGTCTCGGAAAACTTCGAGTGGAATCTCAAGCGCAGGATCGCGATGGAAAAATCGAAGGCGATGCGCAGCCGTGCCGGCGGAGATGTAGGCGGATTCGTTTGGGGGACAAAGTTTGTTGCCGCTACGGCAGCTACCCTCATCATAGCTCTTGCCGGAGCCTGGATGCTGATCGGCGCCGATTCGGGCGATCTGGCCGCCGGAGAGAAACTGGCACAGGAGACGATCAGGACAAGCGCTCCGAGACAGCAGGGCGAGGTCCGGTTCACTCAGACAGGATATCCCGCTGGGATACAGTATGTCTCCGACGATTATCTCGGCAACGTCAATCCCGGGGAGAGTTCGAAACAGCTTCCGTTCAGCATGACTTCGGACCCGAGAATGGATTACCTGCTGAGGGAGAACGAACTCCTCAGGCGGCAGGTCAAGCGGCTCAAGCTGGAGAACGCCTATATGCAGAGGCTCATCGTCAAGCGGCGAGCCGTCACTAGAAGTAAAAAGAAATAGACGGGAGCCTGATCTTCCCGTCAGCGATATGAGGCGCTTCCTGGTGGGGGCGCCTTTTTTCTTGCCCGTTTCAGCGGTTGCCCGTATGTTTCTCGCAGGAGGTGGATATGAGATTCGGATCCCTGAGAGCAGCATTGCTGATATGCGCCGTATTGTTTGTACCTTCCTGCGGGAGCAGATCGTTATTTATCCCGCCCGGCTCGTACAGCAATATCGTCCTGGTCACCGAAACAGGTGAACCGGGAGGGCCGAACGACGATATCATCAAGGCCCTGCAGCACCCTGTAGACTACTATTCAAAGCTTGAGATACAGTTCAGGCTCCGGCTTGTCTCCGCCTACGATTTTGAGAAAGAACCTCCCACGAAAAATATGGTCATATTCGGTGTTGTCCGGGAGGGCCGCACCGGACAGTTGATAGAAAACTTCATCGGGACAAACAGCGTCAGAAAGGTCCTCGAGGGCAGGAATCATGTGTTCAAGAGAATGAACTATCCGGTAAAGGGTCAGCTTACCGTGATAGTCACAGCTTCGACGCCTGAGAAGCTGAGGGAAGTGACCGAGGAGAAGGGGCAGCTGATCCGGGATATAATAGAAACGGCAAACAGGGAGAGGTTGAGGGATAACCTTCTTCTGAGGGAAAATACCGAGGCAGCGGAGGACCTGAGGATCAAGTACGGGTTCGTGATGCGCATACCGGATGAGTACAAGGTGAACAGGGACTGGGGCGATTTGCCCGGTATCGAGATAATGAGGGATTACCCGCACAGGGGGATCACCATCTCCTGGCGTTCATGGGACAAGAAGAGTCTTTCGATGGCGGATTCCACCCTTCTGTACGAGTTCCGTTCGAAGATCGTGTACAAGATACACGACAAGGAAGTCATGCGGCCCGAACTGGTATCATGGAGTTTCGGGGATTTCGGCCCGCACAGTGCTGTCAGGATGGACGGGTACTGGGAGAGCAGCGTCGACATGTACGGCGGACCGTTCATCTGCTTCTTTGTCCACGACAGGGTGAGGGCGAAGATATGGATGATAGACTGTCTCGTCTACGCTCCAGGTTTCAACAAGCATACACTTTTGAGGGAGGCAGTCGCGGTCGCCGAGTCGTTCAGAGTTAACTGACCGGTTCAGGGCCTCACTGGGCTTGACATGGGAATACGGCCTCTGATAGCCTGACAGCCGTGTAGATAAAGGAGCGGAAAGGCTTCATATGAGCGAAGAACTCAATGCTGAGATAAAGATGCTGCAGGAGAGATACGACAGGGCCCCGGAGTCGAGGATCTTCGCGCCGCTTGCCGATGCATACCGTAAGAACGGGGATGTGGACAAGGCTATAGAACTCTGTGAGAAGGGCCTCGAAGGTTATCCTGAGTACGCAAGTGCCCATGTGATCCTCGGGAGGTGTTTCTACGACAAGGGAGCCACCGAGCGTTCCCGCGCCGAGTTCGAGCGCGTGCTCGAGATCGATCCGGAGAACATGGTCGCCCTGAAGTTCATGGGAGATATCCTGATGTCCGAGGGCGACAGGGATGAATCGATCTCCTGTTATCGCAGGATCCTCGCGATCGATCCAACGAATGAAGAGGTCTCGGACAAACTCAAGGGTCTCGAGAACGAGTTCCGTGAAAGAGAAATCGACCTCGATGACGCCGACACGGTGAAGAAGTCCGGGCAGCCCGGCGAACTGGCCACCTTGACTCTTGCCGGGATCTACGTCGCTCAGGGTTACTACAAC
>RCNF010000324.1_pt1 | contig 23600 bp, 24 predicted proteins | sample 2041311 | NCBI WGS metagenome assembly RCNF01 (sample SAMN09708228, study PRJNA481090) | Marine sediment metagenome, whole genome shotgun sequencing project. | biome: marine sediment; feature: ocean; material: sediment; isolation source: Sewage treatment plant 2 marine sediment (STP2) ... | reverse complement strand
CATCTGTATCAAGCCGTTTGCATTCACTTGAATCCTTGACCCCTGGAATCCTTGGACCCTCTTCTCCAACTAAATTGGAGAAGAACCAACAAAATTAATCAGCTTGAAAGGAAGGGTTACCCTTTTAGGGCTTTTTTAGCAATCTGTGCCTCAGGGGTGTCAGGATATTTTGAGCCGATTACCTGAAGAACCTTTTTCCAGTTATCCTGCATTCCTTTTTGACGATAACCGTTTGCAAGTTTTAAAAGCGCCATAGATATACCTGGTAAGATAGATTTTTTTTTCAAAAGGATGGCGAGTATTTTTTTTGCATTTTCAAAGTGTCCGGTTTCTATACAAATTATACTTATGCGGAGATAAAGATGGGGGGAAAGTCTTGGACGGTTTGAAAGACTGATATATTCTTTGTAGATATTGTATGCTGTTTTTGGTGACTTGTTGCTTTGAACGAGAAGAGAAAGCAGCTTTTTTGCTGTTTCATGGAACCTGACGCTTTCAGGATTATGTTTTTCGAGATTATAAAGATGAGTCAGTGCGATTAAGTTGCCCGGTTCTTTTTCGAGAACTTTATTCAACAACTTGCGACCCTGTTCCATGTCAAGCTCAGTGATACTTTGGAGTGCTTCTTCTATCAGGGGAGTAATTTCATCTTTGGGTTCTTCCTTGAAAATATTTTCATCAAGGATTACGGGAAACTTCAGGCTGATGAACCCCAGGATAGCTCCTCCCGCAAGGCCGCCGATATGCGCCACGTAGGCTACCTGGCTGATTCCACTGAAAAAGAGCTGATAAAGTTCATTTCCTATCCAGATGGGTAAAAGAATTATCGCCGGCACTTTTACATAGTTGAAATAAAATCCCAGCGAATAAAAAATATTAACCTTTTTTTTGCCGAAGAGTACCGTAAAAGTACCCATAAGGCCGGCTATAGCGCCGGATGCGCCAACCAGGGGGACGGTACTTTGCATATAAATCAGCCAGAACAGGACTACCGAAAGAAGGCCTCCGATAAGATAAATGCCGGTATATAAAATCCTTCCGCAGCCCAATTCAAGAACACAACCCACAATCCACAAAAATATCATGTTGCCGAGAAGGTGACCAAAGCTTCCATGAAGAAACATGTAAGTAAAAGATGTTGTTAATGATTTGTAGGCAGGCCTGAAACCGTAGTTAATAAATACAACCTTAGAAAGCTTTTCTTCATATATCTTTCTTAGTTTCTTCCATTTTATATACACAGGATTTTCGCCGGTTATGATCTTATCGTTTCGGAGTCTTTTTAAAAAACCGTAATCTTTGTCCATTTCATCATGATAACGGACAAGGGTTTCTTCATCCAGTTCTTTGTGTTCCTTAAGATCGGGTATATCCTTAATTTTTTGTTTAGCGTACTCAATGTACTTGGGAACTTCAATTTCAGCCAATTCCGACTCAAAATAGTACTTTTCGGCTTTATAATATTTTTCTTTTTCCCCGGATTGAAAGAAAAAGAAAACCAGACAATTTATTAAGATAATACAAATAGTTATAGTAGGAGGATTTCGCCAGCTTATTTTTCCTGTTAGAGGTATTATTAACATGGAAAGTCTCTTTTTAACCCTTCAAAACATTTAAATACTACGACTGGAGGCCTTTGAAAAATGCTATTTATCCGTAACTATTCAGGTCCTTTAGGCTGAAGACCGAAGGCTGAAGTGATCTAACAGTCTTCAGCCTTCAGTCTATCCACCTTAGGAGTTACATTTTCTCAACTCTTCTTTAACGGCAAGCCCTTTCTTTTTCAAAGTATATGGCTTTTTATATATTTCCTTGCTCCAAGATCTCGAGCTTCTTTAACATAATCTGTTTCGGAAAGGCCGCTTGAAATAATTGCTTTTTGGCCAGTGTCCATTATCATGTCAAATATCAGTAGATTTGCTGAACTGGTTTCATATATTTATCTTAAACCAATATTGCTTGAATCATTAGAATGCAAGAAAAAACAATTGGTTAAATTATAATGTTCTAATTTGTTTATCGGCAATTAAATAAAAAACTTTAATCTTTATATAACCCTTGAAGCCGTTGTTTGGATATTTTATTTGGTTGATCAGCCTGAGGCGGATCGCCTCCCTTGAACTCAAACCCCGGTTAAATATAAAAAACAATTTAACAGGACAGGCAGATAAGCGCAGACTTCAAAAATTACAATTTTTCCAAGGTTTAGCAACTAATAAGCATTTTAATTGTCAGGTTAGAATAAAAATGAAAAAAGAAGAATTGGATTGAATCAGATGAATTAAATGAATATGATAACTATTCGATATTCGGCATAAGGGCCCATTTGATCACCCATGAAAGGGCGTCGGGATCTTTGTCTAGGCACACAATGCCACTGTTTTGAAACTTGAAAACAACTTTTTCGACAGAACCGGTTATCAGGTAAGCTGTCAGTCTTTCCATAAATGGAAGATGGCCTATAAGCATGAGGTCATCTTTGCTTTCTACGTTTTCGGCAATAGCTGTTACATCGTCTAAAGGTTTTAACCCGCTTTTTTCATGAATACCATCAGAAGGTTTAAGGGCTGAAGCAAAAATCTCAGCGGTTTGGCGAGCTCTTGTTTTGGTGCTGTAATTTATTTGCGAAACATTAATTGAGTATTCTTTTGCAACAGCTGCGATCCTCTCAACTTCAGCGATTCCTTCTTTTGAAAGACCTTGATCAGGATCTACATCCTTAGAAAGGCTCTTTCCGTGTTGTACGAGAAAAAGTGCCATTATCTTTATACTTCTTGAAAATTGAATGTGTTCAGTGTATAAATATAATACGATGTAACTACTCACGTAGTCATGCTGAAGCTGTTTAGACTGAAGGCTGAAGGGGTCAGAAAAGCACGATCGCAGTACTTTGGCGAAATGTGATTTTTGCATCAAACATGGATTTACAATTCGCTTTTTGCTAACAGTCTTCAGCCTATCCACCTGAGTAGTTATAATACGATAATAATATGAAAACATCAATATTTATCTTTCCTGTTCGGCACGGGAAATCTCCTAAAACCTGATTCGGAGTAGATACATATGAGAATTGTAACGCGACCTGATTTTGACGGCGTTGTCTGTGCGGCGCTTCTTTATGAGACAGAAGATATCACTGAACCTGTGAAGTGGGTTGAACCAAGTGATATGCAGAAAGGTATGATTGAAATTAGACAGGGTGATATTATTGCAAACCTGCCTTATAACGAAAAATGTTCATTATGGTTCGACCATCATTATACCAATACAATCAGTAAATCATATAATGGGGCATTTAAGATAGCTCCGTCAGCAGCAGGCATAATATTTGAATATTACAGAGATAAATTAAAGCAAGATTATAGCGAACTGATTAAAGAGACTGATAGAATCGATTCGGCGGACTTATCCCTTGATGAGGTCAGGCATCCCGAAAATTATCCTTATATACTTTTGTCAATGACGATTACAGGGCGAAATGAGGCCGATGAAGCATACTGTAACAGAGTTGTTAATTTGCTAAGAAGGTTTGAAATCGACGCTATTATTAACGATCAAGGAGTCAAGGAGCGTTGCAGGACGGTTAAGAGTAATAACAAGAAATATAAAGAGATTTTAAAAAAATATACCCAGATAAAGAATCACGTCTCCATTACTGATTTTCGCTCCTTAAATGAAACACCTGATGGAAATCGTTTTCTTGCTTATTCTTTGTTCCCTGAATCGGTTGTGAATGTTAAAATACGTTATGATGATGAAGAAAGGCAGATGATTGCGCTAAGTATTGGGCACAGCATTTTTAGTAAAAAATGCAATGTCAATGTCGGTCTTTTGCTTTCAAGGTTTGAAGGTGGCGGGCATCAAGGCGCTGCTGCATGCCGTTTTCATGTCAGCAAGGCTGATAGTTATATTTCTGAAATTATAGATATATTATTAAAAAATGAACCGAATGAAGATTGATGGCGTCGTAAAAAGCCATCAATCCATGGCCCATTTAATCAGGCAACTTCCCCATGTATAACCCGCACCAAATGCGGATATAACAATCCAGTTTCCTTTTTTTATCAATCCATCCTGATAAGCTTCAGACATGGCAAGTGGTATGGTTGCCGCTGTTGTGTTGCCATATTTGCCTATATTAACGACTACATGATCCTCATCCAAATTCATCTTTTTTGCTACAGCATCGATGATACGAAAATTTGCCTGGTGGGGAATAAGAAACCTTATATCCTTTCCGGTAAGGTTGTTTTTTTCCATGATCTGTATTGAGACATCAGCCATGTCTTTTACAGCACGTTTGAAGACAGCTTTTCCATCCTGATAAACAAAATGCTTTCTTTTGCTAACCGTTTCCTGGGAGGCCGGTTCCAAGCTACCTCCGGCATTTACATATAAAGACTTATAACCGCTTCCGTCCATATGAAGAATGAAATCCCTGATTCCAAGATTGTCGTTTGCAAGATTGTCGTTAGATGGTTCAATCAAGACTGCACCGGCGGCATCTCCAAATAAAACGCAGGTGTTGCGGTCCTCGTAATCAATAATTGCACTCATTTTATCGGCGCCAATAACCATAACTTTTTGATGTTTTCCACTTTCTACAAATTGAGATGCAACGGATAAAGCGTAAACAAATCCGGTACAACCACCATTTAAGTCAAAACCCCAACAATTTGATGTTTTCAGCTCTTTTTGAACCAGTGCAGCGGTTGAAGGGACCGGCATATCAGGTGTTACAGTGGCTACAATGATTAAATCCAGTTCATCTGCTGAAATATTTCTCTTTGAAAGGACCATTTCCGCGGCTTTAACAGCCATAAAGGATGTCCCTTTACCTTTTCCCAGAATTCTTCTTTCCTTAATTCCGGTACGGGTGGTTATCCATTCATCATTGGTATCAACCATTTGTTCAAGGTCTTTATTGGTAAGTTTATTTTCAGGAGCAAAATGTCCTACTCCGGCGATGATGGCTCGCATTAAAATCCTCCTTAAATAAATTTTTTAAAGCAGATTGGATAGAATATAATAATTGCCTGATGCAATATCTTTAACAAGATGATTTGTAAAGAGATATATTCTTTTTAAGAGAAGTTGATACCTGAATTTCTTTATGTTAAATTACTTATAGGGATATTGAGATAATTATAAAATATTTTATGAGTCGGGGAGTTTCTCCTCAAAGGTTTTTTGGTGAACCGTTTGTGCTTTAATAATTTTCAGAGGTTCTCCTGGGGAATCGCCCATTAACCCGTACAAGCCTTAACAAATTATTAAAGTCTTCCGTACACGCCCCCTATCTTCTGCGAAGCCCATACAGGCAGAGGCGATAATCGCCGTCGTGGGAATCTGTCTACTGGGGCTGGCTCAAATCTAATCTCAGCGAGATAGCTGCCGTACGTTAGTTCTTCGATGATATTGTAAAGGCTTGTACGGGTTAATGGGCGATTCCCCAGGAGAACAGAGCAGAGATTTAAAAACTCCCTGACCCCTCAAATATTTAGCATAAAGGAGATAAAATGGAAAAATATCAAGATATAAAGCAGTTGCTGAAAAAAATATATGGTGAAGAAAAAGGCAGACTTGCATTTACTAAAATAAGTTCACTAATGGAAAAATATCCGTCAAATCAAAAAAGGAAAAACGGATATTTTTCCCAGGAGGATGTAATACTGATTACATATGGTGATACTTTAAATAAAAACGGAGAAATGCCTCTGATCACGATTCATGAATTTGCAAATAAGTTCTTAAGTGGTGTATTTTCACACATACACTTTTTACCCTTTTGCCCTTTTTCATCAGATGATGGTTTTTCGGTTATGGATTTTTTTTCTGTGTATCGAAGACTGGGATCCTGGATGGATATAGAAGCAACAGGAACAGATTTTAAGCTTATGTTTGACCTGGTGCTTAACCATATTTCTGCAAAAAGTAAATGGTTTGAATATTATTTGCAAGAAAAAGAAGGGTTTAAGGAGCTTGCAATAGAAGTCGATCCGTCAATTGACCTTTCGGCAGTTACCCGGCCACGGTCCCTTCCCCTTTTAACTGAAGTTGAAAAACAATCGGGCGAAACCGTCCATGTTTGGACAACATTCAGTGCGGATCAGATCGATCTTAACTTTAAAAGCATCGATGTTCTTGAAAAAATGGTCGAGGCGCTTTTATTTTATGTGCACAAGGGAGCAACCATTATACGGCTTGATGCTATTGCATATTTATGGAAAGAAATCGGAACAAGTTGTATTCATCTTGACAAGACTCATGATGTGGTAAAGCTGTTTCGCATAATATTTGATAAAGTAGCACCGCATGTTATGATACTTACAGAGACCAATGTGCCACACGATGAAAATATAAGCTATTTTGGCGACGGCAATAATGAGGCCCAAATGGTCTATAATTTTACACTTCCACCTCTTTTATTATATTCGTTTTTGAAAGAAGACGCATCAGTGTTGTCAGACTGGGCAAGGGGGTTGGAGTTAAAATCTGCCAGCAATACTTTTTTCAATTTTACGGCTTCCCATGACGGCATAGGTGTAAGACCTCTTGAAGGAATATTGCCTGCAGAAGAAATTAATCTTCTTGTCGAAACTGTAAAGAATAACGGAGGGAGAGTTTCGTATAAAAAGAATTCAAATGGTTCCGAAAGTCCTTATGAATTGAATGTAACCTATGTTGATGCGCTCTTAAATATGAAGTTTGATCAGGACAAGTATCACGCCCAAAGGTTTCTGGCATCCCAGGCTATTCAGTATGCTCTTCCCGGAGTGCCTGCAACATATATTCACAGCCTGCTTGGCTCAAGAAACTGGGAGGATGGAGTAAGGCAAACAAAGATGGCGAGAACAATAAACAGGGAAAAATTGCGGATAGATGATGTGATATCACAACTGGAAGATTTAAAAACTTTTCGTTCCAGGATTTTTCATCCTTATATCAATATGATAAAGGTCAGAAAAAAACAACACGCCTTTCATCCAAACGCCGGTTTTGAAATACTGAGCATTGATCCAAAAATCTTTACCATTGCCAGATATGGCAAAGATCAGACCATATATGCTCTTACCAATATATCACCATCGCAGGTTTCTTGTATATTGAAGGGAGACGGTGTGCCTCCTGTGATGAAGGATCTTCTTACAGGGGAGAGGCTTTCAGTAGATTCATTACGACTTAATCCGTACCAGTTTATATGGCTTACCGTTTAATGCTTATTGTATATATGTGGTATCTATCCGAAAAATTGGCCGAAAAATTGGCCAAAAAATTGGCTCGAACAATCGGCCTGTTAATCGCCGTTAATTTTATCTCTGAGTTTTCCGGAGCATTTAAAGGTTACGACTTTTCTTTCTCTCAGGATTAAGTCTGAACCTGTAGCCGGGTTTCGGCCTCGACGCTGGTTCTTGTGTTTCACACAAAATTTTCCAAATCCAGAAATCAGGACATCCTCACCTTTCTCAAGATTGCTTTTAATAATTTCTAAAAGAGATTCGACGATGTCAACCGAGTGTTTTTTGGTAAAGCCGAGATCATGTATTTTTACAACAATATCATTCTTGGTTAATGCCATGTTTCCTCCTAAAAGAACGTGATCAGTTTTAATCCATAATGAGTTGATGTTATTTAATAAAATTGACAGTTAACGTCAACTGTTATTTTTTTGGTAGTGAATCATGTGATTTTTCACAGGTATCGCTTTTGGTCCCGTCTGGTACATCCTGTTTGACAGGAATAATATTTTCTATTTTTTTCAATGTGGTATCTATGTTTTTTATAATTCCGTTAATTTCAGCCTTTAATTTTTTATGGTCACTGTCAGTCATAAAATTTCTTTTACAATCATAGACCTTCGCAAAGTTACTATTTTTCAAAGGTCTCTTAAGCTTGGACGAATTTATAAACTTTTGTATCAGGCATATAAATACACGAAAATAAAAGATATGTCAAGTTTCAAACAATAATTTTTCTAAAAATATTAGCGATAAACAATATTTTAAGCAAGGAGTTATCTCATTTGCCTATGGTTATCCTAATTATCTCTAAACGCTTTTCTTATTCCAGCTTTTACAAGGGAAGGGTTTAAAAGGAGCTTGAATTTTTTCGCTCCCCTGGCATCAACAAAAGTATTGCTAAAAGTTAATTCCACCTTTTTTAAAATTTTAACATTTTTGTCCATTAATATAAAATGGTAATTCAAGGCTGAAAAAAATAAAGCTCCGGTAATGACAAGTATTAACAGCACTTTTTTCATTTAAGCTTTCCTTTAAAGCAGACGATTTATTCTAATATAATTGATGGTCTTATAAATGGTCCAACTTCTACGTTGTGCTGTATTTCGTAATCATTCAAGGTACGATAAGTACGCCTCATGATTACAAAATTTTCACGCCTTTCTTGTCCCGCTGCTTTTTAGCGGGGGGATTTGAACTTTTTACGAAACCATCATAATTTAAAGGAATGAGAAAACTTTTAAAAAGAAGTTCAGGCTATATCAGGCTTTCCAGGCTAAGATCTGGGTCTTTTTTGTCGAATCCTTCATCGGATTTCAGTGATTCAAAAAAGATTTCAATTACATCTTTATGAGCACCAAATTTATCTTTTAATAATTGCTTAAATTCCTCATAATCAGGCTTGTTGAAAAGCCGGTCGATTTCAGCTGCTTTTTTATTCAGTTGTTTGCAGTACTTCTCTCTAACAGTTTTTGCTGTTGTCCCTTTTGACTTGGCAACCTTTTTGGTTGCCTTTACTCTTGAAAGCCCATTTATTTCCATTTCAAATAAAACTTCGAAAATCTGTGATAATGCATTTGGTATGCCCGTGATATTAATACAGGTATCCTTTCCGGCATTTGAGCTTTTCTTTTTAGAATGGCCGAAAAGGAGTTGGTTTAAAACGGAGTTGGGAGTATCAGTAAATGGTTCGGCAAAATTTTTTAAGTGATTCCAAACTTTATCGTCTATTTCAATCCGATGCATTTTCATTTCAGGCCTCCTGCCGGTTATAATTTCATTATTACACGAAAGTTTTTCTAATATGTCAAGTGCTTTATCATCTTTTTTAGACGGTTTTTCAGCGGATCATTAAAACGTGTAAAAAGACCTGTAAATGATAATTCCCAGGATAATTGCTCCCAGCACAAGAGAAAATATCAATTGATCGGTATTAAAACTTTTCAAAATTATAACCTAGTCACGCCCATTCGGAACAAAAAGGTTGCATAATCTCCATCCTGTAAGCGTTCACAGGTGCTGCAGATGTGCGTGATCAGGGCGACCAGCTATAGTCTGCTATGCTGGCTGCTCTGAGCGCGTGCAGATGCGGTGCCTGTGAACGCTTACCAAAATTATAACCTGGTTGCCGGTTATTCCTTATCCAGTCCGAATGCGGTATGAAGAACACGAACTGCAAGTTCAGTGTATTTTTCTTCGATAATGCAGGAAATCCTGATTTCAGATGTGCTGATCATTATGATATTGATATTTTCTTTGGCCAGCGTGTGAAACATAATGGATGCAACCCCTGAATGGTTTTTCATTCCCACGCCTATTACAGAAACCTTTGCAATATTTTTATCTCCGAAAACATCCTGGGCTTCAATTTCTTCAGCGATCTTTTTTTCTATTTTCAAAGCTTTTTTAAAATCTGCTTTGGGAACGGTAAATGTAAGATCTGTCTGTCCGCCAGCCCGGGTGTTTTGGATAATCATATCGACAGTAATGTCGGCTTCAGAAATCGGTGTGAAAATTTTTGCAGCCACTCCCGGTTGATCCGGGACTTTTTTTAAAGTTATGCGGGCTTCATCTTTGTTATGTGTAACACCCGATACAACAAGTTGTTCCATACCGGAGTCTTCATGCACAACCATGGTTCCCTCCTCTTCGTTAAATGATGATCTTACATGCAAGGGGATGCTGTATTTTTTTGCAAAACCGACAGACCGGATTTGAAGGACTTTAGCGCCAAGGCTTGCCATGTTAAGCATTTCATCATAGGAAATTTCTTTTATTTTCCTTGCCTTTTTGCATATATTGGGATCAGCGGTATAGATCCCATCAACATCAGTATAAATTTCGCAAACATCAGCCTTTATTGCTGCTGAGATGGCTACGGCAGAAGTATCTGAACCGCCCCGTCCGAGGGTTGTTATATTACCTTGAGTATCACATCCTTGGAAACCGGCTACTACGACAATGTTTCGTTTTTCAATCAGTTTTTTGATACGGTTAGCACCAATTTCAAGAATGCGGGCATTACCAAAGGTATGATCGGTTACGACTTCCGCCTGGTATCCGAGTAGAGACTGAGCAGGATAGTTCATCGATTGCAAGGTTATCGATAAGAGTGCTGCAGTCGTTTGTTCACCCGTAGCTATCAGCACATCAAGCTCTCGTTTATCGGGTGAATATGTGACTTTATTGGCCATCTCAATAAGGTCATCGGTGACCCCGGCCATGGCTGAAAGAATGACAACCACATCATTTTTCTGATCATAGGTTTTTGCGATCCGTTTTGCTACATTACGAATGCGGTCAATGTCAGCGACAGATGTGCCACCGAATTTTTGGACAATTAAACCCATTTACTCCTCTTATTAAATTTATTTTGTATGTTCGATTTGGACACAGAAAAATACAGGTTATTAAAATTCGATTAATCTGCTTTAATCTACGAAAATCTTTTGTTCCAATTTTTTTATCAGATTAATATTTTCTCGGCCGTGTACAGTTATATTGATAATCCTCGATTCGTCATCTAATATTTTAAATTTCATATCTACATAATCAGATGTAAAATCATCCGGGAGTCTGTCTGCCCATTCAATTGCTGTTACATTACCGCTGTTAAGTATCTCATAAAGGCCTAATTCCTCTAAATCTAAAGGATTTTCTATACGATAAAGATCGACATGGAACAATCGAAAGCGACCAGGATATTCGTTTATCAAAGTAAATGTCGGGCTTGTTATATAATATTTTTCAGAAACATCAAGACCTTTTGCAAGCCCCTGGACGAACGAAGTCTTTCCGCTGCCGAGGTCACCTGTCAGAGCAAAAGTTGCCCCTGCATGGAGCATTTTGCTAATAGCTCTTCCTAAAGCCTGTGTTTCGTCAAGGGAATGTGTTGTCAGTTTCATTAAACAATCAATTTGATTTGACCGGGAATTGCATTCATGACTTCAGTTGCCAGATAACCGAAAGGTCCGATTTTTTCTGCCAGAGCGTCGGCAGCAGCGCCGTGGAGATATACACCCGCATGTGTTGCTGATTCGGGTGAATATCCCTGGGCAACCAGGCCTGCAATTATCCCGGTAAGAACATCCCCCATTCCGCCGGATGCCATTCCGGGATTTCCGGTGGGATTAATAAATATATTGCCTTCAGGGTGGGCAATTATGGTTTTTGCGCCTTTTAATATAATATGGACATTAAATTTTTCTGCAAATTTCCGTGCACAGGTTATGCGGTCTTTTTGGACTGAACCAACGGTTGAATCAATAAGCCTGGCCATTTCTCCGGGATGTGGTGTTAAAATTAAAGGGGCTTTTGCTTCTTTTAATATTTCAGTACTGCCCGCTATATTATTCAGTCCGTCTGCATCAAGGACAATAGTTACCGGGCTTTCCTTTATTATTCGATGAACGAGCTTTTTCGTTTCAACAGCTTCTCCAAGACCCGGTCCAATTGCAAGACATTGTTTTCCGGAAAGCAGATCCATAATCTTTTCAAATGATGATTCAGTGATAATTCCGTTTTCAGTTTCAGGCAGGGGATAGGTCATTGCTTCAAGAACCTGTGTTTCTAAAACAGGGTTTAAGCTTTCCGGTATGGCAAGTGTGACAAGACCGGCACCTGCACGCATGGCAGACAAGGCCGTCATTGCAGCTGCTCCGGTTTTACCGACAGAACCTGAAACAACCAGAACATGACCGGTAGTGCCCTTGTGAGCATCAGGGATTCTGGGTCTAAAAGCACTGCGAATTCTTTCCGGTGTCAGGAGATGTTGTTTTGGTCTTATATTTTTTGCAATATGGTCAGGTATTCCGATATCAATTATCTCAAGATATCCTGTGCACTCAGCACCCGGAAGGAGTATATGGCCTGTTTTGGCAAATGCAAAGGTAGCAGTGGCTTGCGCACGGATACACGCGCCACAAACCTGGCCTGTATCAGAATTTAAGCCGGACGGAATATCTACCGAAAAAACAGGCTTGTCAAGGGCGTTTATAAATTCAATTATCTTCTTAAAATATCCCTTTACATCTGATTTCAAGCCGGTTCCGAGTAAAGCATCGATCCAGATTTCCTGATGGAGCATACCTTTTTTATGAGCCAAAAAAGATTGGTCATCGGGTATTTCAACAACAGGAACATTAAGAGATGCCAGGAGTTTAAGGTTTGCCGCAGCATCTCCCTTAACCCCGACACTTTCTGCAAGAAGATATACGGTTACATCAGTCCCTTTTTGAGCAAGATAGCGGGCGATGACAAAACCATCTCCTCCGTTGTTTCCACGGCCTGCAAGAACTCCGACATTTTTGTTGATAATATCGTGAAATTGATCAAAGAGAACACGCGTTGCACCCAGCCCGGCATTTTCCATGAGAACCCTTCCGGGGATGCCGAACGATTCAATGGTTTGCCGGTCCATTTGCTGTATTTCACTGGCGGTAACAAGGTACATTTCCTTCTCCAATATCGAAGATGAGCGCTCATCAAGTCCCGAAGAGACGCTCTTTTAAGCCCGAAGGGCTGTTCCTCAAGCCACGAAGTGGCGCGCTTATAACTCTTTTACCATCGCTAACATCTCCCTGACCGCTCTTTCCATCCCTACAAGTGCTGCTCTTGAGACAATGCTGTGGCCGATGCTGAATTCGTCAATTTCTTTAAGTCCTTTAAATGCCTTTATTGTATTATAGCATATTCCATGACCAACATTAACGCCAAGCCTCAACTTGTACGAAAGCTTGATAGCATCAACTATCTTGCTGAAAGCCTGCTTTTTTTTCCTAGACGTTGTTGCATCACAGAATGTTCCGGTATGGATTTCAACCATATTAGCATTTGCCTGATGGGCCAGCTTTAACTGCTCCGGTTTAGGATCTATGAAAATACTGACAGGAATACCACTGTTTTGCAGCATTCCTATGGTTTCAGTGACCGCGGTTTTGTGAACAACAAGATCCAGGCCGCCTTCGGTTGTAATTTCTTCACGTCTTTCCGGAACCAGAGTAACGAGGTCAGGCTTTATATCTAGTGCGATTCCAAGCATTTCTGTGGTTGAAGCCATTTCGAGAATAAGTTTGGTTTGAACAACTCTACGCAATATTCTGACATCACGATCCTGAATGTGTCGCCTGTCTCTACGGAGGTGAACTACTATGCCGTCGGCACCGGCAAGTTCAGCAAGTACTGCTGCTGCCACTGGATCGGGGTAAGAAACACCACGGGACTGTCTCAAGGTTGCAATATGATCGACGTTTACTGCTAAACCAGCCATCTATAACCTCCTGTAATTAAATCTAATACGATTCAAAAAGCTTTAAAAGCTCATTACTCTTTTTTTCCATCTTGCGAGCATCTTGCTCACTTGTTTCATGATCAAAACCAAAAAGATGAAGAATGCCATGTACGAGAAGCTGCGCAAAGCGTTCTTCGGTAGTGATTCCCGATTGCAATGCTTCCCGTCCGGCAGTTTCCATAGAGATTACTACATCGCCAAGAAGTTGAGGATTTATATCTGCAAAATCGCCTTCTTTCATTGGAAAGGCAATAACGTTTGTGGGGCCGGATCGCTTTAGATAATCTTTATTAAGGGTTTTAATTTCAGAATCATCGACAACAAGTATGGAAAGTTCTCCTTCAGGACTGCCCAAGGCGTTTAAGATGGCCTGCGCTCTCTTTTGTAATTTTGTCTTCGATAGTTTGTGTTTTTTTTGCCTGTCGTCTATGAGAATTCCCATTTTTCCCTTTTCCATTATTTGAAACACGGTTTTCGGGGTATTCTATTCTATGGTGGTGTATTCCATGTAATATTTTGTTAAAGCTCTTTGCAATACTGTGAAGGTCTTTTAATGTAAGTTCACAGTTGTCGAGCTGGCCATCAGAAAATATTTTATTTATAAGATTTTGTACCAGGCCCTGAAGTCTGGATGTTGTTGGATTGGCCAAGGTTCTAGATGCTGCTTCAACGACGTCCGCCAGCATGACAAGCCCGATTTCCTTGGTCTGAGGTAAAGGGCCAGGATAGCTGAAATCATCAATATTTACCGCATCTTCTCTTTTATGTTGTATTGCTTTGGCATAAAAATACTTGATAAGACTTGTCCCATGGTGCTGCTGGATTGCATCGACGATAACCTGGCCCAGTTTATTTTTTTCAGCAATTTCAACACCATTTTTAATATGGGCAATTAAAATAAGGCTGGACATGGAAGGAGCAAGCTTATCATGCCTGTTTTTACCGGTTGTTTGATTTTCAATAAAATACAAAGGTTTGCCAATTTTTCCGATGTCGTGATAGTAACCGCAGACTTTCGCAAGGAGCGGATTAGCTCCGATTTCAGTTGCGGCTGCTTCAACCATGGAACCTACAATAACAGAATGATGATAAGTCCCGGGAGCCTCCATCATAAGCCTGCGAAGAATTGGTTGATCAAGGTTTGCAAGTTCAAGGAGTTTTATATCTGTTGTGAACTCAAAGGCGATTTCTATAAGAGGGGCTATGCCGGCGGTAATTATACCTGCACCAATTCCTCCCAGAAAGGCAAAGCTTGAATCCCATAAAAGCTTGGACATTGAAAAGTCCGTCATATAAAGGTCAGTCGCAACGACCAGCACCACATTCAGCAATCCGAGTTTTGCACCGGCTTTTATAAATACTTTGCGTTCTCTGCAATTACGTAGCCAGTATGCAGCCATAGTGCCGTTTATTAGAAAAAACAGGAAAGATTCAAAACTGTTTTGAAATATAACGGCAATACATATCGCCATTACCATGGCAAATGGTATGGCGATTTCAAGCCCCAGAAACAGGCAGATTATCATGGCGCCTGCGGCAAGAGGAAAACCGTAAGCTACGGATGAATCAGGTATTGAGTATGATGAGACATTTGCAATAAGCGATTCAGACAAAGAAGCCGAAATGTCGGCAAGAAAGAAGAATGCTATAAGTACGCAGGAGATAAAAAGCAGATTTTTATTGTGTTTGTTCGCCATTCGTTTTTGTTGAGGTATATGCAGAATATATGTTGTGGCAAGGAGACACAGAATAATCATTGCAGCGCCGATGCTTTTTGATACTATATGTTCTTTTCTGGTTTGGGCCTGAAGCGTTTTCAGCTTTAAAAGCTGGACCTGGGTTACCAGTTCACCTTCGCGCAGGAGCATTTCCCCATTCTTGATTTGGTGGAGTATCGGTTTGATTGCCGATGCGGCTTTTTTTCTCCGTTCCTCGGTCTCGCTTCTGTTTAAGGTTATATTGGGCACAATGAGATGTTGAACAAAATCGACTATCAGGTTTGTAGTGGTATATCGGCGATTTTTTAAAATAGGTTTGCCGATAATTCTGACCATAGAATTGGCCTGATCCAGACCGTAAAAAAGCTTTAAATTATTAACAACAGTTTCGTTTGTTGTTTCAATATTGCGTAAAATTATCCCCTTATCCGCGTCTTTAAGAAGGATGGCTTTATTTGAGACTACGCCGTTTTGTAAAATTTTTGACAATATTTTTGTTATTAATTTTACACTGCCATCTGAAAATTTTTCTTTTTCAAGGATTTTGTATGCACCATTGCTGACATTAAAACCGATTTTTCTTTCAAATTCTTCCTTCATTTCCCAGACCTGCTCATGTATAGAAGTCTTTTTATCGGTAGCAATGGAAGAATCGGTTTTCGGTTTTTTCGATGAATCCTTATTTGTATTTTCAGTATTGAAAACAGCCTGAAGATCAGCAAATGCCTTGTTTACGCGTTGTGTTAATGCAAAGGAGAGGGCGGTATCGTGATCATAGACAGTGAGCACCTTCTCAACAGCCTGTTTTCGATTTATCTCCGTTGCTTGAATATCTTCTATCAAAAAATCTTTTGGCGCTTTTATATCCCTTTCAGCAACATCACCAAGTTGATAAGAATGTTTTATGAGTATAAGGTTCGGATAAAGTATGAGGGTGAATATTATCGTAACACCAATCATAACAGCCCAACGGAAACGATAGCTATTGTCAAAAAACATACTGACGGATTTTTTATTTTTTTTAGAAGTCATTATTTTTTGCCTGCTTCAAGATCTTCATATGCTTCGATAATATCCTGAACCAGTCGGTGCCTTACTACATCTTTTTTTGAAAAAAAGACAAATTTTATTCCTTCGATTTTCTGTAAAATATTTTTTGTTTCTACCAACCCTGAAGGCCGGTCTGCCGGAAGGTCGATCTGGGTTATATCTCCGGTAATGACCGCCTTGGAGCTAAAGCCTATACGTGTTAAGAACATCTTCATCTGCTCTGCAGTGGTGTTTTGCGCTTCGTCTAATATGATGAAGGAATCGTTTAATGTCCTGCCGCGCATAAATGCAATCGGTGCTACTTCTATTACCCCTTTTTGCATAAGATTGGAAACTTTTTCGAATCGCATCATATCATGAAGTGCATCGTAAAGGGGCCTTAAATAAGGGTCAACCTTTTCCGCAAGATCTCCAGGCAGAAAACCGAGTGCTTCGCCGGCCTCAACTGCGGGCCGGGTGAGGATAATACGGCTGACCAAACCTTTTGAAAGAGCTGATACAGCCATAGCCATAGCCAGGTAAGTTTTTCCTGTTCCGGCAGGACCAATTCCAAAAACGATATCAAAACTTCGCATCGCGTCAATGTAATTCTTTTGAGCCTGGCTTTTGGGTGATATCGGGCTTTTATTCGATGTAATGTAAACAGTATCAAGGAAAATATCTTTTAGCTTAATTCGGTCATCTTCACTTAAAATTCTGATTGCATAATCAATATCATTAGGATAAACAGTGTGCCCGTTTTTTGACAGGTCATAGAGCTGTTTGAGAATATTTTGTGCCAGGCTTGTGGAGATACCGTCGCCTTGAATAAATACAGTATTTCCTCTGGCATTAATTGAGAGATCAAGCGCATCAGCAATTTTTTTAAGGTTGCTGTTATGTTCTCCAAAAAGCTGCCTTGACAGATTGATATCAGAAAAATCCAGTTTAGTCTGATTATCGCCTGGAGTTTTTTTATTATTGTAAGTTTGACTCAATTCCATATTTTTTCGCGCCAGCAAAATAAAAACATTCCATACCATACCCTTTCAAGGGATTGCAAACTACAATTTTCGTAAAGAGGATGAAAATAAAAACACCTTGACTCAAAATTTTCGCTTTGTTAGTTTAGCCATTTGAATAAATCACTGTTTTCCATGCGAAATCGACTTTTCCCTTGTCACCAAGGCATCAAGACACAAGGAAATATTAAAAAGTATATTTTTTGTGCCTTTTTGTGTCTTTGTGGCAAAATAAATTCGTAAGGGTTCACAGGCACCACACCTGCACGCGATCAGGGCAACCAGCATAGTAGACTATAGCTGGTCGTCCTGATCACGCACATCTGCAGCACCTGTGAACTCTTACAAGACGAAGATTGTGCGACCTTTTTGTTCCGAATGGGCGTGAACAGGTACATAAATTCTGTTCCGGTTTATAAGGATATTATGAATAAATTTGATATGTTAATTATCGTCATTCTGGCATTTTGCGTAATAAGGGGAGTTTTTAGAGGCCTCATCAAAGAGCTGTCTTCAATTATAGGTGTACTGGCAGGTTTTTATGCCGCTTATTCATATTATATGGTTATTGCAAAGCTGTTATCGCGCTGGATATCAAGTGACTCAGGTCTTAATATCCTGAGTTTTTTAATTTTATTTTGTAGTGTTTTTTTTATCATTAGCATTTTAGGTGTAGTTATCAAATATGTGCTCGATATTGCCTTTATGGGTTGGGTTGATCGTGTCTGTGGCGCTGGCTTTGGTATAATAAAGGGGATTTTGATTATTTCTGTCCTTTTAATTATTTTTACTGCTTTCCTTCCGAAGAACGCCTCATTTGTAAAAGACTCTGTACTTGCCTCCCACGTGGCGTTTGTCTCAGAAAGAATGGCAAGAATTGTTTCAAAAGATTTAAAAATAGAATTTTTATCCAAAATCAGTGAGCTGAAAAAGTCTTGGAAAATTTCCCGGTAAAAAAGAAACCGTCCGGTCAAAAAACACCTCTTGAGGACTTGATTCGACTGATAGAGACTTTAAGAGGAGAAAACGGATGCCCCTGGGATAAGGAGCAGACTCCTGAAACCCTGGCGGTTTATCTTGTAGAAGAGGTATATGAACTCCTTGATGCCATTGAATCGGGCAGCCCTCAAGATGTTTGTGAAGAGCTTGGAGATGTTTTGTTTCAAATTTTTTTCATGGCCGGATTATACCGGGATATGAAGCATTTCGATATTTATGATGCTGCTCGTGTAAATACCGAAAAGATGATCAGGCGACATCCCCATGTTTTTGGCAATATCGAGACACTAAACACCGATGAAATAAGAGAACGCTGGCACAAAATCAAGATGCGGGAAAAAAATAAAAGCGCTGCGGCCTCGGTTCTTGACAGCGTTCCGACAAAGCTGCCTGCCCTGATGCGAGCATACAGGATTTCCGAGCGTGCAGCGGCAACCGGTTTTGACTGGGATAATATTTCATCTGTTATGGAAAAGGTGGAAGAGGAATTGTCGGAATTTAAGTCCGCGCTGCCACTTAAAAATGATGAAGTTGCTATGGAGTTTGGTGATATTCTCTTTACACTTGTCAATGTCGCGCGTTTTGCAAGGATTCACCCTGAAACATCACTTACCGGAGCAATAAAAAAATTTGAAAAACGTTTTAGGTACATGGAAAAAGCTCTTTCTGAAAAGGGGAAAAAAATAGAAAATCTTACGCGGGATGAAATGAAATTGCTGTGGGAGGAGGCTAAGCGTTTTTATGATCGCAATTATTGACTACAATGCAGGGAATCTTACAAGTGTAGCGCGAGCTGTATCACATATAGGTTTTCAGTGCCTTGTTACAAGTGACACCGGAAAAATATTAAAAGCGGAGCGAATAATATTCCCGGGTGTCGGTGCTGCCGGCAGTGCAATGGCGAGTTTGAAACGTACCGGCCTTGGCAGCGCAATAGTTGACGCATTTCGCATGGGCACGCCGATACTTGGCATATGCCTGGGAACCCAAGTTATCATGGGGCATAGCGAGGAAAATGATACACCGTGTCTCGGTATAATGGACGGTCTGGTCAGGGCTTTTCAAAGTGATAAAGCAATAGAAAATGGGAGCCGTCTGAAAATTCCCCATATGGGCTGGAACAGTATAGTGATTAAAAAGGAACATCCTGTTCTTTCCGGTATTGAAAGCGATGATGAATTTTACTTTGTGCATGGGTTTTATCCGGACCCGGAGAACTCAGAGCAAGTGCTTGGGACAACTAATTACGGGATTTCTTTTGCATCTGTTGTCGGTTTTAAAAATTTGTTTGCCACTCAATTTCACCTTGAGAAAAGCGGAAGGCCGGGGCTGAGAATGCTGGAGAATTTTTGCAAGTGGAAGCCGTGAAGCTTTCCGATATAGAATTTTAAGCAAAAGCAAAAAGATATTTAACAGCTATTACCTCATGGGAAATAACAAATGCTAAGCAAACGTATAATACCCTGTCTTGATGTCCGGGAAGGGAAAACAACAAAAGGCATTAAGTTTAAAGATAATATTGATATTGGTGATCCTGTTGAAATGGCTCGTTTTTATTATGAAACAGGTGCAGATGAAATCGTCTTTTATGATATCACGGCATCCAGTGAAAAAAGGGATATAATGATCGATGTGGTAAGGCGTGTAGCTGATTCCATATTCATACCCTTTTCAGTGGGCGGAGGTATTCGCAGTGTTGATGACATGCGGAAAGTTCTTTTGGCCGGTGCTGAAAAAGTAAGCGTCAATTCCGCTGCTGTAAAGAACCCCGATATTATTTTAAAAGGGGCCGAAGCTTTTGGCAGCCAGTGTATTGTTCTTGGCATGGATGTAAAGCATGTGGGTGTAAAAGACAATATTCCTTCCGGTTATGAAATTGTTATCAATGGCGGAAGAACATATATGGGTATTGATGCCTTAAAATGGGCAATTGAAGGCCAAGAGCTTGGGGCAGGAGAGATATGCCTGAATTCAATTGATGCTGATGGAACTACTACGGGATATGAACTTAAGTTGACTTCCCTTATTTCAGGCAGTGTTGAAATCCCTGTTATTGCATCGGGCGGTGCAGGTACACCTGAACACCTTAAGGATGTGCTGACAAAAGGAAAAGCAGATGCTGCACTTATAGCATCAATGATTCATTATGGTAACTATACTGTTGGACAGATTAAATCATACCTTGATTCAAACGGAGTAAAGGTTCGTAAATACTGGTAGAACCTTTTTAAACCCTTTCGCCAAAAGGTACATATCCGGGCGGAATTCTTTGTATTAGCTTTCCGTATTCATCGTATTTTTCGAGTATAACTTTGCCGTTTTCGATGATATTCTTGGTGCTGGTCATATCCTGACTTTGTGTATTCATCTTAGACCTGGGAGTGTCATCCTTTTTCTCAACGGGTCTTTCCTGTATTGCCTGTGTAGCCTTTTGCTCTATTATTTCTTTGTCATATACAACATTATTATGATTTGTTCGCATTGTTTGTTGTATTGACGCTTCTCCTATAGCATTAATCATGGTAAAGCCCCCCTTTCATGTTCTGCTGATATCGTCTTGAAAAATCAGCAGACAGTAATTTTTATCCCTTCACCTGCTAAAACCTTTTTATGGAAAGTGAATTAGTCTTTTTTTTGCTGTTATCTATTGTGTTGTAAAAAAATTCGGTTTTTTTATTACTATTTTCCCTTTCTATTTTATGTTGAAATTGTTTAGCAATTTCGTGTTCTGCTTTTTCAGGTTTATCGCTTTGATCGCCACGGGTAATACGGTTAACAATATCAGCAGTAACATTATTATAAATGGCCTTTAGTTTTCCTTCTATGGAAATACTGATTTTGTCAGCCTGTTGCTTTTCAGCAGCGGCGTTGTCTTTTTTAGAAAGAGTATTTTTACTTAGCTGTCTGCTATAAACCTTAAGAACATTTTGCATTTGATAATTTGTTATTTGCATAATTTTTCTCCTGACTTACTTATCGGCATAATTGTTCAACAACTTTAGTAAAAAATGAAAAAAATGGATGTGAACATTTAAACAACCAAATAACTTATTGAAATAACGAAGTATACGGTTTTAAGAAAGGGCGTGTTGTCGGGATGTTATTTTAAATTAGATGGTGTTACTTGGAAGCGTAAGCGGAGAGATAAATTCTGATGAATTTTTTATGGCTTTCAAATGCGACTTCAGGAAGATTATCGAAATCAAAACAAGCTATATCAGATGCGTCATCTCCGGCTTTTGGGGTTCCGATATAATTTTCAATAAGATAGCCAATCATGAGGACTGTATTGTATTTGTCACTATGGTTTGAGGTGACACCAAGGAGCATACCGATATGACCGGTAAGATCCGTTTCTTCTTTTAGTTCCCTTAAGGCACCCTGTTCAGGTGTTTCTCCAAGCTCCATGAAACCTCCGGGAAGGCACCAGAAACCTTTTTTAGGCTCAACGCTCCTTTTGACGAGGAATAATCTTTTTTTGTCATCTACAACAACAAGACAGGTGGCAGGTACAGGGTTTTCATAAACTGGTTCCCTGCAGCTTTCACAGAAAAGGCGCACAGTTCCCTCTAATAATTTTTCCGAAAGCTGTGCGCCGCAATATAAACAATTGGTTTTTTTGCGCATCTCAATCGTCAAAATCGCCTTCAGGCCCTTTGTCCGAAGAGATCAAGCCGGCACGCTTTATAATTTTATCTTCAGTCCACTGTATCGGATCTTGAATTTTTTCCGCGTTTGGACCTGGATCGTATGAGTCCGCCTCAAGTATTGCTTCAATAGCAAGCGGTGCGGTATCTTTTGTGTTTAATACATTTACAAGCATGTTGTAAATAAAGTTTTCAACCCTGTTGGTCATTCTTTCCCTGATTTCTTTCGGCTGTCCCAGAAGTTTGTTTTCAAAGGGGAGGTTGAGTTTTTTGTAGTTCCCTCCCTTTAGTTCGTTTGCCCCGGCATAGACTGTCATTTCGTTCCAAATTTCTTCCGTAGTACCTTCTTCTTTAACCTTGATGAAGTTTCCATTATCGTCAAGAATGGCGTTTCCATAGTCATTAACTTCAAGACCCCATGAAATCATCTGCAGCGCTGTTGCCACATTTGCCTTGGTTGTTCTTGTTCTGTCAGCGATTTCTCTTAGTCGGTCCGAACTGTTTCCCGAAGTACCATGCTGGGCTCCTGATACCTTATAATCGGTGAGGGCATCGTGTATTTCTTTTGTTAAATCGATCTGTATCCCCTGGCTGCTTTCCTCAATTCCATGGGTTGTGCCATTATTTAATGCAATCCAGTCCGGGAAAATATCGTGGGCGTTCAATCCCTGAATTAAAAAGAGAGCTTCATTAACAGTTGAAAGACCTGATTTGCCTTTAATTTCACCAACTTCGGTCTCAAGACCGGCCCATTTGGGTATAAAGGAGTTCAACTGAATATTGGCAAGAAGATTTTTGGCATCCGGCATATGAGAAGCATCTATCGCAATTGAGGTTAATCCTGCATCAAAGAGACTCGGGATTTCTATCCTGGCTGCTTCTAAATCCTCTTCTTTTTTGATACCGTAGTGATCGGCATGTATGGCGACCGGAACGGTAATACCAAGCTCGTTGCACATCGCATCGACATGCCTGGCTATATTCCAGTAATTTACAGCGCAGTACGCATTGGCGCCACCTTCTGATCTGGCGATTTCAATGATAATAGCAGCATTTGCTTTTTGAGCAGCCTTTAATGCGCCGCGTATCACAAAGCTGTTCCTGCCGTTTGCTGCCATGGTCATGGCTTTTCCTTTGGCGAGCATTGCCCTGTCGATAAATTTCCCGCTTACAATGAGCGCTCTTGAATTCGGAAAAAGCTTTACAACATTGGGTGGACGGCCTTTTTTAAGTGCTTTTTCAAAATCTGTAGAAGAAATACTTGTTGCAGACATAACTTATCCTCCTTTAAGAAAAAAATCGTGAGATCTTGCAAAATATTCGAGACCTTTGGTAAGTTTAAATTATTACGAATTCATCACTATTGACGGTTTTGTAAAAAATCGAATTCATCAGGTTTTAGGTGTTAAGTTATATGTTTTATGTTAATGATATTATCTGTTTTAACATGGACTTAAAGTCTAAATCCTAAAACGTTTCGTAGAAAGTAGTTTTTGACTTTTTACAAGACCGTCATTCATTGATGAAGTCGTAAAAAGTATTACCGATGGTGCCCGCAGGAAATGCCCTTGGGGTGCTAAGTAGAAAGTTCCATATACAAGGCGCAGTGGTTTTTCAGGGACGAGGCAATACATGTAGTATGCCGAGTTCCTGAAAAA
>RCNF010000401.1_pt1 | contig 23606 bp, 21 predicted proteins | sample 2041311 | NCBI WGS metagenome assembly RCNF01 (sample SAMN09708228, study PRJNA481090) | Marine sediment metagenome, whole genome shotgun sequencing project. | biome: marine sediment; feature: ocean; material: sediment; isolation source: Sewage treatment plant 2 marine sediment (STP2) ... | reverse complement strand
CCCTGTTTGAGCGACAACTATGCGTACCTGGTCATCCAGGACGGCCGTGCAGCCATCGTCGACCCGTCTCAGGCCGACCCGGTGCTGAGGGCGATCGACGAGGCCGGCGTCAAGCTCAGCGAGATCTGGCTCACCCACCACCACTGGGATCACATCGGAGGGATCGAGCCGCTCATCGAAGAGTGTCCCATCGAGAACGTTCGGGGCTCGACGTACGACGCAGACCACAAGCGGATCCCGCGGCAAACCGATGCCTTGTCCGATGGTGACTCCTTCGACTTCGGCAGCGCGTCCGTCGACATCATCGAAATTCCTGGCCACACGCTGGGCGCCATCGCGTTCATTTCCGAAGGCAACCTCTTCAGCGGCGACACGCTCTTTCTCGCTGGCTGCGGCCGCGTCTTCGAAGGCACGATGGCGATGATGTCTGAGTCGCTTTCGAAGCTTCGTACGTTGCCTGTCGATACCCAGGTCTGGTGCGGCCACGAATACACCGTCAACAACCTTCGATTCGCCGCGACTGTCGAACCGAACAACCAAGACGTAGCCAGTGCGCTCGCTCGAGCGAGCGCCACGCGCGAAACAAGAGGATTCACCGTTCCCGGGCGCTTGGGCAATGAGCTCGCGACCAATCCGTTTCTGCGTTTCGACGACCCGGCCGTTGCCGCCGGACGAGATCCCGTCGCATCGTTCACCGCACTTCGTGAAGCCAAGGACGCGTTCTGATCATGAACGTTGCAGAACAGCCAAGAGCCCGTTGGACCCGGGACGAAAACGGAATCCCGCAGATCGTGTCCGACGACATCAATGGGCTGCACTGGGGCATGGGCTACTGCCATGCGATGGACCGCGGCCTGCAAATGCTGATCATGCGAATCCTCGGCCAAGGCCGGGCGGCTGAGCTGCTCGATGGAAACGACGAGATGGTGGAGGTCGACCGGTTCTTTCGGCGCATGAACTGGCGTGGCGGGACCGCCAAGGCCGCAAACACGCTCAGCCCGGACGCCCGCGCCGCATGCGAGGCCTATCGTGACGGGGTCAACGCGCGGTTTTCCGAATCGATGCCCTGGGAGCTCAAGCTCGTCAGGGTGCGGCTCGAGCCATGGACCATCGAAGACAGCCTCTTGCTCTCTCGCATGGCCGGATTTCTCACCATGGCGCAATCACAGGGAGAGGTCGAGCGACTCTTCGTCGAGATGGTTCAAGCCGGCATCGACGACGCGAACCTGGAGGCGCTGTTTCCAGGGAGCACGCAAGGCCTCGACCGTTCGATCCTAGCTCAGGTTGAGCTCGGCGAACGAATCGTTCCCGAAGCTGTGAAGTGGGGAGTCGCCGCGCCGCGGATGATGGCCTCGAACAACTGGTGCGTGTCAGGCGCACGAACCGCATCGGGGGCGGCGATGCTTGGCAACGACCCGCACCTCGAAACCAACCGGCTTCCGAATGTCTGGGTCGAACAGAGCTTTCGCTGGCCCGATGGCTACGCCCTTCTCATGACCATGCCCGGTTTGCCAGTACCGCTGGTTGGGCGGAACGATCACCTGTCCTGGGGCGCGACGTACACGTTCATGGATTCGATTGACTCCTGGGTTGAAGAGTGTCGCGATGGGAAGTTTCGTCGCGCCGACACCTGGGTCGACTTCGATCGGCGCGTCGAAACGATCAAGCGAAAGAAGGGCGAAGCCATCGTCGAGACCTATTGGGAAAACCAGCACGGCGTCCTCGAAGGAGACGCGATGCGGGCAGGGCACCGGCTCGCCACACGGTGGACGGGTGCCGATGGCGGGTCGCAGTCGATCAATGTCCTGATTCCGATGTGGACGGCCCGCACCGTGACCGAGGGAATGGCGGCTTTTGCGGACGTGGAGTGTTCAACTGGGTCTTCGCGGACAGCGCAGGAAACATTGGCTATCAGATGTCCGGCTTGATGCCGAAGCGTCCCGACGATTGGTCGGGTTTCGCGCCGCGGCCCGGTTGGGACGAGCGATTCGACTGGAAGGGGTTCGTGCCTGCCGACGAGCTTCCGCGCGTCCACAACCCCGAAGACGGGATGATCGTGACCGCCAACCAGGACCTCAACCACCTCGGCCGGGCCAATCCGATCAACGCGCCCATGGGCGACTACCGCGCGCGCCGCATCACCGAGCGCTTGCAGACGCGCGACGATCACGACGTGGACTCTTTTCGTGCCATTCAAATGGACACCTACTCGATTCAAGCGGCCGAGTTCATCGAGATCCTCGAGCCGCTTCTCGGAACGGGTCCCGTCGCCGACGCCCTTCGCGCCTGGGACTGCCGGTACGAGCTCGACTCGACGGGGCCGACCGCGTTCGAGCTCTTCTACTCGGAGCTGCTCGTCGAGATGTTCGGTCCCGCATCCGGTGCGCAGGTCATCGAGCACCTACGGGACGCGACGGGCACGTTCATCGACTTCTATCAGAACTTCGACCGCATCCTCGTGGCGGACTCCTCCCCCTGGCTCGGTTCACGATCGCGCGAGGAGGTTTGGCGAGCCGCGCTCGCGCGAGTGCCGGATGAGCCGCCCGTGCCCTGGAGCCAACGAAATCGACTCACCCTGAGCAACATGTTCTTTGGCGGGAAGCTCCCACGCTTCCTCGGTTTCGATCGAGGCCCGATTCCGATCCCCGGCGGACGCGCGACGCCGCACCAGGGTCAGATCTACAGCTCGGCCGGCAGGCTCACTTCGTTCACGCCATCGCTTCGTTTCGTCGCCGACATGAGCGCGCCGGAGCTGCACTCTGCGCTTTGCGGTGGCCCTTCGGACCGCCGCTTTTCGAAGTGGTACACGAGTGGGGTCGACGGCTGGCGTGCCGGCAGGCTCAAGGTACGGAAGCCGCCGCGCCAGGCCTGAGCGCGCGCCTAGCCGCCGCGCATCCTTTCGATCGACCGCTTCATGATCGAGAGCGTCCAGCCTCTAGGAAGCACTTTCGAGAGCAAGCCAGCAGACATGCGGTCGCCCAGGGTCGGGATCAGCGCCGGTTGCTTCCCGAGTGCGCGGAGCGCGCCCAGTGCCACCGGTTCTGGCCGACTCATCGGAATGTAGAACGGCAGATCCTTGCCGAGGGTCTGGTCTTGGACGGGCTTCGTGTCCGTCAGGCCGGGGCAGACGGCGAGCGCATCGACGCCGCTGCCTCGAAGCTCCGACCAAAGGCCGGACGCGAGGTTCAAGCCATAGCCCTTGGTGGCTGCGTAATGGCAGAAGTACGGCGAGCCGGAGAGTCCGGACGCCGATGAGACGATCACGATCCCGCCGCGACCCCGGGCCGCCATGGCCTTGCCCACGATGTAGGTCAGGACGAGGGTCGCGCGACAGTTCACATCGAGGGTGCGCAAATGCGCGTCCAATGAAATGTCGAAAAACGGATCGAGCAGCGAGATGCCAGCGTTGTTCACCAGAAGCCCAATCTCGAAGCCGTCGACCCATTCCTGCGCCCTATGCGAGAGGCCAGGGTCCGCGAGGTCACAGATCAGCGAGCGCGCATCGATTCGGTATGCCGCGCTCAGTTCTTCGGCGAGCGCGATCGTTTCGTCGCCATTGCAATCGACGAGCAGAAGGTCAAAGCCGTCCGCCGCCAGATGGCTCGCAAACGCGCGTCCGATCCCTCGCGCTGCTCCCGTGACGAGCGCGTAGCCCCCATAGCGGGCGTGGAGCCCGAGCTTGTCCGAGTCTGTCAAGTGGTTCTCCTCAGCCCAACGTCAGTCGACCGTTCGCACGAGTCCGATCGTGAATCCAGAAGGCGACCCAGACGACCAGAAGCCCCAGGATGCCGCCGAGTCCGTAGAACGGCGCAAGCCAGGTCGGCGCACCAAAGGTGAGATCGTGCGCGGCGGCGGTCAGTGCCAGCATCGTCCCTCGTGCGACCGCGACGGCGATCACCGAATCGCTCCGAACGCGCAGGTAGACGAGCACCCAGGACGCGATGATGCACCAGGGAAGGGCGAGCAAAACGCTTTCGATGCCCGGCGCGCCGTAGAGGTTTCCGATCGCCACCGAGGGGGCCAGCCAGAGCCACCACAGCAAACCGATCTTGGTCGAGCGACTCCAAAAGGCGCCGGGCACCTCGCGGAAGTAGTAGCCTCGAAATGCAATCTCCTCACAGAGGCCCGGAATGAGATTGAACGTCAGGCCCGCAGGCATCCCCATGGCGATCAGCGACAGGGGATGAGGCGGTGGGCTCTCTGCCAGGTACTCGTCGAACTGCGCGAGTTGGTCTGGCGGCACGGCCGAACGTTTGTTCTCGATCAGCTCTTCGACGGTCAGCACTGGGTCGAAGCCTGCGGCCCAGGTGACGAGCATGCCGACGAAGAGGATCGCCACTGGGAGAAGCCAGGCAATCCCCCACCATCGATTGACCGAGAATCGAATCCCGAGTGGCTTTAGGATGGGCTGCTTCAACCACGGTCCCTGAACGAGCAGAATCGTGACGAGTGCGGGCACCGTGTACCAAAACGAGATGGCTCGTCCGGCGGCTCCCGACCATTCGACCCCGTTGAGCCACATTCCGATGACCGGAGTCCAACTGCCGATCGCCATCAATGCGAACGGAACCCAAATCAAGCGTGACTTGGTGATTTTCGGGCTCAACGAAAGCGTTTCCACGCTGCGAGCTCGGCGTCTTGAAACGCCGCGTAGCGTTTCTGGAGGCGCACGAGCTCCCCGTAGACTCGCGGCAGCTGCGGCGCCAAGGCGAGCAGCACCCTCCCGGTCGCCTCTGCATCACCCGCTGCGCGGTGCGCTTGCTCGAGCGGGATGCTCAAGTGCTTTGCCACATCGCCGAGCCGTCGGCTCTTGAGCTCTTTGAGAATCTCTCGCGCCCAGACTAGCGGGTCCAGCCAGACCACGTCCTCGCGGGCCGCTGGAGGCATGTCGCCGGGCGTCATTCCCTTTGGTCCAACGCGCGCGATCTCTGCCAGCAGGAACCCACGATCGAAAGACGCGTTGTAGGCAACCGGGAGCTTACCCTGTAGAAACTCCAGAAGCCTTGGCATCACCGTGGCGAAGTCGGGCGCGCCGCGGAGCTCTTCGTCCGTGATGCCATGCACCGCCCGGGACTCTTCGGGTACCGGGATGCCGGGGTTGATCAACCAGCTATCTTTTTTGCTGACTTGGCCTTTCTCGAACGTGACCAGCCCAATCTCGATGACCCGGTCTGTCTCCGAGTCTCGACCGGTCGTCTCGAAGTCGATGACGGTCATCGGAATGTCCGCCCAGGAGGCACCTGGCTCGAACTCTTTGCACAGGCCCTCTACGTTTTGGATCGCGTCTGCGATCAGGTCGGCAATGCCTGGATAGTGGCGCCCCGTCGGAAAGCAGCCGCACACATCGGTTCGTCCCCGCACCGCCGGAAGATGCACCGCATAGCCGCCTCGGCGCAAGTCGTATAAGGGATAGCGTGGCTTCGACTTATCGAACGCGCTTTGCGCCCTCGCCAACCGGCAAAATGCACCCTGGGCACGCGCGTACCTCCTTGGTCACCTGGCTTCAGGCGCGAAGCCAGGGCGGGAAGATCGTCATGCGGATTGAAGACATCGATCGCCCGAGGGTGGTCGATGGTGCGGCGGATGAAATTTGCCGCGACCACGAATGGCTCGGGCTGGACTGGGATGAGGGGCCGCATTTTCAGTCCGACCATGACGAATCCTACGAGCGGGCGCTCGCCAGGCTACAGGCCGCGGGCATGGTCTACCCTTGCACCTGCTCGCGCAAAGAGATCGCGCAGATCGCCAGCGCGCCCCACGGGGAAGAAGGGCTTCGTTACCCTGGAACCTGTCGCAACGGCGTCACGAATCCGGATCGGCCGCCCGCGCTTCGGTTTCGTTTCGACGATCCATCGCCGGGCTTCGAAGACGCCTTGTGCGGGTCGTTTCCCGAAGGCCAGTCGGGGGGCGACTTCGTCCTACGGCGAGCCGATGGGATTTGGGCCTATCAGCTAGCCGTCGTGGTCGACGATGCCGAGGCCGGGATCAGCGAAGTCATCCGAGGGGAGGATCTGATCTCGTCGACACCCCGCCAGATCGCGCTCTATCGAGCGCTCGGCCATCCGGTGCCTCGGTTTGCGCACGTCGGCTTGGTCGTCGACGCAGACGGCAACCGTTTCGCAACGCGGCACGGAGCCGTCTCGATTTCATCGTTTCGAGAAGCGGGTCGCTCCGCTGAACGGGTCATCGGCCAGCTTGCCTGCTCGCTTGGTCTGACCCAAACGCCGGCGCCGATTTCGGCCAAAGAGCTGATTTCGGACTTTGCGCTCGACAAGATCTCCCGTTCATCGTTCACCTGGGATGCCAAGGGTTGACATTAATGGAAATTTCGACCCTGATTTGCGGGAATCACCGACACGGGAATCACCGACCGAGGACGCCGCAGTGACATCTAGCGAAAGGCTGATGGAGATCGTCGAGCGCCTAACGGAGCTCGACCCGGTGCGGACCTATCCCCATCGCGGCGCCACGCTGATCGCCGGCGTGGTGGGAGCCCATTCGTTTCTGCTCGAGCGCCCGGACGCAGCCCCCGTGAGCAGCGAGGACACGCTGACCAGCACGGACCCCACGCTCTCCCTGCCGCTACGGCAAGGTCGAGCGTTCGTCGGAACGCTTCATCTAGAAATCGTGGGCGACGCCCCCGATGGAAATCAGCTCGAGCTCCTGAAGTGGGCTTCTCGCCTTTTCGCGCGCGGGATCGACTACGCGGAACGGCTGACGGGTGAAGGTAGTCGAAGGCCGGGTGAGGCAGTCGAGCAAACCCTGCGGCGCGCCCCGCTCACCCCACGCGAACGGGACGTGGTTTCGCTCCTGGTCGGCGGTGGAAGCACCCGCGAGATCGCGGCCGAGACCGGGCTCACCGTGTCGACCGTGAATACCTACCTGAAACGCATTTTTTCCAAGCTCGGTGTGCATTCGAGAGTCGAGCTGATTGCCCGCATGGCCGGGACGGCTACCATCCCCCCGCGCCCGAACTACGACGCGCCGCACCCCGAGTGATGAGCAGAGAAGACGACCTCACACACCTGGATCGCGATGGTCAGGCCCGCATGGTCGACGTCGGAGACAAGAACGAGAGTGTTCGCGAAGCGCGTGCTCGCGCGACGCTCCGTATGAAACCGGAAACCCGACGCGTGCTCCTGTCCGGCGAAGTGCCGAAGGGTGACGCCCTGGCGACAGCGCGCATCGCCGGGATACAAGCAGCCAAACGAACTTCCGAGCTGATTCCCCTTTGTCATCCGCTCGCGATCACCGGTTGCGATGTTGCCTTCGAGCCAGCAGGCGATGAAGAACGCTTCGTCATCGAGGCGTCGGTTCGCTGCGCCGATCGAACCGGCGTCGAGATGGAAGCCCTCACGGCCGTGACGGTCGCAGCGCTCACGCTCTACGACATGCTCAAGGCGATCGATCGCGGCATGGCGATCGAAGAAGTCGTGCTTCTGGAGAAGTCCGGTGGTCGAAGCGGCCACTACCGGCGCGAAGGCTAGTCGCGCCGAACGATGCGCCGAACGGCGTACCAGTCATCTAGCGTGAGCTCGCGGGCGACGACGAGAACGGCGAGCGCACTCAGAAATCCAGCGCCGAGCGCCAGGAGAGCCATCAGGGCAGAATCGTGGGGGACGGCTGCCGCAGCCGCATACCCCGCGACCGACGCGAGCGCGGCTCGAGCCCAGGTAATAACCGGAACGAAAACGCCGAAAGAACGACGGATCACCCAGGCCGACAAGAGAAGGGCGACCACCATTCCAATCGCGGTCCCCGTGGCAGCGGCCTGCAGCATCTGATCGCCGAGGCCCGCCTGCATCACCAGAATACGGTTTGCGACCACGACCACGAGCAGCGAAACGCCTGCGATCATCGCGGCCACGGATGGCTTTCCCGCTCCACTGATCGCCGTGGCTGCAACAGCAAAGAGGGCGAACGCCACGACGCCGAAGACCAGAATCGACAACGCCGGCGCCCCTGCCAAATACTCCGATGGATACGCTAGCCGCATCACGCCCTCGGCCGCGCCCGAAGTCGGCGCAGCCACCAGCAAGAGCAGCAGCAAGGAAAAGCGCATCGCATGCTGAATCGTCGATTGTGCGGCTTCGCGATTCCCAATACTCGTCGCCCTGCTGATCATCGGGAACACGATGAATGTCATCGAGATGATCAACTGGTAGGGCACGAACGCGAAGGTCTGAGCAGCGCGGTAGTACCCGACGTACTGATTGGCGAGGTCGACCGCGGCCTGGCCGGTCACCGCGCTTGCGAAGGCGATCTCGGTCGCCGTTCGCTTGAGAACCTGCAGGTCGATCATCAGGATGCCGTTGAGGCAAATCTGGTAGGTCCAAATCGGCGCCATGAAGCCGATCCAGCGACGTCGTTGGATCTTCTCTCCGGGCATCCCGGCCTTTCCAAAGCCGATCCAAATCAAGCTGATCGTCACGATGGTGGTCGCGGCCGTTGCGAACCCGGCAACGGCCCCCATCGCTCCGAACCCCAGCGCCGCTCCACCCAAGATGCCGACGACACGGAGCGTCGAGAAGGTCACGTCCAGGCGTGCCTGCTTGGCAAACCAGTGCCTGCCGTTGAGGCTGCCGACGACCGCGGCGTAGAGCGCATACGCAAACACCACCACCGATGCAATTCGCACGAGTCGAGTTAGCTGACCGTCCAACAAGAGCTTCGCGATCGCTGGCGCCAATGCAAAGAGGGCCAAGGCGAGGGTGCCCCCGACCAGGGCCTGAATGCGGAGCCCTTGTCGAAGAGTCACCTCCGCACGGCTTTCGTCTTCACTCACGAATTTCGAAACCGATTGGATCGTCGCGACAATCAGCACATTGGTGAGAATCGACACACCGCTCATCGTCGCCGAGTAGAGTCCGAATTCCTTGGCTTCGCCGAAGATCCTCGGCAGCAGCAGTTGGATGGCGTAGCTGCTGAGGATGAAGTAGCCCTTCGCGCCAGCAATCGACACCAGGCCGCGACCGGCTCGGCGCGCGTCTTCGGAGGAATTCACCGCGGCCGGTTGTGCCGCTCCCCGTCGTGATGGTCAAGGGTTGACTTGGATCGGCGCATCAAGCCAACTACGCCCCAGTGAAGCTGCTGTTTTTCAGGTCGAGGCGGGGGGCCTACGGGCGCTTGATGTCGGCGGCGGGCGTTCTGGCTGCCGTGGTTCTCATGGGAGCCGCCGGATATCACATGGTCGGCGAGGGCCGATGGTCCTGGTTCGATTGCTTCTACATGACCGTCATCACCCTTTCGACGGTCGGTTTTGCCGAAACGCTCGAGGGCATGAACGAGATCCCCGAAGCGCGGGTGGTGACCATCAGCCTGATCATTCTCGGCAGCGGCACCTTGCTTTATTTCATTTCGAGTCTCACCGCTTTGATCGTAGAAGGTGATTTACAGGGAATTCTGAGGCGCAGGAGTATGGACCGAGCAATTGAGAAATTGAGTGAGCATGTCATCCTTTGTGGCATCGGAACGACGGGCTGGCACATCGCGACCGAGCTGCGCGCGGTCGGGGTTCCCTTCGTGGTCGTCGACAATGACCGGGAGAGGCTCGATGAGCTCAACGAGGAGTTTGGAGACGAGCTTCTCTTCGTTTGCGGCGACGCTACGGACGACCATATTCTCGATCTTGCCGGCGTCGAGCGAGCTCGGGGGGTGATCTCGGCGCTCAACGACGACAAAGCCAATCTTTTCGTGACCATCAGTGCCCGCGCCCTCAACCCGACGGCACGTATCGTGGCCAAGTCGATCGAGCCGTCCACCGAACGCAAGCTCAGGCGGGCAGGCGCCGACGCGGTCGTCGCGCCGAACTACATCGGCGGAGTGCGGCTGTTCAGTGAAATGGTGAGCCCGAAGACCGTGGCCTTCCTCGACCGTATCGTTCAGTTTGGCGGCGGAATCAGCGTCGGTCTCGAAGCGATCGATGTGCCTGCGGAGAGCCCACTCGTAGGACAACGCCTCGCCGAAACAGACATTCGGGAGGCGGGGGTGCTCGTCGTGGCGGTTCACCGGGCCGATGGGGACTACGTCTACAACCCCGGGGGCGAGCACATGGTCCAAGCGGGGGACTCGTTGATCGTTCTCGCAGAGTCCAAGGACGCAACTCGGCTGAGGAACACCCTCGAGGGCTGATCGACGCGATTCAGGCCCGATCGAGCCGCGGCTTTCGAGCCCGATTTCGGCGCTTCGCAGACCTTGACGGCCACGTTCGGGTGGTTAGGTTGGCGCAACTCCGACGAGAGCGCGGAGGTAGAAGGAGACAGGAAAACATGGGAAAGATTATCGGCATCGACCTCGGGACGACCAACTCTGTCGTCGCGGTGATGGAGGGCAAGGACCCGAAGGTCATCGTCAATGAGGAGGGTGACCGGATTACACCGTCGGTGGTGGCATGGGACGACCAGGGCGAAGTTCTCGTCGGCCAGATCGCCAAGCGGCAGTCCATTACCAACCCCGAAGGCACCGTGTACTCGGCGAAGCGCTTCATGGGGCGCCGTTACGACGAGCTCGGAGATGACGCCACGCGCATGCCCTACCACGTCATCCAGCGCGAGAATGGCGACGCTGGTTTCGAGGTCCGCGGCAAAAAACTCTCCCCACCGGAGGTCTCCGCGCACGTCCTCCGCAAGCTGAAGAAAGCTGCGGAGAACTATCTCGGAGTGCCCGTCACCGAAGCGGTGATCACCGTTCCCGCATACTTCAACGACTCTCAGCGTCAGGCCACCAAGGACGCTGGTAAAATCGCCGGCCTCGACGTGAAGCGAATCGTCAACGAACCGACCGCGGCTGCGTTGGCGTACGGCCTCGACAAGACCGAGGACCATCTCATCGCCGTCTTCGATTTCGGCGGCGGTACCTTCGACGTCTCGATCCTCGAGGTGGGCGACAAGGTCGTGGATGTGGTCAGCACGAACGGCGACACCCATCTCGGCGGCGACGACATCGACCAACGCATCATCGAGTACCTGGTGTCAGAGTTCAAGAAGGACACCGGCATCGATGTCGGCAAAGATAAGATGGTCCTGCAGCGGCTCAAGGACGCTGCAGAGAAGGCGAAGATCGAGCTCAGCACGAAGCTCGAGACCACGGTCAACCTTCCCTTCCTCACGGCCGATGCGGCTGGCCCGAAGCATCTCAACATCCGGATCACCCGAGCCAAGCTCGAGTCGATTATCGACGATCTGGTTCAGCGCACCCTCGAGCCCTGCAAGAAGGCGCTTTCCGATGCCGGCAAGACCGCTGCGGATATCTCCGAGGTCGTCTTGGTCGGAGGCTCGACTCGCATCCCCGTGGTGCAAGAGACCGTGACCAAGTTCTTCGGCAAGGAGTCTCACAAGGGCGTGAACCCCGATGAGGTCGTTGCACTCGGCGCCGCCGTTCAAGCGGGCGTGCTCTCGGGCGACGTCCAGGACATGGTTCTGCTGGACGTCACGCCGCTCAGCTTGGGTGTCGAGACCCTCGGCGGAGTCATGACCGCACTAATCACGCGGAACACGACGATTCCGACTCGCAAAGAGGAGGTGTTCTCGACGGCTGAGGACAGCCAAACCAAGGTCGAGATTCACGTCCTTCAGGGCGAGCGCGCCGAGGCGACGAACAATCGCACCTTGGGCCGCTTCCACCTCGAAGGCATCATGCCAGCGCCGCGCGGCATCCCGAAAATCAAGGTCATCTTCGACATCGACGCGAACGGCATCCTCTCGGTGACGGCGAAGGACGAGGCGACCGGCAAGGATCAGAAGGTCACCATCACCTCGAATAGCGGTCTGTCCGACGACGAGATCGACAAGATGGTTACCGACGCCGCGTCACACGAGGAAGAGGACCGCAAGCGCCGAGAGCAAGTAGAGGCACGCAACAAGGCCGATCAGCTTGCGTACGGCGTGGAGAAGGCTCTGGCGGAGGTCAAGGACAAGCTTCCTGCCGAGAAGGTCGCCGAGGTCGAGGGCAAGGTGAAGTCGCTGCGCGAAGCGATCGAGGCCAACGACGCCACGGCCATGGCTAGCCAATCGGAGGCGCTAGAGGCGGCGATGAAGGAAATCGCCGAGGTCGCCTACGCCGCCGCGGCGTCCCCGCCCGAAGGGGCGGCTAGCGGTGCGCCCGGAGCGGCCGGCGCCGAGGAAGCCGGCAAGGGCGACGATGACGTCATCGACGCCGAGTTCGAAGAAGGCGACTGAGCGCGTTCGAACGAGCCCACTGAAGCCCTGCTTGGCCTTGCGCCGTGCGGGGCTTTTCATTGTGCTTGCCCCAGTCGCTCAAGCCCCTATGTACTAGGGACGGCCGCCCGGCGTCGGGGGCTGACTAACTATGCCGGCACTCGATATCCCTTTCTTCGGCACTCTGGTGCTCTGTCTCATCTTGATCAGCGCATCGTACACGATGGCTGTAGCGATGGGCGCGGGCCAGGGTCGTCCACATCTCCTCCCATCTGCCCGCTGGGGCACCTATGCGACCTGCGCGCTCGTGCTCGTTGCGATTCTGGTCCTGGCGTACGCGTTCCAGGTCCACGACTTCCGCATCCGGTACGTCGCCCGCTACAGCGATCGCTCGATGCCCTGGTGGTACCTCATCACCTCCCTGTGGGGAGGCCAGGACGGCTCGCTCCTCTGGTGGTCGTTCCTTCTCTCGGGCTACACCTTCTTCGCCGTTCGCTGGCTTCGCGGCCGCTATACCGAGCTCCAACCCTGGGTCATCGCCACCCTGATGAGCATCTTGATCTTCTTCGCGATCTTGATGCTCTTCGCCGCGAACCCGTTCGCGACTTACATCCGAACGACGCCGGGAGATGGCGAAGGGCTCAATCCACTACTTCAGAACTACTGGATGGCGATTCATCCGCCGGTCCTCTACATGGGCTTCGTCGGTTGGTCGGTGCCGTTTGCGATTCTGGTAGCCGCAATGGTCACCGGTCGCCTCGGCAACGAGTGGGTCCGCGCCGCGCGCCTTTGGTCGATGATCGCCTGGACGTTCCTCTCGATCGGCCTGCTGCTCGGCTGCCTCTGGTCGTATGAAGAGCTGGGCTGGGGCGGCTACTGGGCCTGGGACCCGGTCGAGAACGCTTCGTTCATGCCCTGGCTCGTAGGCACGGCCTATTTGCACTCCGTGCTGATCCAAGAACGCCGGCAAATGATGAAGATCTGGAACGTCTTTCTCTTGTTTCTGACGTTCTTCCTCACGATTTTCGGCACGTTTTTGACTCGGTCGGGGCTGATCGCGAGTGTTCATTCCTTCGCTCGCTCCGACATCGGGCAGTACTTCGTTTGGTACATGGCGTTCCTTCTCATCGCGATTGCCGCGCTGATGATTTGGCGCATTCCGAAGCTAAAGGCCGACAACGAAATCGAGTCGCTCGTCAGCCGTGAGTTCGCATTCCTGCTCAACAACTGGGTGCTGCTCGGGATGATGGTCTTCGTGCTGATCGCGACCACCTTCCCGCTGCTCAGCCAGTGGGTGCGGGGCGAGGAGGTCACGGTTGGCCCAGGCTTCTACAACAAGTGGATGGTCCCTCTAGGCATCGTGCTTCTGTTCCTCGCGGGGCTCGGGCCCTTGGTCGCCTGGCGCAAAGCGACTGGTTCCAAGCTCATGCGGGCAATGGCCTTTCCGCTGGGCGTGGGTCTCGCCGTTGCCTTGTTGCAGGCTGTCTTTGGCGCGCGCCTTGGGTACCCGTCCGTCGTCGAGCCAACCGAGATTTACGATACCGCCACGGGTACCATGCTCGCCTGGATGTCGGCCATCGCTCCGGGCGTTTCATTTGCGACCTGCGCGTTCGTGCTTGCAAGCGTGGGGCAAGAGTTCTGGCGTGGCGTGCGCGTTCGCATGAGGAAGGGCGAAGGCGCAGGCACTGCGCTCGTCAATCTGATGTCCAAGGGGCGTCGCCGTTACGGCGGTTACATCGTGCACATCGGCGTCGTCTTCATGTTCATCGGCTTTACGGGCGCTGCCTACGACGTCGAGCAGGAGAGCGCGCTTCGCCCAGGCGAATCGATGGACATCGGCAAGCACACGGTGCGCTACGACCAGCCCCGGATGGAGACCGACCCGAACAAGCGAATGATCTTCACGGACATGACGCTTCTCGATAAAAACGGAAACGAGGACGGCCAGGTCGCGCCCGGCAAGTTCATCTATCGAACGCATCCGCAGATGCCTACGACCGAAGTGGCAATTCGCAGCCGCCCCGCCGAAGACGTCTACGTCATCATGAGCACCGTCGATCCGTCGACTCAGCGCGGCACCTTTCGGATCATCATTCGTCCCTTGGTTGCTTGGATTTGGTTCGGGGGGATCGTGCTCTTATTCGGCGCACTCCTCGGCATGTGGCCGACAGGTCGTGAGCTTCTTCGCGATGAAGCGCCCCGCGCGCGGCGTTTTCGATTTTCGCCAGCAACAGCAGTGGTCGGGTTCGCAATCCTGATCGCGACGATGATCGCCTGGGTGGGTGTCGCGTCGGCGCAGAACGACAGCAGCAGCTCGCTGCATGCCGGGTCGGTGGTCATCAACGATCCCGTCGAACGGCAATTGTTTGGTCGCCTTCTGTGTCAGTGTGGCGACTGTGCGCGCCTGCCGCTCGATACCTGCGCTTGTGGCTGGGCCGACGACAAGCGCATCGAGGTTCGCGAGCGGCTCGCTGCCGGCGAGGAGCCGACGAAAATTCAGGAGTCATATCGAGCGCAGTATGGTGCCGCCGCCCTCGCGATACCCTCGGACGAGGGTCTCGACCGCGCCCTGTGGGCGGTGCCCATCGCCGCAATGGCTCTCGCGGTCGGCTTCATCGTGCTGCTCGGCCGTCGCTGGCAGCGTCGCGGCGTGGCGCCAAGGGTGTCGACCGCCTCCGACACCAGCGAGAAGATCGAGTACGACTCGCGCCTCGACGCGGAGCTCGATCGCCTGGAGGAGAGCTGATGGCGGACTACCTGCCGTGGTTCTTCGTCATCGGTGCGTCGCTGGCCCTGGTCGCCGCGCTGGTCAGCCTCTGGCTGAGCCTGAGCTTGGCGCTGTCTAACGAGCTCGTGGGCGGAGCCCGCACGCAACTCACGACCGATGTTCGCCGCGACTTGCTGACCGAGAAAGAAAACCTGCTTCAAGAGATTCGTGACATCGCGTTCGAGCATGACGCGGACAAGCTCTCGGACTCCGATTACGAAGAGATCAACGCCAAGCTCCGCGCACAGGCGCGCCATGTCCTTCACGAGCTGGACGTCGGTGCCGGGCCGTTCAGAGAAGAGGCCGAGGCGCTGATCGCCGAGCGGCTTTCCGACGAGGCATGATGCGAATTGCAGCTCTGATCGGCCTTCTTTTGTGGGCCCCGACGATCGTATCGGCACAGCAGGACGAAACGGTGGTCAATCGCGTCCTCGGCAACGTACCGGAGCTCGTGACCTCGGTCGTCGACCCTGAGCTCCCCAAGGGTAGCATCGTGGTCGACGTCATCGACCCGGCTGGTGCGCCCGTCCCGAAACAGGCGGTGCGCCTCGGTCTCATGGAGCAGTCCGGCGGTCGCGAGAGCAAAGCCTGCGTCACCGACGGCAAAGGGAGCTGCTCGTTCAGCGACTTGCTGACCGACGCCAAGCATTCCTATCGGGTGAACGTGCCGTTTGAAGGCGCGCGCTATAGCTCGACCCCGTTCCGGCTCGACGCCGTGAAGGGGCAGCGCGTGCGGGTGGTCCGTCTCCCGATCACCAAGGACAACAGGCGCATCTTCCAGGTACTGGGCCGCACGATGGTCGAGTTCCGGGACGGCCGCGCTCGGGTAAGTCAAGACGCTCGGCTCACGAACCTCGGAGAGTCGACTTATGTGTTCCCCGAGGGTGGGATGAGGATTCGCTTGCCCGAAGGTTTCAAGGCTTTCGACGCCTTGGAGGTCATGACCGACCAGCGCGTCAGCGCCACGGATGAGGGCCTCGAGATCAGCGGCTCGATCCTGCCCGGCCGCGCCGACCTGCGCTGGGCCTACGACATCCCGCTCGGTGGCAACTCGCTTTCGATCGAGCAGTCCGTGCCGTTTTCAACCATGGAGTATCAGGTCGTCAGCGACTACATCGACGGCATGACCCTCGAAGTCGAGGGCTTTCAAGTCGCCCGGGTGCACGAGGGAAGCGACCGCCGCTTCCTCGTCGCAGGGGTCATGCGAGGCCCCGGCGATGCGCCGATCGATCCTTTGAGGATTCACATTCGCGGCATCCCCGGGGGCGGCCCGCTGCCCTACATCGCCGCGCTCGTGGCCGCGATCTTCATGTTCCTCGGTATCTGGCTTCTTTTTCGACCGTCGGACCAGACCGCCGCCCTGGTCAAAGTCCGCCAAGATCGCCGCACCGAGCTCCTCGAGGAGATCTCCTCGCTGGAAAGCCAGCGGAAAGCCGAATCGATTGGACCGAGTTTTTATGAGCACCGCCGGCGAGAACTGACCGATGAGCTAGCAATCGTGCTTCGCATGCAGAGCGAGGCAACGGGCCATTGATTCGGGGCGCCAGGCCGCGTATGTTCGCCGCCCACCGCGGCTAAAAGAAGAGGGAACCCATGGCAGAAGGCCTGAATCGTGTGACGCTCATCGGGAACTTGGGCGCTGACCCGGAGCTCAAATACACCCAGAGCGGGCAAGGCGTCCTGCGCCTTCGCTTGGCGACCACCGAGTCGTACATGAACCGTTCGAACGAACGCCAGCAACGCACCGATTGGCACACCGTCATCGTCTGGGGGAAGCGTGGCGAAGCCCTCAACAACATTCTTTCCAAAGGCCGGAGCATCTGTGTCGAGGGCCGGATTCAATACCGTCAGTGGGAAGACAAGGACGGCAACAAGCGCAATTCGACCGAAATCGTCGCGCAGAACATCGTTTTGTTGGGCAGCGGGCGAGGCCGCGACTCGAGCGCGCCCGGTGAGTTCGGTGGCGGTGGCGATGGCGATGGCGGCAGCGGCGGCAGCAGCGGCGGCGGCGGCAGCAGCAGCGGGGGTGGTGGCAGCACTCCTCCGACCGACGACTTCGGCGACGACGACATTCCTTTTTAGCTAGGGCCGGACGCCTTCGGCGGCGGTTTGTCCCGCCCCACCACCCCCACGCTATCGCCTACCTCGACGTAGCCTCTGGCTACGCCTGGGGGTCCTTCCTTGTCTCGCTTGCGCCTCGCACCCTCCGCTCGGTCCGCCACCGTGATTCCCGCCTCTTCAAGCTTGGCGAAAAAGGCGAGTCGCCTACGGTTGTTGGACTGGTGTTGGGGCTGGGGCTTCGGGGGGGAGGGCGGCGTGCTCGGCTGCTAGGGCGGCTTCGAGTGCGGCCTTTTCAGCCTTCTTGAGCTCCTTGGCTTCGCGGGCGATGCGGGTCTTCTCGGAGACGTAGGCCACGGACGCCGCAACGACGATGCCGACCTCCAGTGCGAGCGCGATGACGGAGTAAAGGTCGGGCTTTGCGCCTTGGACCATCGCGAGGATTCGCCCGCCGGCGAAACCCGCGCCGCAGACTAAGAACGTGAGCACGGCGGCCAAGCGCAGACGCTGAAAAGCGGCGCCAAAAACGGCGAATGTGCCCAACGCCGACCAAAGACCGACGTTGACGGCCGTTGACTCGATGTAGAGAGGGCCACGCGAAATGTCGCCGAGCCCCATCCAGTCTGGCAGGACGGCTCCCGCAAAAAACAAGGAGAGCATCGCCCAGCCGATGGAGCCGATGCCGAGAAGAAAGAGCACGTTGCGCGCCATGCGCGGACGATACCGCTGTTCGCTTTTCAAAGGAAGTTAGTCCAGTGTTGCGGCGTGTCGAAGGTTCGCGCCGACGTATTGCTGACCCAACGAGGCCTGGTTCAATCGAGGGCGAGGGCGCAGGCCTTGATTCTGGCCGGCAAGGTCTTCACGGCCGGCCGGCGGGTGGAAAAGAGCGGCGAATCACTCGACCAGGAGGCGCCCCTCGAGGTGCGCGAGCCTGATCACCCGTTCGTTTCGAGGGGCGGGGTCAAGCTCGCAGGTGCACTCGACGCGTTCGGCTATGAGCCGTCGGGCAAGGTCGTGGCCGACTTCGGCGCGTCCACCGGAGGCTTTACCGATTGCCTTCTTCAGCGCGGAGCGGCGAGGGTCTTTGCCATCGACGTGGGCTATGGGCAGCTCCACCACAAGCTACGGAAGGACGAGCGTGTTGTCGTCATGGAGCGTTGCAACGCGCGGCACCTGAAGCAGGCTGACTTGCCCGAGCCCGTTGACCTCGTCGTGATCGACGCTTCGTTCATCGGACTCGAGAAGCTTCTTCCGGCCGCCCGCGCGTTGTTGCGCACCAATGGCGAGGTCCTCGCACTCGTCAAACCTCAGTTCCAGGTCGGCCATGGCAAGGTCGGCAAGGGCGGCGTGGTCCGCGACCCCGAACACCGACGCGAAGCGATCGTGAGCCTGGTGGCGGATGCCGAGCAGCTCGGCTTCAAGCTGGTGGCAGAAGCCGACAGCGTGATCACCGGCCCAAAGGGCAATCAGGAGACATTCATTCGACTACGCCGGTCGGCGGAGGGACCCGCTCTGTGAAGCCGGGGATCACGGGCATCCAGCCCTGGTCGACCTTGCTCTTTCGAACCTTGACCCACCAGACCTGCTCGCATGCCTCCGGTTGCTCTTCGCTCAGCCCATTGAATGCATCCCCGAGGCTGCATGGCGTCCAGCCCGGGCCTTGCTCGGTCCCGACCATGCACATCCCGCGTGAATTGTAGAACAAGAAGGAGCCGACCTCCCCTTTTGCAACGGCCAGGAGCTGCCGTTCCACCTGGATCCCTTGATCCCAAACCTTGCTTTTCACGTACAGATCTCGCTTGGCGATCAAGCGCCGCGGCTTGATGATCCGCACCTCGCTGTCTTCCACCTCGATGAGCTCGCCTGATTTCCACGTGACCGTAGCCGTCACGAACGCGGCCGACGTCGGTTTCAGCTTGAGCCTCACCTTTTGATACCGGTCGCCCCAGCGAAGGTTGCGATGGTCGGGGGGGTAGGGCCAACTGTGTTTGGCGAGGGCGTTCGACTTCAGGTCGTGGTCGCAGCCTAAACCAAGCGCTTCGGATGCCGGTGTCGCAGTGCTGGGAGCGCTATCGCTTTTCGTACACGCCGTTCCAAGCGTGGCTGCGATAAGCAAGCCGGAGAAAATCGAGATGGTTCGCATCATGCAGCCTGGTTCCCGGGGGTGGATTCGAACCACCATTCACAGGTCCAAAGCCTGTTGTCCTGCCCTTAGACGACCCGGGAGCGATTCTCCTCATAACACGCATGCGCGCCCCCTCAAGTTGCGAACCCAATGCTTGCCCGAGGTCCATGCTTAGTGCCATACACGTGACACATCGACATTAGGGAGTGTGCCTGTGGGCGACGATCAGAAATACCCAGAGTGGCTGTTGTGGTTCTCCGAGCATGGCGTTCGGGTGCTCATTCTTCTCGCCATCGCGTTCATTGCGTTCGTCTATTCGCGTAGCCGAAGCAATACCGAGCAGCGGCTCGACGCGATTCAGGACAGCGTGCAGTTCGAGACGCCTCGGTCTTATACGCCGCCGAACCTCGATGCATATGCGGCAGCTGACATCACCGTCCGGTCCCTCCCGGTGCACCAGGCGGCGTACGTTCCCGTCTACTCTCACATTTACTATGACGGCGGGCGTCCGTACCTTCTCGAGGCGACGCTGAGCATTCGAAACATCGACCCCAAGCGCTCGGTCTACGTGAGCGCGGTCGAGTACTACGACACGAATGGCAAGCTATCCAAAAAGCTCGTCGATCGCCTGATCAAACTCGGGCCGCTTCAGACAATCGAGTTTCTCGTCGAACGGCATGATGTCGCCGGAGGCTCAGGCGCGAACTTCATCGTGGAATGGCATGCGGCTAGCAACGAGACGAATCCTCCTCTGATCGAGGCCGTGATGGTCGGGCGTTCCGGCACAAATGCGATTTCGTTCGTTCGAAAGGGCGAACCCTTGCCTCGGTGGATGTCGACGCAGTAGCGAACGGTCATCTCACCGGCTTGACCGGTGGTGGCAAGTAGAGCGGGTCTAGGGACTCGGGCGTCGGCAGATACATGCGTAACTGCAGCGAGAACGCGCCATCGGGTGCGGGAAGCCAATTGTCGGCTTTCTCGCTCCCGGGCGATTGGTGCTGGATGTAGATGGTAAGCGAGCCGTCTTTGCCGTGCCTCAGCTTGCTTCGATCGCCAATCGAGTAGCGCGCAATTGCGTTCGACACCATGAGCTGGTCCGGCAGGCTGTACATCGTCATCGACCAAAAAGCGTCGACCGACGGGAGCTCGTCCTTTTCGAAGCGCATCACGTATCGGTGTTTCGATCCATCGAGGAGATCGCCGAAAACATCGCTGTTCGCGATCGGGTAATAGGCTTCCTCGACGTCGTTCCCATACAGGCCCACCGTGGCAGCGACGGCACGGGCCAAGTACTTGGTCCGCATCACTTCGCCGGGCCCGAAAATACCAGCCATTGCTTGCCAGCCATGGCCCTCTCGCGCCGAGACGCCTTCTAGCTGGCTCGGGTCGTAAGCCGCCTTGTCAATCGCCACCATGCCTTGGCCGACGCCTCTTTCGAGTGCATCCCGAAGCTCGGGGCTCAACGACCGCGAAGCGCCAAGCGCCCCAGCTCGAATCCCGATCCTGGAGAAGCGGCCCATGAGCTCCGCCTCTTCAGGCGCGACGGCGACTTCGGTCAGAAGAAAATTCAGCAGGTCGATGAAGGCGGCCGACTTCGCCCGACTCGAATCGTACGCGGGAAACGTGATTCCGGCGGCAACCGGAGCACCTTTGCGTCCAAGGAAGACGTTCAATGGCGTCAGGCGGTACTGCTCTTGAAGCGCTACGACGGCCGCGACGTCGTCGGGCCCGCCCACTTCGGTTCGAATGATGCAGTAAACGAAGCTGCTTTCGCTTTGGAAGACGGCTCTTGCATCACGCGGCTGGGTTCCGTTCCATTCCGGGCCCGCAATTACATAGCTGCCGGCCTCGGTGCCAGTTGCGCGGGTTCCGATGTAAGCGAAGTTGTGTGTGAACATGTCGACGAGTTGTACGGAGTAGTAGCGATTTTCAATCTTCGGGACGGTGATGACGACCGGCTGTGCTCGCAGGTCGAGCCAGGCGAAGGAATACATCGTGTCGTTGTTCGGACGAACGATGTCTTTGAACTCTGGTCCGAGTAGCTCGGACTTGTGCACCAGCTCGTCGAAGCCGTCTATGTAACTCGGCGCGGCCCGATCGATGGCTTGAACGAACATCGTCCGGTAGTTCTCGATCATCGGAAACGCGTAGATGTACGCCTCTTTGGCAATCTCGGCCGCCTCGCCGAGCGATGGCGCCACCGATGCAGTCTGCGAGCGAGGCGTCGCCCCATCCTTGGCGCACGCGGACACCAGCAGCAATACGCTCATCCAAACGATCGGCATTTGAAACTTCATCTCTGTACCCCCTTTGCATCTGATTTCGCAGACACCCTTCCACGCAGTCATGTCGATTCTATTGGTACACGGACAGCCGCTTGTTGAAGTAGAGCTTCGCCATGGGGAACGCGAGCGCGAAGACGACAAACATGCAGACCGCGACGGTAAGCAACACGCGCGGATCATCTTTGAAGTTCGCCGTGGCGATGGTTGCCGCCGCACCGATGTTGCGCGCGGCAGTGATGAGGCCGAGGGTGACCTTGCCCTTTTCCCCTCCGGGGCCGAGCAGGTAGCCAACGCCAAATGCCGCAAGTGTGAGCACGATGGCCGAGGTTATCGTCCCGGTGCCGATTGTCGCGAATAGGGGGTCCCCGTGGATCACGACCGCAAGGATCAGGAAAAGGATCAGCGAAAGATTAACGACGAGATTGGCGGGCTTGAGCATCCTGGCCGCCAGGCCGTCTTTGAAATGCCGAATCCCGAGACCGATCACCAGGGGCACGAACATCTGCAGAAGAAGCGGCTTGGCGATCGCCCAGATATCAATTTGCGTCCCGGGTATGAGGAACGGCAGAACCAGTGGCATGTAGATGATCGTGAGGACGGTCAGCAGCATCGTTGCCGCAATCGAGTTGGGCACGTCGCCGGCCGCGGCGCCAACCAGCTTCGGCGTGTACGGCGCTCCGGCGGAGAACCCGTAGAGCAGAACGCCGATCATGTAGGGACGCTCGAGGGGGAACCAGACGCTCATGGCGTAGACGAGGAGTGGGGTCAGGATCAGATTCGCGATCAGCGCCCGCGCCACGATCGGCGCGTTCCTGAGTGGCTTCAACACCTGATCGAAGGTAACCGCCAGGCCAGCGCTGAAGAGAACACCTGCGATGAACACCGCAATCGAGATATTTAGGATGATTTCTAGGGTCTCGTACATTCGTAGGGCTCGGGGTTTGTAACACCGAGGCTCGAATCAGCGCTAGTCTCTGTGAAGCGCCAAGCCGCCGAGCCGGCCGAATCTGCTAACCTGGCTCGCGTGAGGTGTGCGACAGCCAGGGCGCGGACGCTGACGGTCATGATCTTCGTCGTGACGATGGGGAGTTGCAGCACTGAGCGCGGGACGCCTTCGGGCTACCAGGGCATCATCGAGCACGATGACCGCCATCTTGGCTTTCGAGTGGGCGGCCAACTTCGAGAGATTCGCTTTGATCGCGGAGACCTCATCGAAGAGGGGGCGCTAATCGCGGCTCTCGACAACACGGCCGAGCTCCCGATCCTGCTGGCTCGAGAGGCGGATCTGGCTCGCGCGCGGGCCAAGGCCGCGCTGGTCTATGCGGGGCCGCGCGTCGAAGAAGTCCGCTCGACGATGGCTGAGCTGGACGGCGCTCGCGCTGTGCTCCGCGAATCGAGGATCAACCTCGATAGGAACCGAAAGCTCCTCGAGCAGTCGGCGGCCGCGCGATCACTCGTTTCCGAGAACGAAGCGACGTATGCCCAGTCCAAGGCGCAGGTACGAATGCTTCAGCAGCGGCTGAGACAGTTGCGCGAAGGCGCCCGGCCCGAGGAGCTCGCCGCCTCCGATGCCGAGGTCACCGCAGCGGAAGCCGTCGTCGACGCCGAGAAAGAGCGCTTGGCCCTCTATACCTTACACGCGTCCGAACGCGTGACGGTGCTCGACGTCCCGGTGAGGATCGGCGAGGTGGTTTCTGCTGGCGCCACGGTAGTCACCGTCGCCGATACGACGCATCCCTACGTCGATGTGTTCGTTCCTCAGCAGGAGCTCTCTGGGCTCGAGGTCGGTCTTCCCGCGCGGATTCGTGTCGACGCTGAGCGCGGGTCCTTCGATGGCGAGATCGAGCACATCGCTCCAACCACGGAATTCACGCCGCGTTTCCTTTTTTCACCGACGGAGCGCTCCAATTTGGTCGTTCGCGTTCGAGTTCGCATCAGCGACCTGGACGAGCGCCTGCACGCTGGCGTGCCCGCCTTCGCCACCTTCGAGTCGAAGGGCGAGTAGCGGTGGAGGATCCCGTCGTCGCCGAGGGGCTTGCTCGTCGCTTTGGCAAGCTCGTTGCCGTCAGCGACGTGAGCTTTCGCGTCCATCGCGGCGAAATTTTCGGACTCCTGGGCCCCAACGGTGCGGGCAAGTCGACGACGCTCCGCATGCTTTGCGGGATTCTCGACCCCAGCGGCGGTCGCGCGACCGTGGTCGGTTTCGACGTCGAGAA
>RCNF010000323.1_pt1 | contig 23613 bp, 18 predicted proteins | sample 2041311 | NCBI WGS metagenome assembly RCNF01 (sample SAMN09708228, study PRJNA481090) | Marine sediment metagenome, whole genome shotgun sequencing project. | biome: marine sediment; feature: ocean; material: sediment; isolation source: Sewage treatment plant 2 marine sediment (STP2) ... | reverse complement strand
CCTATCAGGCTGCCCCAAAAGGGTGGCTTTTTTATTACCACAATGCTTAAGGCAAATATTGCCGTTTGGGATCCTGGTAAAAAAAAGAAGCCACCCTTTTGGGGCAGCTTCTTTTATATAGTTGAGAGTTGAGACAGTTTAATATTCCCAGAGATCGTGCTCAAATTCGAAGAGCCAGTTTTTAATTCTCTCTGCTTCAAACATGGCATCCATACCACTGTTATAATCATCTACAGATCTGTCATCATAGACATTTGAGATCTTATAAATGTAAGAACTGAACCTTCGCTGGTTGAAAAGGTCATCGAAAGAGATTCTCTGTGCATCATTATTCGGGTTAAAAACCTCCTGTTTGGCCAGGTAATACCTGATCTCGGGGTAATATACCCAGAACAGCGGTGTCTTGCTAATATCTCCGGTAGGCACATCTTCATTGGTAATAGGATCCCTGACTGTTCGCGGGTAAACCCTGATTGGGCAGAGTCCAATTAGCCTTACCTGAAAAGTGGAATATCTTTTATCGAAAAACCATTTTTCCTTGACCATCAGTCTGGTAACATCATCCAGGTTGATCTGTACATCCACAATTTTCATTACTGTCTGACCGGTCAGGGAATCGAGAACCGGTTCCGGAATCGAATCCACTTTTAAATCATCGTAAATCTCTTCAAGGCTCATCGGTTTTTCAAACTCATATCCCAGCAGCGGTTCGTAGGCAAATACCTGGCGCCCTGGCAATGGGTCCTCGAGAATATCGAGTAACAGCTGGGTCAGGTTTCTCCGGTCGCCAATTGGCCTTGTCGGGAAATACAGGGGCTGGTTCATTTTTTCCCTGAGATTGAGCATCCGCCATGCAACTTTTTCCCACATGACATCTGCTTCACGAATGAAAGGATAGGGGACAGGATCCCTGTCAGCTATATGTTCCTTTTCATATACCTCTTTCTTTTCAATTAAGCTAATTGATTGAGCCTTTCCTTGCTGTACCCCGATGAGGGTAAACAGAAGGGCACATATGAACAGATTTCTGATCGTTTTCATCCTTATCTATGTTAACTTGTTATCTAATTTTAACTGACACTGTAGGCAGGTTCCTTGTAGAACCATCCGGGCCAATAGCTGTGATATCGTTGAAATAAATTCGTGATCCTGAACGAAGGTTCCGGATGGTTTCCCTCATATCACTGCTCAGATTGGCAGAACGGGAAGGGATATTCTTATCGAAACCCTGCACGATGGCAGTAAATGTATATCCGGTAATGGTGTAATTCACACCGCCGAACTGGAACCATTCAGGCATGGTAGCCTTCAGGCCGATCTCTCCAAGGATCTGGTTCAGGCTCAGGGTACCTCCCTGGACACCTGCCAGTGTTGGATATGGATCGGGTAGTTTTGCCACACGAAAATCCTTATATCCCATTGACCTTGTTCTGCCACCTTCTCTTACAGAAACTGATACCCTGGCTTTTCCTTGCCGGGTAGGTACAACGGTATAGTTTGTTCCGCTTCCCCTGATCCGTCCATTATTAATGGATACACTGACTGCATTGGCAGGATAGCCCGGAACAGATACCTCGACCGGATTGTCGATGGCAGTGTAAAATACGAGCATCTGGGTCGGAGATACCACAAGGCTTGGCGGGGCTACTGTATAACCAGCCTTGAATGGTTTATTCGTAAAAGAACCGTCATCCCTTTTCAGGCGGATAATCCCTCCCCAGGGTTTCCAACCAGTGCCTGCACCAGCGGTATTCACCTTGAATACTCCTCTTCCACCTTCAATAGGGATGGCTTCATAGTCACGCCCCTCTTCTCCAACCATATTATATTCAACCGTTCCGTCATCCAGAATGGTGGAATCATAACGTCCAACATATACAGTTGGTTCCTGCGTTGTATCGAAGGCTGCCATAAAGACTGATGCGGAATATTCATTGCCGCGGATGATATGATTTGAATTTGAGATTACAACAGATTCCAGAAGGTTGAACTTAAATGCGCCGGCATCGATTTGACCATAGAGATATTCCAAAACTTCCGATTCAGCATTTCTGACATCACTTTGCATTTTGGACATCAGTGTAATAACGGCTATCAAAGGCAGGTGCTCAAAATATTGCTGTTGCCAGTTCAGGGTTTCTCCTTCCTTGGGTGGAGGATCTGACGTATCGAGACTTTCTTCAATGGAATGCCGAACATCTCCGCTCTCTTCACTTATGATGGTAAGGAGGTATTCCCTGAATTCGTCCAGGGCTTGCCTAAGGTCATTGGCCTTTCCATCATTGTTAGCACCGATCATTATTTCAGCCGGTTTTTCTGAATTGTCTTTTCCAACTATTTCATCCCCGATAATAGTTTCCTCTTCAATTGCCTCTGTATCTTCTCCTTCTGTATGGGTTACCAGTTCAAGCTTCAAATCCTGGATGTATTTATATAGTTCATCCGATCTGCGTTTCACTTCAAGGGCTTTGGCCTGCCAGGGTCCCGCTTTCTCCTCATTCTCGGCTGCAGCACGGTCAAATTCATTGTAATACACCTCATTTTTGGATGCAAAATTTTCAGTTGTTTTGCTTAATCCTTCATCCACAAGAACAAAGGCGTCGAGAACATCTTTAGATACATTTAGTGCCAGCAATGCCATCAGCACCAAATACATCATACCGATCATTTTTTGTCTCGGGGTTTCTTTCTTTCCTGACATTGGTTTTTCTTACAGGTTTATAAAACAGGGAAAGCCTTTTGTTATTTAACATTCATGGCTGACAGCATATTGCCATAGATCGTGTTCAGATTTGCCAGGTTCTTGCTGAGCTCGGCCATCTGGGCCTTATACTTTTCTGTTTCCTCCACCGAGGCCCTCAGGTTCTTCATCATATCTTCAATACCCTTGTAAACCTGGTCGGAGTCTTTCATATGTTCATTGGCTCCATTCAGCTGGTTCTTGTATGCATTGTTCAACTCAGCCAGGTTACTGTTCAGGCTTGCGAGCTGATCACCGAATCCCTGGTTACCCTGGGCAATGGTATTATAATCAGTTTTCATCTTTGAAGCAAGCTCATCATATGAGGTTGCCAGTCCGGCGCTAGATTTTGTAAACTGCTGGGCAACTTCAGAACCCTTCTGGGAGATTATCTCCGCAGTTTTATCATAGGTATTGGATAGGGAATCTGCAGCTGATGCCAATTTATCTGTTGAGGCACTGTAGTTGTTGGTAAGACTGCCAACATCTTCGGCCGCTTTTTGGACATTTTCTGCATATTGCTGTGTAGCCATGGAGGCTGCTGAAATATCAGATAGGTTGGAAGCTGTATTGGACAGCGTGTTTAAACCATCGCCGAGTTTCTGTATGGTTTCCGGCCTGATTTCAGCCTGATTGAAAAGGTCATCGAATCTTTCAAGGGTAACGCCTCTTCCCGCAAGTACCTCATCCTTATATTCATCCAATTCGTCCGGATCTGTCATTCCCGCAAGTTCGGGATAGACCAGGGTCCAGTCCAGTTCTTCATGAAGGGGTTCAAATGCAGAAAAGAAAAAGATGACTGCCTCGGTGGCCAGTCCCGCAGTGATCATAAAACCACCACCATTCCAGTGCTGGATCTTAAACATGGCACCGATGATAACGATGGATGCACCGATACCATATAACTTGGACATGAAGTTTTTCCAACCGGCACTCTGAACAAGTTCTGTTACGTTCATTATATTGTCAGATTTAAATTATTATTTATTACCCATGTAAGGTCGGATACATCTGAATCCGACATAGGATGTTGAACTATCCTGGTATTCATAAGACCTGGTACTCACCTGCAGATAATAAGCGATGTCTTTCCAGGAACCTCCGCGAATTACCTTTCTTTTCATTACATGACTATCCTTCTCTGTTGCATTATATTTGTAATCAGGGTTCAAGTCATGCTGGAAGAAATAGGCAGATTCATCATAGGCATTGGCACACCACTCCCCCACATTACCGGCCATATCATAAAGACCGTATTCATTGGGTTCATATGAACCAACAGAAGTTGTTGTAACCCCGCCGTCAACAGCATAGTTTCCCCTCAGGGGCTTGAAGTTTGCGAGGTAGCATCCTTCACGATTTCTTGTGTAAAGTCCACCCCAGGGGTACATGGAATTATCCAGTCCACCACGAGCGGCATATTCCCATTCAGACTCAAGGGGTAGTCGGTAATCCTGAACATAAGCATCACCATCCCGGCTCAAGGCGTTGTTCAGTAACTGGGTCCTCCAGACACAAAATGCGGAAGCCTGTTTCCAGGTTACCCCTACTACAGGGTAATTGTCAAAAGAAGGATGCCAGAAATACATATTTGCCATAGGTTCATTATAGGAATAGGTAAAATCCCTGATCCAACAGAGGGTGTCTGGATAAACATTGACCACGTCCCTGAGGATGAATGCACCTCGGTTATCAATAGATTGCTCATTCCCTTCAGGATCTATGATGCTGCCAGTGTACTGACCTGGCTCCTGGTCGAGATCACCGATATCCTCCAGGTATGCATTCTCATATTTATTTCTATGCTTGGCAGCCTGCTGAAGATCAATCCAGAAATACCTGTAATTCAGTTTATGAACATTGATTTCTTTGCGGCCAAAGAACCGGTCCTCCACACTGTAATAGAGCATGTCCAGAGCCATTATGGCATCTTCATTGTCATTGAGCCTTTTCATCTCAAGCTTACTGTCCCAGTTCAACCTGTAGGCACGACCAAAAATGTCCTCTTCCATGTCATTGCCATATCCATCCACAGAGATCCTAAATTCCTCCTCCATTACTTCACCGAGAAGTTCCCTCTTGAGAGAATCCCGTACCCACTTTACAAATTGCCTGTATTCATTATTGGTGATTTCCGTCTCATCCATCCAAAAAGGTTCAGTTGTGATCGTTTTGGTAAAATGGTTTTGCGCGAACGGAACATCCTGATCGCTGGGCCCAACATTATAGCTTCCCTGTGGTACAAATTGCATTCCAAACGGATCTGGCTCGAAATATTTCTTCCTGCCAGGTACTCCTGTAAGTTCTCCGCTATAGTATTTTCCACAACTGCTAAACATAGCCACTAATAGGCCAAACGCAAGTAACTTTTTCATAGCTATTCAGGTGTTATAGTACTTAAATAATTTATCAAGTTTAAAAATCTTATAAAAACCGGATACTCCTATATTTTTGTGGAGTCTTATCCGTACTCAGGCTAAAACAATAGCCTAAGGTAAATTCATGTGAACCGTCACTGTACTTACCAATAGATGATGTTGTAAAATCATATGAATATCCTACCCTGAGACCGTTGAACAATTCAAACCCGATAATCCCTGAAAGGGCATCTCCGGGTCTATAAGAAACGCCTCCCCAAAACCTTTTATTGTACCTTACAAGTCCACTTACATCAAAAGAATTTGATTTACCATCAGACTTGAAAATAGCTGAGGGCATTATCTCGATCAGTGGATTGGGAAGCTGGAGCCTGTATCCGGCTACGGCGTAATAATGCCTTGCCAGGAATGGGCTTGCCTGCTCGTATTTGATCTGGGGCTGATTCAGGTGTGTTGTGGAGATGCCAAAGTAAAGGTTGTCAGTATTGTAAAACAGTCCGAATCCCATATCAAAGGCAATGGTGCTCTCACTCTCATTAGGGATGGATGGATCCTGGTCCGGTCCTACCATATCTTCAATGCCATCGGGGATATACCAGGTAGCTTCCAGGGCCTTATTATATAAACCAAGGTTTACACCGACACCAAGTGTTCCTGGTCCGATGGAGAAACGAGCTGCATATGCTGCTGAGATGGCAAGGTCTTTATTAAATGCGAGGTTATCACTGAGTATTGACAGACCCACTCCACTGCTGAACCCAAATGGTTTAATCGCAGCATTTGCATTGAAGAAGGAATATGATGGAGCACCATCAAATCCAACCCATTGCTGCCTGTTCACACCAGAGATACAAATCTTATCATGACTGCCTGTATAACCGGGGTTAAAGGCTGTCATGTTAAACATGTACTGGCTGAACTGAGGGTCCTGTTGTGAGTATAAAATCATAGTCAACAAACTCATTAATAATATGCCAATTCTCCTTTTCATATCTGTTTGAAAACCAGAGCGTTATAACGTTTTTTTGCGCTCTTTGAAATTAGGTAAAGTAAGTAAAAATATTGCTTTCAAACAAACCGGATTAACAAAAAACTGTTAATAACTATAGGGGTTTGACAAGCTTTTATACCTCATTTTCTAAATAAGGTTACGGTGATCAGGCTAAAATATTGTCTGAAAAGGATTAAAATAGAGCAGTTGGGGTAAGAATCATCAATTCAGTTTCTGGAAAGCATTCAGCCAACGGTCTGGAATTTCATGGTTACATGCCTTCTGATAATCATCATGTGAACATGATATCAGTGCATGCCTGCTTCTGTTCTTCTGTAGTACCGGGACTTCAAACCACCATCTGTCAGTTTCCAGGCTTTTGTAAAATATGATGTCATGGTCCATGTCATTCGAGCTAACTATGAACTTCTTAAATGAATCGGGGGAAGCATGTGGATTCTCTTCAAAACGCTGTGATACGCCATCCATAAAATACCATAAGAGTTGAGCAGCAAGATGGGTGGATTGTTCTCCGAGGTCAGCCACGGGAAGGATGTTAAAAACTCCGAAGGTCTTCATGCTATTGCTTAATCCAGCATTACGGCTGATTTGACAGATTTCCTCACCTGTGAACCCATTGGGAGAAGGTTTGATACAACCCGGTGAATCTGCCTGACGGATGGCATTCATATCCAGGCTTAAAAATGCCGCATCCCTCAAATAGGGTTCTACTTTTCCAGTATCCTGCCGGAATTCTCCCAGGCGGATTGAATTATGGAAATTATCCCGAAGAAAATCCAGGTCACCATGATCAACGAAATAGGTCTGATGTCCGATATTTGTATATGAAAATAAAAGTTCTTTTTTCCTCGAAAGAATGGGTATCAGATAGGATTCAGGTTTGATTTCGTCTGCAATAACACCCATATCCAGCCTGGAGTCAACGGTAGCAAAAGAAAATTTTCTTTCCATCTTCTCGTAGGCCAGGTAGATCCCATATGTGAGATCCTGGCTACCTCCCATACATATGGTGATCATTTTGTGTGAAGACATTTCGAGAATAACATCCCGGAGGGCAAAGTAGGTATCCTGGTTTGTGTTACCGGTTTTCAGGTTTCCCAGGTCGATGATCTTCAGGGTAGGATTTACCCTGAATAGCTGGTAGAGCTGTTGGCGAATCAGATCCGGTGCCAGGGCAGAACCCGACATACTGGCGGCACGGTCTTCAGGAACCCCCATCAATGCCAGTCCAAACTCCTCAAGTCGGGCAATAGGTGAATCAGGCGTATGTATATAAATATTGCGACAGAATATTGCCTTGTCAGACAAATAGTCATTGCTAGGGCTTTCAAGGCTGACAGGATCAAAATAATCATTCAGGTTCATTCGCCATAATGGGTTTAGGTCTTTTTCTTTTTAGCTTCTCTTGATTTTTCAATAATCTGGAGGCAATCTTCAAAGCTTAATTCCTCCGCTTTCTTATTTTTAGGGATCCTGAAGTTTTCTTTATCAAGTTTGATGTAGGGTCCCCACCTTCCATTGAGTATCTGTAAACCTGGATTTTCTTCAAACTTTTGGATGACCTTGTTCTTATCCTGTTCTCTCTTCTGGTTGATAATCTCAATGGCCCTATCAAGTGTGATACTGAAAGGGTCATCGCTTTGTCCGAGGGAGTAAAACTTACTTGAATGCCGAGCATAAGGTCCAAATTTCCCCACCCCTATCGTTACCTCTTCCTCTTCGAATTGACCAATATCACGTGGCAGCTTGAAAAGCGAAAGGGCATCTTCCAGGCTGATGGTTTTGATGCTCTGGTTCTTCAACAAGCCTGCAAAACGTGGTTTCTCTTCTTCGCTTGCCTCACCGATCTGTACCATGGGGCCGAACCTGCCTACCCTGACACTCACCTGCCTGCCCGATTCCGGGTCTTTGCCCAGGATCCTTTCCCCGGTTGGTTTCTTGCTGTTCTGTGTGGTCTGGACCACCTGTTCATGGAAATCGGGATAAAACCTGCTGATCATCTGGGTCCATTCCATGTTACCATCTGCGATCTTATCGAATTCCTTTTCTATGTTGGCAGTGAAATTATAATCAAGGATATTGCTGAAATAATCCACCAGGAAATTGTTTACAAGTCCGCCAATATCCGTCGGGAATAACTTGGCTTTCTCTTTACCGATAACTTCAGATTTAAGCTCATCCCTGAGCTGATCGCCTGCCAGGGTCAATACCATATACTTCCTTTCAATCCCTGTCCTGTCCCCTTTCTCGACATAGCCACGGTTCAGAATGGTGGAAATGGTAGGTGCATATGTTGAGGGACGTCCAATACCCAGTTCTTCCAGTTTTTTCACCAGGCTGGCTTCTGTAAACCGGGCGGGGGACTGGGTAAAACGTTCTGATGCTTCCATCTGCAGAAGCTGCATTGGATCTTTTTCCTTCATTGGAGGCAACAAACCACGCGGTTTTTCATCTGTTTCTTCATCACTTGATTCCATATAGACCTTCAGGAATCCTTCGAAACGGAGCACTTCCCCGGTTGCCACCAGGTGATCCGGACGTGTTGAAATACCTATCCTGGCAGTGGTCCTCTCCAGTTCTGCCTCACTCATCTGGGAAGCAATGGTCCTTTTCCAGATCAATTCATACAATCGCTGCTCCTGCCTTTTACCTTCAATGCTTTTCTGTTCGAGATAGGTCGGGCGGATAGCTTCATGTGCTTCCTGGGCCCCCTTGCTCTTGGTGGAGAAATTTCTGGTACGGGAATATTCCTTCCCATATTCCTTTTCAATTACATCACGTGCCCCGGCAATGGCTGATTTGGAAAGGTTCACAGAGTCAGTCCTCATATAGGTAATCTTCCCGCTTTCGTATAGTCGTTGAGCCACACTCATGGTCTGGGCAACCGAAAATCCAAGTTTCCTGCTGGCCTCCTGCTGGAGCGTAGAAGTGGTGAAAGGAGGGGCTGGTGATTTTTTAGCAGGTTTCCTGGTCACATCCAGCACGTGGTAACCGGCACCCTGGCAACTTTCAAGGAATTCCCTGGCTGATGCCTGATCTTTAAGCTTTGCAGGAAGCTCTGCCTGGACTGCATGTGTTTTACCATTACTATCCTTGAATTCAAATTGGGCAACAACCCTGAAGAAAGAACTGGATTGAAAGTCATCAATGGCATTTTCCCGTTCGACGATCAGGCGGACAGCCACCGATTGTACCCGTCCGGCGGAAAGAGACGGTTTTATCTTTTTCCACAACAGGGGGGAAAGTTCAAACCCAACCAAACGGTCCAGGATCCTTCTGGCCTGCTGGGCATTTACGAGGTTTTGATTGATATCCCGCGGGTTTTCGATTGCCTCATTAATGGCGTTCTTGGTGATCTCGTGGAAAACGATCCGCCTGGTTTTCTCCGGTTCAAGTTTAAGGACTTCTGAAAGGTGCCATGCGATGGCTTCTCCTTCCCGGTCTTCATCAGAGGCTAGCCAGATAATGGAGGCTTTCTTGGCAGATGCCTTTAAATCTGCCACTATTTTTTTCTTGTCCTCAGGAATTATATATTCAGGCAGATAGTTATTCTCTATATCAACACCATAATTTTCTTTCGAAAGGTCCCTGATGTGACCAAAACTCGACTGTACCTTGAAACCTTTTCCCAGGAAATTGCCAATGGTTTTTGCCTTGGCAGGTGATTCTACAATAACCAGATTCTCTTCCATCTAATTGCCCATCCGTTTGGTTAAAAACACCACAAAGAAAAACAAATCGTGAGCATACTTCAAAATTTTAATTCAAATTATTATTATTTTAGCCGCAAAATTGGCCCCTATGTCAACATATAAGCGGAAATGGAAAAAGTACCTGATCATCTTCTGGTCACTCTTCTCAATCCCATTCCTGGTAATGATCCTGCTCTTCTTTCTGCTGTCCAGCGGCAAACTTGGATATGTTCCAACATTTGAGGACCTGGAAAATCCGAAAAATAATCTTGCCTCTGAGGTTTATTCAGCAGACGGGGTACTGTTGGGTAAGTTTTACCTGGAAAACCGGACCTATGTGGATTTCGATGAACTGTCTCCCAACCTGGTAAATGCACTGATAGCCACCGAGGATATTCGGTTTCACAGGCATTCAGGAGTTGATGCCAGGAGCACGGCAAGAATGTTTGTCAAGTCCATTGTATTAGGACAGGATGCAGGGGGAGCAAGCACCATCACCCAGCAATTGGCCAAAAAGCTGTATCCCCGTGATACCACATATTATCAATGGAAATTTAGAAGAACGCTCAAACTGGGGGTATCAAAATTCAAGGAATGGAACACTGCGGCCAAGCTGGAACGGAATTATACCAAGAACGAAATCATCGTTATGTACCTGAATACGGTGGACTTCGGGCATAATACTTATGGCATCAAATCAGCGGGCAAGGTATTCTTTGATACTTCACCCGATTCACTAATGGTTGAGCAGTCTGCTGTCCTTGTAGGGCTGTTAAAGGCCCCAACACGTTACAGCCCGGTTATGAATCCTGAAAGATCCCTGTTCAGAAGAAACATTGTTTTGAGTCAAATGCGGAAATATGACTTCATCACAGATGAACAGTTTGATTCTTTATCCGTTAAGCCGATTGAGTTGAAATACCGGGTGCAGGATCATAATGTGGGACTGGCAACCTACCTGCGCCAGCACCTGGATAAGATCATGAGAAAATCATATCCGGAGCGCAAAAACTATTTTCTCTACAGCCAGTATCTGAAAGATTCTGTTGAATGGATGGAGAACCCGCTTTTCGGATGGGCCCGTAAAAATCTAAAACCGGATGGTTCTCCCTATAATATATACAGGGATGGATTAAGGATTTATACCACCATAGACAGTAAGTACCAGCAATATGCCGAAGAATCAGTCCAGGAGCACCTGGCAGGCTTCCTGCAGGATGAATTTTTCAAAGAAAAAGAAAGATCTCGAACAGCTCCCTATTCCAAGGATGTTGAACCTGAGCAGGTGCAGAGTATGATCAACCGTTCAATGCGGAATTCAGAAAGGTATCGCCACCTGCGTAATGCCGGGATTTCATTGGATTCCATCAAACGGGTTTTCAACACAGCGATTGACATGAATGTTTTTACCTGGCATGGGGAACGTGATACGGTCTTAAGTCCTTTGGATTCTATCATACATTATAAATTTTACCTTCGTGCGGCCATGATGGCCATGGATCCTACAACCGGGTTTGTAAGAGCTTATGTAGGCGGACCCAATTTCAAGTATTTCAAATACGACCATATTTCCATGGGTGGCAGGCAGGCAGGTTCGACTTTCAAGCCATTTTTATACACCCTGGCCATGCAGGAGGGGTACACTCCTTGTTACAAGGTACCCAACGTACCCCAGACTTTTATGGACCAGGATTCAACCTGGACACCCAGAAGTGGTAGTAAGAGATATGAAGGAAGGATGGTAACACTTAAATGGGGATTGGCAAACTCGGTGAACAATATTTCCGCCTGGTTGGTGAAACAATTCCCTCCGCAGACCATTGTGGACGATGTCATCAAAAAAATGGGGGTGAAGAGTTTTATCATGCCTGTGAATTCAATCATATTCGGGACCTCTGATGTTACGCTGTATGAGATGGTGGGAGCTTACAGCACCTATGCTAATAAAGGGGTCTATATTGAGCCCATTTTTGTCACCAGGATAGAGGACAGGAATGGCAATGTGCTGTCTACATTCCAACCCAAACAGAGTGAAGCCATATCTGAAAAAACAGCCTACCTGATGCTGAGCCTGCTGAAGGGCGTGGTGGACAGGGGAACTGCTACCAGGCGGATACGACATGTGTACGAGCTGACCTCGGAAATGGGTGGCAAGACAGGTACCACCCAGAATCATTCAGACGGATGGTATATGGGCTTGACCCCTAATCTTGTTGGGGGTGTATGGGTAGGTGGTGATGACAGGTCCATTCATTTTGACAACATGAGTCTTGGTCAGGGAGCCAGTATGGCCCTTCCTATTTACGCCCTATTTATGCAGAAGGTATATTCAGACAGCACCAGGGGTGTCCTGCTGACTGACGTTTTTGAGAAACCACCGAACTTCAACCTTATGATTGATTGCCCGGAAGATATAGCTGGCGCAGTAAATATATCCGATGTCGAGCTCTGGGAGGAGGATTTCCAGCGTCCCTGACAGCCGCTTCAAGGCATTGAGTTATGGTTTATATCAATCCAGAATAGAATCCAATAATTCCCGGGTGTAATCGGACTCGGGGTTCTGAAAAAGTTCATTGGAAGGGCCCTGCTCCACCAGCTTTCCGTCTTTCATTACCATAATCCGGTCGGCCATATGCTTTACCACGGCTAGATCATGAGATATAAACAAGTAGGTAAGCTTCAGTTTTTCTTTCAATTCGTTTAACAGGTTCAGTATCTGTGCCTGTACAGATACGTCGAGGGAGGAAACTGATTCATCACAGATGATCAGTTCCGGTCCCGTAGCAAGGGCTCTTGCCAAACCGATCCTTTGTCGCTGTCCACCTGAGAACTCATGAGGATAGCGGTTGAAAAAACCACCTGGTAGTCCTACATCATCCAGCAATCCCAAAGCTGCTTCCTGTCTTTGCTTTCTGCTGGAATGTATGCCATGGACCTGCATAACCTCCATGATTGAGGGACCAATTTTCAGGGTAGGATTGAGGGAGGAAAAAGGATCCTGGAAAATAAACTGGACTTTCTGCCGGTATTCATTTAGTTGCTTTCCTTTCAATTGTGTGACAGATTCACCCCTGTATTGTATCTCTCCTTTCCTGGACCCGATCAACCCAATGAGGGTGCGGCCAAGGGTGGATTTTCCACATCCTGATTCTCCAATGAGTCCGAGTGTTTCCCCCTGGCATACATGAAAACTGACATGGTCAACGGCCTCCAGGCTGCTCAATGTTTTGCCAAAAAAGCTCTTTTTCAATATATAACTGGTATGAAGGTCACTGACCTTTAAAAGGGGGATATCGTCCATCTGAAGTTCCTGCTGCATGGCTGTCCGGGTACCAGGTCTATCAGCAGAATACCCCTGATCAGGCTTTTCCTGATCCGGTTCTCTAGCATCAGGGCCGGGGGAAATAAAATCTGCCAGGGTAGGGAGTCGGCCGGGTTTGGATCCCAGCATCGGCCGACAGGAGATGAGTCCCCGAGTATACGGATGCTGAGGATTATCGAAAAGATCATCCACCCTGCCGGATTCGACTACTTCCCCCTGGTACATCACCAGGGCATTGTCACATATCTGGCGGATTACTCCCAGGTCATGGGAAATAAACAACATGCTCATGCCCCGCTTCCTGCGGATTTCATCCAGCAGATCGAGGATCTTTTTCTGAACCGTTACATCCAGCGCAGTGGTGGGCTCATCTGCGATCAACAAGGAAGGATTTCCAGCCAGGGCCATGGCAATCATGATCCGTTGTCTTTGTCCCCCGCTCAATTGATGAGGATATTTATTGTAAAATGCCTTATCGGCCGGCAGCTGAACCTCTTTAAGTAACTGCAGGGTCTGGACCATGGCCATTTTAGGAGATTCTCCCTGGTGAAGGCTGACAGCCTCGCTGATCTGCCATCCACAACGAATGGAAGGATTCAGGCTGGTCATGGGTTCCTGGAAGATCATGGATATTTGCCTGCCACGTATCTGCTGGATTTCCTTATCCTCCAGCATAGCCAGATCCACATCCAGCTCATTTGAACCCTGCCAGCTGATCTGTCCATCGCTTATATACATCCGGGGTGGGAGTAATTTTAACATGGACAGGGCCATGATGGTCTTACCGGAACCAGATTCACCGACTATACCCATGGATACGCCAGGCTCAAGTGAAAAGGAAATATCACGGACGATTATGCGGGAACTACTTTCCTCCTTGAGCTTTATGGTAAGGTTGTTTACCGAACAGATCATGACTTCAACCTCCGGATAATCACTTTATTTCCTTCCAGTTTAGGTTCCCAGCTTTCATCCAGGCATCTCTCTGCATACCGAAAGTACAACCTGGAACGTATGGATGCTATCTGGGTATCACGGGTTTCCTTGAATTCACCTGTAAATTCATATGTGTCTGAATGAACATGGTTCTCATGATATATCCGGATGATCTCGATGATGGTGGATATAATACGGTAGATCTCTCCTCGGTTTGTCTCGGAATATTCGTCTTCGAATTCTTCACTCAGCACACTGAAATTAATGATGTTCCCAAGGAAATTGTCGCGTTTTTTCCCAAATCTTACCTGGTATTGCAATCCGCTCTTCGTTGTAAAATAATACGTATCCCCGCTCTGGATCTCCGGAACCTTGATGGGATATGGTTCAAAGATTGATTGATAGTCCCCGTGCAACAAGGGATCCGGGCTCATGATCGGGTTCCTTGTTTAAATAGTTGTTTGAAAACTTCTTCCACCTTACCAGCAAATGTTATTCCTATCTGGTATTTTGAAATATCCAGGCCTTTCCGGTTGTATTTGGAAACAAAGATATGCTGAAATCCAAGCTTTTCAGCTTCAGCAATTCTCTGGTCTATTCTGCTGACCGGCCTGACCTCTCCCGATAGTCCCACTTCCGCTGCAAAGCAGGTATCCTTCCCCAGGGGAATCTCCAGGCTTGAAGAAAGGACAGAGACGATAACACCCAGGTCTATGGCCGGGTCATCCACCCTGATACCTCCGGCAATGTTCAGGAATACATCTTTTACGCCCAGCCGGAAACCAGCACGCTTTTCCAGGACAGCCAGTAACATGTTTAACCGGCGGGTATCAAAACCGGTACAGGAACGCTGGGGTGTCCCGTAGACGGCTGAGCTGACCAATGCCTGGACTTCGATGAGAAGTGGCCTGTTACCATTCAGGGTGGCAGAAATGGCTACACCGCTCATCGGTTCATCCCTGTGGGACAATAATATTTCGGAAGGATTCAGGATCTCTTTCAACCCTGCATCTGTCATTTCAAAGATACCCAGCTCAGAGGTAGCCCCGAACCTGTTCTTGGAGGCACGCAGGATCCTGTAAGCATAATGTTGTTCCCCTTCAAATTGCAGGACAACATCCACAATATGTTCCAGTACTTTCGGACCAGCCAGGTGGCCTTCTTTGTTGATATGTCCGATCAGGATAACCGGGATCCCCTTGTCCTTGGTGTATTGCAGGATACGCGAAGTACTCTCACGTATCTGGGTTACGGTGCCTGGCGAGGACTCTACCTGGTCGGTATAGATGGTCTGGATGGAGTCTATGATGATCAGCTCAGGCTCAACATGAGCTACCTGGTTGAGGATGTTTTCAAGGCAGGTATCGTTCAGTACCAGGCAGTTTTCATGCCCTTTGCCAATCCGGTCAGCCCTTACCCTGATCTGTTCGGCGCTTTCTTCCCCGGACAGGTAAAGAACTTTTTTATCGTTGAGCAACAAAGCGATTTGCAAAGCCAGGGTGGATTTTCCTATGCCCGGTTCACCCCCGATCAAAACCATGGACCCTGGTACAAGTCCCCCGCCAAGCAAACGGTCAAACTCCTGCAGTCCCGTTTTCATCCGTTCCCGGCTGACCGGGCGGATCTCGGTAATGGCCTGTAGTTTCGAATCAGTCTTAAAGGAACTTTTTTGCCTGGGACCGGTCCCCTGGATGATTTCTTCAGTATAGGTGTTCCATTCACTACATGCCGGGCAACGCCCAATCCATTTGGCAGATTGCGCCCCGCATTGCTGGCATACATATTGTGTTTTCTGCTTGCCCATTTTGGGATCTCAGAAGGGGTTTTAATTATCAGCCTGGCCCTGGATTTTCTTATAAATGTCAGTTGTAGAATATCCTTCCACAAAAGAAATTAATTTTACCTTGCCTCCTGTTTCCATAAGAGCCTTGTACTCAGGGAGTTCTTTATAATGTTGATAGTCCCCGCCTTTTACCCAGTAATCTGGACGGATCACCCTGATGAGGTCCGAGGGGGTATCTTCACCGAAAAGTACAACATAATTGACAAATTCAAATGAAGCTATTGTCAAGGCCCTGGATTCTTCATCAATCGCAGGCCGGGATTCACCTTTCAGCTCGCGAACAGATTTATCGTTGTTAAGTCCAATCACAAAGCAATCTCCCAAATCTGAAGCCTGGGAAAGGTATTCAATATGCCCCCTGTGCAGGATATCAAAACAACCATTGGTAAAAATGACTTTGAGTCCCGCTGACCTTTTCTTTTCAAGGATGTTGCCCAGGGCTTTCCTAGAAACGATTTTGGATCTTATCCGGTCAATTGATTTCATTCTCCGACACCTGTTTAGGATTATCCTGAAGTTTTGATCTCCTGCGTTGAACTGCAAATAGCAACATGAAGGAAATAGTACCCAGCACGATAAGCATAATCATCTGTGATCCGTGGCTGAGGGTGGCATAAGTTAAGCCTGCTTCCCGGGGTATTTTATAGAGGGTAAAGCCCAGGGTTACCATATAGTGATAGGCGCCTATCCCTCCCTGAACAGGGACAACCCATCCCAGGGTTCCAACTGCCAGCAGGAAAAGTGCATCAATCAATTTCAGCTCGGAGGTCTCGGGCAAGGCAAAAAAAGCCGCATAAGTCATCAGCCAGTAGCAGCCCCAGATCAGTAGGGAATGGAAAATAAAGCTCCACCTTCTTTTAAGGGTGTAAATGGTTTTTAAGCCATCCAGGATTCCCTTGATGAATGATTTGATCTTCTGAATCAACAGGATCTCTGATAACCTTGCCCGAAACATGAAATACATGATGACAATGATCACAGGTATGCTCATTATAATAAGCAGCAATACCCAGGTGCTGCCAAATGATTCATTCACCCTTTCAACCAGGGGAGTGTAGATATTATGCTGGATAAAATTCCCGAAATAATCAAAACGTCCTATGATCAATATCAGCAAGAGCAGAATGAGGATCACCAGGTCGATAACCCTTTCTACAATGACGGTACCGAATAACTTGTCTACAGGTATCTTTTCAGCTTTTGACAGGGAACCGCAACGGGTGATTTCTCCCAGCCGGGGAAAGGCAAAATTTGCCAGGTAACCCGTATTTAAGGAATAAAAACTATTCCAGAATGATACTCTATGGCCTAATGGCTCAATCATGATCACCCAACGATAGCTTCTGCTTAGAAGGGAAATAAATCCAATAAGCAGATACAGGAATACATAGCCGTATCTTGCCTTGGCAAAACTGTTACGGAGTTCACCTGCATCCACCCCCCTGAATGCAAAGTACAGCAGAACCAGTGCAATGCTAAGGAAGAGCAGGAAACGCAGGATTTTGAAAATCTTTTTTTTCAAGGAGGGTTTTTACTTGACAGGTTTGTTGGTTGCAGTGTCAGGGAAGATGATGGTCGGTTCGAAGGTTTTCGCCTCTTGGAAGTCCATTGAGCCATACGAGATAATAATTACAATATCACCTACGGCTACTTTTCGTGCAGCAGGGCCATTCATACAAATAATGCCCGATCCCCTTTCTCCCGTAATCACATAAGTTTCAAGACGTTCCCCATTGTTGACATTAACCACCTGTACCTTTTCATTGGCAATGATATTGGCAGCGTCCATCAGGTCTTCATCAATGGTGATACTTCCCACGTAATGGAGCACTGCCTCTGTTACAGTGACCATGTGGATCTTCGATTTGACAACCTCGATATTCATATCGCGGCAAAGTTAAGAAGAAATATTAATATTATCTATTAATCTAACCTCCCCAATTTGCACAGCTATACATCCTATTTTATCACCAGCTCCGGACCAGTCGCTGACCTGCTGCAAATTATTTTCGTCTACGATCTTAAAATATTCAACCTCAACCAGCGGATGTTTATTGAGCTCGTGAATGATCTTTTCCTGAAGCCTGTCCACCGGTAGTGTTCCAGCCAGGTCCCTTGCCCTGAAAAGGGCTTTTGAAACACCTGTGGCTGCAGTTCGCTGTTCGGGTGTAAGGAGTTTGTTTCTGGAACTCATGGCCAATCCATCCTCCTCCCGTATTATCGGACAACCAATAATCTGCACGGGGATGTCCAGCTGATTAACCAAGGCTTTAACAATAGCTAGCTGTTGAAAGTCCTTTTCGCCAAAATATGCCCTGTCTGGATGAATGATATCAAAGAGCTTGCTGACCACCTGGGCGACTCCGTTAAAATGACCGGGCCGGTGCAGTCCTTCCATGGTTTTATCCAAGCTCCCGAAATCAAAGACCCTGGTATCAGGTTCCGGATAGATTTCCGATACCCCTGGGGCAAAAACCAGATAAACCGGTAAAGATGCGATGAATTCCAGGTCTGTTTCCAGGTTTCTGGGATAATGATTAAAATCATTTTTCTCATTAAACTGGGTTGGATTCACGAATATGCTTACAGCGGTGAATTGATTTTCATTTATGGAACGGCGGATCAACGTTAGATGCCCTTCATGCAGGGCCCCCATTGTAGGGATAAATCCCAGAGAACCTTCCTCCGGGCGAAGAGATTTTAGCTGTATTCTGGCTTCCTGAATGGTTTTTGCGAGCGCCAACACGGGTTGAGTTTTTGCAAAGATAGAGATTTCCTTATCCAAACCACAGTGTTAATAACCTGTGCATAAGTGCCAGAAATGAAGATTTTTTAGTAATTTTGTGGGGCGTTTTTCATTCGAGCTCATGAAACAAGCCAAAATATTATTCATCTCTCAAGAAATCACTCCTTACCTTCCCGAATCAGAAATGTCTAAGATTGGGAGATACCTCCCACAGGGGATACAGGAAAAAGGAAGGGAAATCCGGACCTTCATGCCCAAGTACGGTTCCATCAATGAGCGAAGGAATCAATTGCATGAAGTGATCAGGCTTTCCGGGATGAATCTTATTATTGATGATACGGATCATCCGCTGATCATCAAGGTGGCCTCTATTCAGTCGGCAAGAATGCAGGTATACTTTATTGATAATGAAGATTACTTTCATCGTAAATCTGTACTTGCTGACGAGAACGGGGATTATTTTAAGGACAACGATGAAAGGGCCATCTTTTTCGCCAGGGGTGTGCTGGAAACAGTCAGGAAACTTCGCTGGTCACCGGATATTGTACATTGCCATGGCTGGATTACAGCTCTGGTACCACTGTACCTGAAACGGTCATTTGTGGACGACCCCCTTTATAATAATTCAAAAATTGTTTATTCTGTTTATAATGACGATTTCAATAAGCCTCTGAATAAGGATTTCAAGGTTAAACTGAAAATGGATGGGATCAAGGACGATGATGTCATTGACTTGACGACCCCCAGTTTTGAAAATCTTACCAAGATGGCCATTGAAATGTCAGATGCAGCAATTATCGGCAGCAATGAGATTAATAAATCCATCCATAACTATATCAAATCCCTTAAGAAACCCGTTCTTGATTACAAGCCGGAGGAGGAGTACATAGATGCCTACTCGGATTTCTATGATGAAATATTAATGCAAAAGGTTAATGAGGACTGAGTTTCTTCCTAATTTTATTTTTGGTCTGGTGTTTTTCATGCTTTTGAGTGGGTGTGAATCTAGTCCAGATTATCTTGGCAGCGATCTTCTTCCCAGCGGAGATAATTTTACTGTAATTTTTGATTCAGTAGAGGTTATCAACGGTTATACAAAATTGGGAGATTCACTGGTCGGGAGCAATAAGGACGTTCAGCTACTGGGCAGTATGATTGATCCGTATTTCGGATTTTCCAAGGCAGGGTATGTTACTCAAATGGAACCAACCGCAAACACTGGCGGTTTTGGTCCCAATCCCAAAATAGATTCCGTCATCTTAACCCTGCAATATGGAAAATTTCAGGGTGAAGACAACCTTTCTCAACAAATCAGGGTATATGAGTACATGGAATTTATCCGGAAAGACACCAGTTATTATACAAACCAGGATATTGCAGATCTATATCGCCAGCCTGAATTAGGAAATGGGTGGATGTCAAAGGATGATACGATAATCAAAATACAGATCACAGAGGAAACATTTATCAATAAATTCCTGCAAGCAGAAGATTCCATCCTGTCAAATACTGAATATTTCCAGGAATTGATGTATGGCCTTTATATCACAGGTGATGATGTTGCAACAGAGGGTGGCATCGCCACCATAAGTGCGGATGCACCTGGTACAATGCTTAGGTTTTATTATGCCAATGATACAGTGGATTCAATTTCTCAGAGTTACACAATTACCAGGACGAAATGCCAGCAATTTAACCTGTTTTCGCATGATTATACAGGGTATCCCATCGAGGAATTCCTCGTAGATACTTCCCGGAGTGACAGCCTGCTGTTTATCCAGTCTATGGCCGGGGTGTTCCCGAAAATAAGGTTCCCTGGATTTTCCAAATGGATCGATTCCATGCCTGTGGCCATCAATGAAGCTAAATTGACTTTCCTGGTGGCGGATACCCTCCTGACCCAGCAAAAAAATGAGAACTTGCCTCCCAGAGTAGTAATGTATTTGCAAGAACCCAGTGGCAGATATAATTTCGTATACGACCAGGTGGTTTCACCTGAAACATATGGAGGGGAATATCAGGATTTCTCAAATTCCTATAACTTTACCATAAAAGTGCACCTTCAAAGCATTGCCACAGGGGATGTGGATAATCCGGAAATGATAATCCGGCCTTCCCAGGGGAATGAAACCGTCACACGGGGGGTTCTTTACGGGTGGAGTAAGGATTTCATGAAAAGGATGAGACTGGAAATCACTTATACAAGATTATAAATGTGTGGGATTGTTGGTTATATCGGGGATAAAAATGCTTATCCCATTTTGATTAACGGATTGAAAAGGCTGGAATACAGGGGTTATGACTCAGCAGGCATATCCATACTCAAGGAAGAAATTAGGGTTTACAAGAAACAGGGGAAGGTAGCAGAACTGGAGCAATATGTTTCGGATAAAGATGTCACCGGTACTATTGGGATAGGACATACACGCTGGGCCACCCACGGGGAACCCAATGATACCAATGCCCATCCACACACCTCGGCGAATGGTCATTTCGTTCTGGTCCATAACGGGATCATCGAAAATTACACCAGCCTTAAAGACAAGCTTACAGGGCGCGGATATACCTTTTACAGTGAAACCGATACTGAGGTCCTTGCCAACCTGATAGAATATATTTATCTGAAAGGGAAAGTATCGGCAGAGGTTGCCGTCAGGTTAGCCCTGACCAAGGTGATCGGGGCCTATGGGTTGGTCATTTTATGCAAGGATGAGCCGGACCAGTTGATTGCTGCCCGGAAAGGTAGTCCACTGGTCGTAGGGATAGGTGAAAATGAATATTTCCTTGCTTCAGATGCTACCCCCATCGTGGAATACACCAAAAGCGTGATCTACCTTAACAATGATGATGTTGCCATCATCAAAAAGAATGAATTGCTCCTAAAAACTGTTGGCAATGATACCCTCATACCGAAAGTCCAGCAGCTTGATCTGGAAATAGGTATGATGGATAAGGGTGGCTATGATCATTTCATGCTCAAGGAAATCTTCGAGCAGCCCCGATCCATAAAGGATACTTTCAGGGGACGTATCAAGCCGGACCTGAAGGACCTCCATCTTGGTGGACTCTACGATGTAATGCCACGCCTGATTGAGGCAAAACGGATAATTATCATTGGCTGTGGGACGTCCTGGCATGCAGGCCTGGTAGGCGAGTACCTATTCGAAGACCTGGCCAGGTTGCCTGTAGAGGTAGAGTATGCAAGCGAATTCAGGTACAGGAACCCACTGGTGACCAAGGATGATGTTGTTATTGCCATTAGCCAGAGTGGAGAGACTGCGGATACACTGGCAGCGATCCAGCTTGCCAAGGAAGCCGGTGCACTGGTTCTGGGGATCTGTAATGTTGTCGGATCCAGTATTTCAAGAGAAACAGATGCAGGGGTTTATACACATGCCGGTCCCGAGATTGGTGTTGCCTCAACAAAAGCCTTTACAGCCCAGGTTACTGTGCTGATCCTTATGGCTATACTTATTGGCCGGAAACGCGGATTACTTACGGATGAGGTTTATTTTCAACTAATCAGGGAAATGGACCAGATCCCTTCAAAATTGGAATACCTCCTGACCTTAAATGATAAGTACAGGCAAATAGCTGAAATGTACAAGGGAGCCCATAACTTTCTTTACCTCGGGCGTGGCTATTTCTTCCCTGTAGCGCTGGAGGGCGCACTGAAGCTGAAAGAGATTTCCTACATTCATGCTGAAGGATATCCGGCAGCAGAAATGAAGCATGGCCCCATTGCCCTTATTGATAGACTTATGCCTGTGGTGGTAATAGCTGCCAAAGACAAATCCTATGAAAAAATCGTAAGTAATATCCAGGAAGTAAAGGCCCGGAACGGAATTGTCATTGCTATTGTTACCGAGGGAGATACGATCATAAAGAACATGGCCGATCATGTACTTGAGATCCCTATATGTGATGAGAAGCTGGTTTCCCTGCTTGCTGTAGTGCCTCTGCAATTATTGTCCTATCACATAGCCGTTATGCGTGGGTGCAACGTCGACCAGCCACGCAATCTTGCTAAATCAGTTACTGTAGAATAATAGAGGTTTCAGATCATTCATCATTTTCAAACTTGATGGATACAAAACTTCTATCATTACAAAAAAATCCGAGGGTCTTGTCGTAGCCAATCTTATCTTCATAATAACCGGTGATCTGGTCGATATATTGGCAGGTATTATTTTTTGTGGCTTCATAAATAAGATAAGGACCGGATATATCTTTGGGGCTCATATTTTTACAATCTATTCCCCAGGTAGATTTATATCCTTCGGCTCCCTCAAAATTAGCCACCACATGGAGTGAAACTAGATTGTTATTATCGTCTAGCACTATCTCACCACCTCCTGTCACAGAACTCTGCCCCCATTTCGAAGTATCTATCTGGGCTTCAAATACATTGTCTGTGAAGCTGCCTTTGAGGTACCATCGAACAACCCAACCTGTGGTATCAACATAGGGTTCGGGCAGAGGAGTTATGAAATTGTCACTCTCCCGGATCCTCCTGAGCTCGGTTTGTATTGCGCAATATTTAAATTTAGGTGCCTTGTTTTCCGTGAATCTTATCTGAAGTTCAAGATTGGTATATGTATCGTGTACAGAACTGAAGTAATCATAGCCCACCAATATCAGATAAGTATCATAAGAAGTAAGATCAGTTATCACCACGGGTTTATTTTCTGCTACAAGGGTTAATTTTCCATTCTTGTACCCATATACGAATGGATAAGCATTTTCATTATTTGTCCCTTTCAGAGAAATCTCCAGGGTACTGTTTTTCTGAACATCCTCATTTTGAATTTCAAGCTTAAACAATCCAGCTGACAATTCAGGGTATGAGTGGGTAAATGATTTCAGCGTATCATCTTTACTGCTGCTGACAAATGTATTTTCTGCTGTAATGGAATTCATGAAAGTGCTTGATTCTACATTATA
>RCNF010000322.1_pt1 | contig 23614 bp, 26 predicted proteins | sample 2041311 | NCBI WGS metagenome assembly RCNF01 (sample SAMN09708228, study PRJNA481090) | Marine sediment metagenome, whole genome shotgun sequencing project. | biome: marine sediment; feature: ocean; material: sediment; isolation source: Sewage treatment plant 2 marine sediment (STP2) ... | reverse complement strand
CCAATCATAACACTCAATAAAAATCCCCCGCCTATGTTATTAAGCAGGGGTTGGGGGAAAAGAAATTATGTTGTTGGATTTTATTTTAGTAAAATCATCTTTTTAGTTTCAATAAATAGTGTTGTAGGCAGTTTAATTAATCAATTTTATAAAACTGAGCCCGTCGATTATTCCATTTAAGTCCAATTATATCATATTCTTCATTTGTCTCAAACTCTATTTCGTCACCCTTTTCCAAATCTATAAATTTTAGTTTGTCAATAGCTGTAAATGCAATCGTAACGGTAGGGTGTGAATCGATTATTAGTAAATTGTTTTCATTTGATTTTACTTCGATTAGATAATCACCTATTCCGGGAACCTGATAGTCGAGTTTATATTTGCCTATGAACTTATTGAGTCCTTCTGAAGAGAGGTCAAAAACTTCAATTATTCTTGGGTTTTTTATATTCCAATTGTAACTTTTCAATCCATTGGGTTTTATTCGGTAACCTTTTACTTTCAGCTCCCAATTGCTTAAGAAATTCTGGATTCAGATTTAGAAAATAATCTGGTATTAATTCAATATCGCTTTCTATCATTTCTCGAACGGATATTTTCATTTCTGGTTTTTTAGCTTGCTGCCAACGGTTAGTATATGAAAAGTAGGCGATTACGAATCACTAAACTATCGGTTATGTACAAAATTAGATACGAGTCTAAGGACTTGAATTTACTACTGTTTCGCCTATTTTTTATATACATTGTTACAGGTCGTTATTCCTTTTTTTTATTCAGTTTTTTAGATATCATATTATATATTTCACTGGAAACATTTTTAGGATTGTTCGAAACATTATTATTAAATACAAGCACCTTAATGCCGTTATTCGTATCGACAATAAAATGACTTCTAAATCCAACAATATATCCAGGATGACTAATTATTCCGTCTGTAAGGCTTAATCCATAACCATACCATGGCCCTTTTTCTTTAAGAAAAGAAAAGTCATTTTTAATGTATGGTGTAGTCATTTTTTTTATGGCAATGTCATCTATGACTTTTTGGTTATTGTTGGTATAGACACTAGTCCATTTTAGAAAGTCCTTTAGTGTGGTTACTAAATTTCCATCTGGCTCTGTAACAGGTAAACTAATTATCTCATCTGGCACATGTTTGTTCAATTCATCATCCCACCGATAGCCCATGGCTTCGTCATTTGCCACAGTATAATTCGAAGTATTATGAATAAATGAATCGTGCATGCCCATTGGTTCAAAAATGTGTTTTTTCATATAACTGTCATAAGGTTCTCCCGAAGTGTTTTCGATTATTTGGCCTAGTAAGGTATAGCCAATATTAGAATAGGAAAATTTAGAACCTGATGGAAATTTCAACTCCTTTACCATTGCTTCTTTTATCATTCCATCTACCGTATTTCCTAAACAAAAACCTTTTTCGACCTCGTAATAATTCCGAGTCAACCCATAATCTTCAATGCCACTTGTTTGAGTTAATAAGTGATGAATGGTAACACTGTTCCATTTATCAGAACGATATTGAGGAGGTAAAAACTCATTGATAGATTTTTCCAGATTAATTTTCTTCTGTTCAAATAGCTGCATGATTGCTGCTGCGGTGAATTGTTTGGTAATTGAGGCTACATGGAACTTTGTGTTGATACGATTCTGAATTCCATCTTGAGCCATTCCGTAGCCGTTAGCATGAATTATTTTATCGTTCACAGCGACAAGGACAACGCCTGTGAAATGCTCCTCACTAATCATGTTATTTATCAATGATTCTATTTCAGGATGCGTAATCTCTTTTGAAAGATTAATTTCTTCTATGGCGATTTTATTTCCTGTTTCATTTTCCTTGTTCTTACAGGAAAAAAGAAGAAGCAAAATGAAAATAATGTTTAATGCTTTTATGTTTTTCATTGGTTGGTTTTAATGACCTGTAACAAAGGGATATAGTTATTGATGATATCCCACTTATATAGACTAAGATAATACAACTAGTATTATAAGTATAATCAACTTAAAAACAAGACCCCCACATTTTGTAGCGTTATAGCTATTTTAGTGCAGTTTAACTAGGAAAGATTTACTATATCCTATTAGTAACAACTACAGATGTAGTAGTGGTTGGTCTTTCATAACATAGGATGGAGATGATGATAGGCAGCAACCCGCCCGTACCGAACGGTACGTTCGGGCGGGTTAATTATACCTGCCTACCGGTTTATGTGCCGTAGGCATGCAGGCAGGTACGTTGTTGTGCTTTCGTTATTTTTTTTTGAGTTTATTCTTCCGATATCAGCAAGGACTTTTGATCTCCCTATAATAACTTTGACACAATGAAATACACCTCTTATTTTAGTCAGACATTAAAGGGTATTGGCAGTCCTTATCCCAACCAAAAGATGTTGTTGGTACTGATTCATTTTGCTGGTGGGAACGCCCAAAACCCTCAAGAACGAACAAAGATGAAATGTACCGAACATGATTCCATATCCCCGTCATTGTTAAAGTCGTATTCCCCGGTATCGGCGCCCCCGTTAAAGGTTAGGGCTGTCCCGTCAAAGGTTTCGCCGTAGGTATCCCAATCATCAGGGTAATCATCCCAGGCAATTGCAAAGTAGAATGTTTGCTGCCACTCCTCCCAGAACATTTCTCCACTTACCGTATACCCATTCCGATCTACCGGATCCAGTGTCAGGGTAAAGAGGCCATTGGATTGCACGGACATGCTGGCTGTTCCCCCGTCCTCGACCACGTCTACAGAGACGGTGTTTACACTGAATTGGGCTTTGGTGGCCTCCCAGGTTCCGGCGAGTTCGCTGATCGGGAACCGACCGTCTTTGGTTAGTACGTCTTCGTCATCATCCTTGTTACAGGAGTAAGTCAGGGAAATCAACGAAATCAAAAAGATATATGTGAACTGTTTCATGGCGATAAATTTTGGAAGAAGGGAGTATACCCCTTTCTCATTACACCAATAAATGTATTGCGTTCTTCTGGTGTCAGCAATGATACTGATCAGCTTTCTGGGATCAGTATTCCTGAATGCTGTGAAAAACGTTCTGTATTTCGTTGGCCTTCTCTAATCATCTTAAGTAACAATTATTTTGTATCGTGTTAGCTGTAGTTATTAATTACCTTTAACAATTCATTCGGTGATTCTAATTCAAAATCAGGCTTGTATTTCCAAGATTCTGTATTTGCCCCACTATATTTTACAACTATTGAAATCACTCTATTATCATTCATTATTTCTTTTTCAATGTTTCTTGCAAACGCTACGTCTCCTTCGTGATCTCCAATATAAATTATAGTCTTATTGTTTAGCGTTCTAAAAATTTGATTAAGACATTTTATTCCGCTGTATGAAGATGGTTTTTGCATATTACTCGGAATGTCATCATAGCCAATAATTGAATTAAATTTATGTGATATTTCAAATTTATTTAAAACTTGATTGATGTTTTCTGATGAGTTTTGTGAACAAATTCCTTGTGGCAGATTAATTTGGTTTATTGTCTCTTTAATTTCTGAAAATAGTTCAACAGTTGTATTATTTTTCAATTGATGCTCAGTCCATAATGTTCCAGCTTTAAGCATTTCGTTTTCTGTCATTCCGTAATAATTGATATATAAATCTTGCCAATTCTTGGATTGATGATTGGCAATATGATAATCATTCTCTGATTTGAGATATTTCGGTAAATTTATTCCAGTTAATCTTGGAGCTACAATAGAAAGAATCTGTTTAGTAATATCAATATTTTTCGGTACTGAATTAACCAAAGTTCCATCGTAATCCCAAAGTATTGCATCTAATTTCATATTGTTCATTTCTTATTAGAGCCAACAATTAAATATGATCATTGGTCATATCTTTTATACTAAATCAGGGTAGTAAAAGTGTTAAGTTGTAAGTGTTGAGTTATAAGTTTTAGTGTTAAGTTTTAAGTGTTAAGTGTTGAGTTTTAAGTTGATAGTTGTTTGCTTAATGTTCGTGATCTTAAGGGTCAATTACAAAAATCTGCAGGTGCACATTAAAAATCACCCTGTAAAAAATAGGACTATGCTTTCACGGAATAAAACTTAATATTTTCAGTTTTACCTCGTAAGGGTAAGTCACTAAGGAATTTAAAATTATAGCCATTGCTAGATTGAATTTGATCGATCACATGCTGTGTTATAATCAATTTCTCATTAAATTCATTGCACTTTTTCTCTAAACGGGCCGCTGTATTCAATACGTCGCCATGATATGCGATCTCACGTTTTATATCCCCGATTTCAGTAGCGGTTACAATCCCTACATCCATCCCGGCTTTGAAGATTGGGATTTCTCCATATTTTGACTTAAAATATTCATTGCGCCGGTTAAGGATATCGATGAATTCAAAGAAAGTTTTCAGGCAATTAAGTTCGTGAAACCCTTCTTTCTTATTCCAAAATAGAATCACCTCGTCTCCGGCGTATTGATAGACCCTTGCATGATATTTCTGAATAATCGGAGTTAATTCATGAACACACTCCCTTATAAATCTACTGTATTTATTATTTCCTAATTTTTCTGCCAGAATTGTTGAGCTTTTAAGGTCCACAAAGAGAAAGATCAATTCTTCATTTCTAGGATGATAGTATTTACCTGTCAATAGATCGATCAGCAAACCAGGGCCAAATTTCTTATTGATGTAAAGGATAAAATTCAATAAAAGGATAAACGATGCATAATAGACCAAGCCGGATAAGAGAAATTTAGTGGATAGTAAACTTTGAAATTTCCCCAACTGCTCCTCAGTGACTAATCCAAAAAATAAAAATGAGTTTAAAATCGCCACCCACACGATAACCAGTGCAATCAGGTACAAAGCACTTTTCAATAAAATATTGAAACCAAAACTTTTTTTCCTGAAGATCTGTTTATCAGTCAATTTGTTAATGAGAATAAAGAGAGTTCCAAATAAGATTCCTGAAAATAATACCTCAAGGTGCCAAACATTAGAATCAAAATATTCTTTTAAGACTCCCGCTTGTATGAAATCCTCTACTCCGTAGTACGAGAAAAGGGTGTACATGTATAGGACAATGATGAACGATACTATTATAAAAAGCCATTCTCTTAAGTTAAATCCCATAGTATATGCTTTTATGACGCAACGTTTGGCTAAAAGATGGACCGACCTTAGGAGGGCTTGCCTTTAGGTTTTGTTAGCGGAATATCATTCATTATTCTAGCTGCGTTACGCTTTACTTTAATAATTTATAGCATCTCCTTTATGAAGAATTGCACACTGTATCCCTAGTTTTTCAACTTCTTTTTTAAACACAATATCATCAGCTGGATTAAGCTTCTTGGAAAAAAGACCTTTGCAATTGTAGTGGCATGGAATTACCAATTTAGGTTTTAATGTTTTTACTGCATCCAAAGCTTCCAATTCATCCATAGTATTATGCATCACTTTTCCTCCAATGGGTATCATTAGAACATCAGGATTTTTATACTTTTTCCATTCCTGGGAATGCAAATAGGTATCTCCGAGATTAATTACTGACTTTCCATTGTACTTGATCTCGAATCCCAAGGCTCCCCAACCAATTCTCTCAGTAGGCCCGGGTGTAACGGTTTTAGAAAAAGGTCCAAATTTAAATGTCAGTGGTCCGTGTGTTGCTTTCATACCTGTAATTTTCATTCCATCGACTTCTATTGTTTCATCAACAGACAGTGTATGAACTTTTTCTATATGTTTAGTGAATGAAAGCCCTTTGTCCCTTGGACCTAACATCAGCATTTTTCCATTCACCTCTTTTAACATGGTTTTGTTACAAATAACCGGCGCATGCGAAGTTTTAACTACCCTGTCAGTATGCCAATAATGATCAGGATCTCCGTGGGTTACGAAAATATGTGTTATATCAGGCCATTTAAATTTTGGAATTAAAGTTGTGAATCTGAAGTAATAGAAAAACAGAGCACCAGGATCTATGGCAATTTTCTTATCATCAGTCTCAATGATGAAGGCATTGTATAAGTAGTGTGTGATTTTCATTTTATTAACCATGGTGTCACGATTGTTTTCATTTGTTAATTCCAAATGATTATATTTTTTTCTATTCCAATGCAGGGCAGCCTAGGAACGATGTTAAGAAAAAGACACCCTAAGTTATTATTAAAAAATGTAGAATAAACTGACGAAAGTCATAGATGCGTAGTATTGAGGAGTTGGGAGTTGTACGTGTTAAGTTTTAAGTTGATAGTTGATAGTCAGTAATCAGTCAGCAATAATCAGAAATAAGTGATCACAAACAGTATATGTTGTCTTTATACCGCCAAGTAATTTTATTATTTGTTCTTTAACATGGTTAATACCATTTTAAATTTCTCGACCGCAATTAATGCATGAGGAACATTTGCCGGCATTATTATGCTTTCGCCTGCTGCAAGAATATTGGAAACGCCATCTATTCTTATATCGGCTTTACCATCAACTATAAAAACCACGGCATCAAAAGGTGTTGTATGTTCACTCAACCCTTCGTCTTTATCAAAAGCAAATAATGAGATGTTTCCTGTTTCTTTTTTTAAGACGTGTTTGCTAACAACAGCTTTTTCTGCATACGAAATACTCTTATTATAGGAAAATGTTTTCCCTTTCTCAAATTCATTTGACATATTATTTTCTTTTACATGTTTAAAATATTCTTTTATACACCAAATCTGGGTAGTAAATGTGTGAAGAATAATAGGAACAGCAAGGTATTATTAAATAATGCAGGATTACTTAAAATTGTCGAAGAATAAATAGTATTGCGTATTGGGATGTTGGTAGTCGGAAGGCATATGACCAAGGTCATTGACTTTCTTTAAAAGCAGCTATACTTTTATAGCTGGATGTTTTACCAAATAACAAAAAAAAATCTATAATGAATGGTGCAATTTTTTTCTCGTCGAAGTATGGCAGCACAGCGCAGTATGCCCATTGGATGGGCCAAGCTACTGGTTTGCCGGTATTCAATATAAAAAATCATAACGCTGATATAGCGAAATACGACTTTTTGGTCCTAGGCAGCCCGATAATCTACTACAAGCTCTCCATCCACAAGTGGGTGAAAAGGCATTTGGCAAAGCTAGCCGATAAACCCATAATCTTCTTCAGTGTTTCGGGTGCCGGGGCTGGATCTAGATTGGATGGGTGGATTGCTGACAGCCTACCCGAAGATTTCATTTCACGGATGCACCATGTGGCACTCCGCGGGAGGCAAATACCAGAGCAACTTTCCTTCTATGATCGGACGATGCTAAAAATCGCTGCCTTGGTAAACAAAGATCCTGTAGCTAGAAAACAGGAATTCGAAGGATTTGACTTTATGGACAAAGCCAGTATTGAACCGATTCTAGAACTGGTTGGGCAATTTCAATTGAGTAAGGTGGTGACTTAATGCTTAGTAAGCAGTAAGCAGTGAGCAGTATTCAGTGAGCAGTGGTCAGAAGTTTCAGGTTTCAAGTTGCGCTTAGCGCTCGACGTATTGCGCACAGCCAATAGCTAACAACTTAACACTTACAACTTTAAACTTTAATTCGTCAAGACCTTGTCAACATCGGCCTTTAGCTCTTTATAGGTTTTATAACTGCCAAACCTGAAATTTCGTTGGTCCCCTTTGAGGATTAAAGTTGCCGGTAAGGCGCCGTACCAGGAGGTATCAATCTCATCCGTCCAAACGTTATAGTTGGGGTCGGTAAGCACTACGACTTCCGGGATGATTCCCAATTTCTTTACAAAGGGATAAATATAGGTGTCCAATCGCTTTGCTTTTTCCAGACTCACCAAAATGATCTTTACTTTTTTATCCGTGTAGGCTGTTTCCAATTCGTTGAAATGGGGCATCTCCTTGAGGCAGGGGGCGCAGGTAGTTGACCAAAAGTTGATCACCGTTAGCTCGTGGTCCTCGTCATTGATCATCGCCTGTAGCTCTGAAAAGGTTTCCAACACTTCAATAGTGGCGTTTGGATCTGTTTCAATGGGTTTGCAGGACAACATCAGCATCAAAAAACCAATGGCCACTAGGGGCAAGGTATATTTCATAAGTATTGTGATTGTTGCATATTCAATACAGGTTCAAAACAATGCCCAACTACTGCATCACGTTGATTGTTGGCACCATGGTGATCTTGGATTTTATGGAATTGGAAATTAAACAGGCCCGCTCAGATTTTTGTAAGACGCGTTCTGCCCGCCCACGGTATTTCTCGTCATTGATCGTTACCGAAGGTTCCAGAAGAATCTCGGTCATTAGAAATTTACCATCCACTTGTTCCAATTTTCCTTTGGAGCTGCAACTGAAATTTGAAAACTCCAGTTTTGAATTTTCCGCTATGGCCAAAAAAGTGGTCATCAAACAGCTGCTTACCGCAGCAGTGAACAAATGTTCCGGGGACCAAATGCCCGGTATGCCCTTCGGAAACTCCGGTGGGGTGGCAATTTCAATGCATGTATTTGCATCGCGGTTCAGTTCTGGGGAACACATAATCCCCTTGCGGTCTTGGTTCCAGTTTACATCTACATTATAATAATGTGGTTCCATAGTATTGGGTATTTTGTTTGCTGTATGATCCGTCGCCATAGTCATGGAAAACGAGACTGCAAGATACGCTCAAAAACACAATTATTAAGTAACAAAAGTCACAGAAAATGTGGTATTGAGAAGTGAGTAATCACTAATCACTAATCAATAGTCAGTAGTCAGTTTTCAGTGTAAATGGTTTTCTGTTGGAGGCTCTTATTGATTGAGTTTACCCCCGTATTCGGCCAAGGTTTCCCAGAGGCCCAAGAATGCTTTATATCCTTCTTCATTAAGATCGGTATTCAACACCAAAATACGCCCCAATTGGGTTTTGGGATCAAAGAACATGAACGAAGAAATTCCGGGATCACCACCAGAATGCCCCATTTGTCCGTCTTTCATAAAGCCCATAAAAATTCCCGCATTATGTTCATCGCCAGAAGGTTCTTCCCCTTCGACACTGCTATAGTGCGAAGCGTTTAACTGTTTTTTAAAAAGTTCAGCATAACTCGCGGCTTGTAGCAAAGTGCCTTGCCCAGATTGTCCTTTGATCAATTCAAGAAGATAATTGGCCAAATCGCTGCTCGAGGTGGTAAAACCCCCATCTGGATAGGTGATCAATGAATAAAAGGGGAGGGGTGTTTTGGTGTCTGCATACAATCGGGAATGGTCTTCCAATTGTATCGCATCAAAAGACCAACCAGAGCCGGTCATACCCAATGGGTCTAAAATATGGGCTTGGGTGAATTTGGGAAAAGAAACTCCCGTAGCTCCCTCCAATACCTGTGCAGCAAGGGTAGCGGCTACATTTGAATATTCATAATGTGCACCTGGGGGATTATTCAAAAAGCCTTCTTTTTGATACCATGCGCCTTTGTCAGAAAGTATCTTTTTCAGGAAGTCTGCCAAAGGAATCCGAGATTCTGGTCCGTTGAAATAATCGGGTATGTTCACAACTGTAGTATCTATCGCTTGTATTGGGTCTTTCATCACATAGGACATTCCGTAATAATCGGTATCCAGAATTGAAGACGTGTGGGTCGCCAAATGGCGTATGGTAATCGGTACTTCAGGATAGTGCGGATTTTTAACCACATAGGACAAATAATTGTTGATAGGGTCATCCAATTTTAACTTCCCTAATTCCTGCGCTTTGAGCAAGGAAACGCCAATAAAGGTCTTTGAGATAGAGGCGATGTTCTGTACCGTGTTTTTGGTATAGGGTTTTTGGGCAACGAAATCGGCTTGGCCAAATCCTTTGTTGTACAAAATGGCCGAATCATTGACGATGGCCACTGAGAATCCGTTGACATGTCCTTGCTGGTATATCTCGTCTATTGTGCTGGACAGGGAATCTGTGATGGCTGTTATTCGCGCATCCGCAACCTTAGCTTCCTCATTTTTAGTCCTGCAGGAGAAAATCAATGCCAAACATACTATCACGATAATTTTGTTCATACTGTTTTTTGTTATGAGCGTGAATATACGGAGAGAGTTTCAAAATCCTTTTTTTAGTGAGTAGTTACTAGACAGTATTAAGCAGGATATGTGTTGCCGTTCATAATATAATTTTAAAAGCATGATAAATGTTAGTTTTTGCGCAAGTAATAAAAGATAATTTTGTCTCTAATAAATAAATTAGCATATGAGCAATGATAAAGCGTGTTTGGTTTGTAAAAAAACATCAAGTGAAACACCAGTGACTAAATTTTATTATCAGGAAAGTGAATTTTATATCTGTCCGCAGCATATGCCTGTTATAATCCATAATCCACAGGAATTAATCGGGTTGTTAGAAGGTGCGGATAAATTACAGGGAGGATAAAAATCGGTTTTAGATTTCAGTTTGTGGATTGACCGAAGAAGGAGGGTCGAATCCAGTAGCCGATAGCCAGTAACCAGTAGACAGTTTTCAGTAAGCAGATGGTTGATGGCTGTGGGCAGCAAATGCAAACAGCATCCAGCACAGAAAATTGTGAGCTGGAAACCAAGGTCATTCTTTTTCGTTAATTCCTGGAATACAGGGTGTAATAGATGAGGGCATCGATTTGATGATCGGCTTCTTCAACTAAATTTTCTAACTGCGCCAATAGTTTGGTGTATACATTAGTCTTACCAAACTTGCCCGTAAGTAGCTCGTAATGGTCGCTATCTGCCAATAACAAATGGACCAAATTGACTGTACTAATCCCAAAGGCTAACTGTGCCTTGACCTTGTTTTTCAAATGCAGGTTTTGTATATCCAAACCGGAGAAGTCCACCTCATGGTCATAGTCCAGCTCTTGTTTTGCAGGAGGGGTTACCCCCAGTTGATTCAATGTATCTCGCAACAAAATCTCAAAATCATAAATGATGACTTGACCAGCGGGTTTGGTCACCTTCAAAATTTCATTGAGCAAATGCTGGGTTTTGGCATAATAGAACGAGCCTGCAAAAGTGATGATATCAAAGGTATTGGGGCTGAATTCCAGATCCTGACCGTTGCAATGTTGGTATTCAATTTGGTCGTGGGCCATGGCATTCTGCAACATGGAGGTACTGGGATCTATCGCAACCACTTTATCACAAAATTGGGTAAGCGCCAATGCCGATTGTCCCGTACCACAACCTACATCCAGTCCTAATGTAAAATGGGCATTGCCCAAGACTTTTTTTAGAATGGGCAAATGTAACGACGGCCGATAAGCGGCGTAGTGTTTTGCGGTTATTGGGTCGTATTCGGTCGGCATAATGATTATCTAACTTTTGCGAGCGTTGCTAACCAGGACCTGATCTGACTAAATAGTGTAAAATTCTCGATGACCCGTACTTGCCCATTATAGCCCCATTTATCCCTTTCCTTTGGATTGTTGAGCATTGTTTTTAATACGTTTGCCAAACGGGGAATATCGGTGGGGTCCTCATTTATTTTGCCGTTGATATCATGCTGTACCTGAAACTGCAATCCTGCTGCACCCGAGACCAAAACCGGTCGCTGTTTCCACATGGCTTCGGTGGCCGTTAACCCAAAGCCCTCTTGAATGGAATTTTGGACAACGATATTCGAAAAGCGCTGAAGGGCATTTACAATCAATGCATTTTCTTTGGGATTTTCTAATGGTAGTAGTAGTATGGCAATATCATCCTGTAGTTTGGGATCAATGCTTTTGTACTGTGCGATTAATTCGTTCAACACTTCCTCACCTTCTGGATCGTCAGATACATATGCAGGATCGGGTCCGCCCAAGATCAATCGTGTGGCATCGATTCGTTTATAAGAGACACTGGAGGTATCTTGCGATGCTTTATTTTCCATTTTCATCATAATAAAGGCATCCATCAGTTCCTTAAAACCTTTTAGCCGGTCCCAACGGGAGATTTCGGTAACGGTGGGTCTATAGATAATATCCAAATTACTGTTGTGGTTAACGGCGTTAAAGCTGCCATCTGGCATTACACGGCGTGCTTGATGGTCGTAAAATCCGTAGAGCAAAGGTTCACGGCCATTAGCGATTCCAGATTGTAATAAGATGCTGATGCATTTGTCTGTATGTAATGACCTGTTCTTATGACTCAAGGGGTCAATGGCAGGGGTAATTATGGCGGTTTTATTCTTCAGTTCTTCCGGAACGTAGGAGGGAAGGCTAAAAACGAAGTGGTCGTACGAATCAAAGTAAGTCGATAGAAAAGACCATACCCCTTTGGTAGTGTCATTTTGCTCTTCCAAACCAATATGACATCGCCATATTGTTTTTACATTACGCTTTTTATTGATCATTTGGGCGAGTGGCATAGGTTGTGGGTCGTGGATAACTACCAGATCCCCATCCTGTATTGCAGCGATTGCCTTATCTGCGTTCTGGGCATTTACGCGTTCAAAAATGGCGCGATCTTCATCGGTAAATATACCGTTGCCACTGCCATGTATTGCATTGTGCATTCTTTTGGTAAGATTGAAGAAAGCCTGGTCACTTGCCTCAATGACCATCCACTCAATCTTTACACCAAGGGAGCGCATGACCCGCATTTGGCTGGGAAGCATCTCTGCCACTCCACCCCCAGTTGCTGTAGAATTGATCATCCATATGGTACACCCTTTGAGATCGGCAACGGATTGTTTTGTGGTCTCCAAAAATTCATCCACTAAATTTTTTAGGCTTCCATACGCTTTATAATCCTCGATTTTGGCGCCTTCTTTGACATTGATTTTTTGCATAACTGTTTATTTGGTTACAGGTTTGTTAAAGTTAGTAAGTTTACTTTAGATATGTAGCTGAAAGTGGTAAAAAGGAAGCTAGTACTAATCCCTATCTGGCAGGGTTTTGAAAAAATCCCAAATAACATCGCAGGCCACAATATCGCGATTGGTCTTGCCAATAAGTCCCTTCCCTAAATATTGTTTCCCCCCGGGCCATGTATGTCCGCCACCATTTACAGTGTACAAGACCAAAGCTCCTTCTTCTTTGCAATCGGAGTATTTGGTAACACTTACCGTTGTGCCATCATCAACGATATCGGGCAGGTCAATTATATCTTGTTTAACCTCACAATCATTATTAGCTTTCCAAAAAGCAACATAGTCATGCGTAGAGACAATTTCACCCCTTGTTTTTCGAAACACCTTTACCATGCCACCATCGTAAGGTACCAAGGGATCATCGGTACCGTTCATAACCATGACCGCCACTGGTTTTTCCGGGTTACACTTGGGTAGATAATCCTTGGAGAAGGAGGCGGTGAGAATGGCCCCACCTCTAAAGATTTCGGCACGATCACATAACAAACGGGAGGACATAAAACCACCGTTCGACATCCCTGTTGTGAATATTCGTGCGGCATCTATCTTGTATTTTTGTTTGAGTTCATTGACTATGGCCGTGATGAAACCCACATCGTCGATGTCTTCTTTCCATGCCAATACATCCTCTAATTTTCGGCCGTCGTTCCAATTTTTGTTTACAGCATTGGGGTATACCACAATAAAGCCGTCGCGATCCGCCAATGTATTGAATCGCCCAAAAGTGAGGCCGGGTGTGCCTTTGGCCGTGCCCCCACCACCATGTAGATTAAAAAGTAGCGGAATCGGCTTTTGCATTTTGGCTTCCGGGGGCAAATGCACGATATAGTTACGTTCACGACCTCCAAACTCCATCTCGTAGGTTTTGTCATTGGTATTGAGATCACGCGATGGGGCACAAGCATTGAAGTTCAGTCCGAGGATTGTTAATGAACTAAAAAGAAGTAGAACTAAAGATTTCATCTGTTTATTTTTATTTGTATTTAGAGGTCAGATGTAATTCACCATCAATCATTTTTGTAGGTATCATGAATTGTAATCGCTCATTTCATGATCTTGTTTTAGTCAAAAGGAAGCAAATTTGGTTCCAAAAATGATTTTTTGGCTTTTTGTGAATTGAAAATATCAAAACCATAATGGGATTGCATCAATCTTTTGAATTCGTATTTCAATTGTGGGAATTCCGCAATGAACCCTATGAAATCATTGGCCTTGCTTTTTTGCATAAAATGATAGACTGCCTTTACGGCTGCTACCGTCAAGGTAGTATTGTATTTATCGGTCGCCCCTAAGTGGGTGACATAGACGGCCAATTGGTCGCAAACATTTGTTATGGCCTGATCATGTCCGTATTTCCCAATATGGATATAGGCCAGGCGTAAATGTGCCTCGTGGCTAAATAGTGTAGGGTCTAGCTTGCAGGATTTGAACTGTTGTTCAAATTGGGTATCGTTAAGCTCAAAATGACTTTTCATATCGCTTACAATTTACGGTTAATATCCGATTTTCCATGATTAGGTTTTAAGGAATCCAGCCCCCAGTGACCATCCTATTCGCTGGTCCCCTTCTTATTTAAAGAAGGGGTGGCCGAAGGCCGGGGAGGTTTTTTTGGGCTATTTGTTTTCTTTACTGATCTCTCCGTCCCCTGCCGCTTCGTGCAGGATCGACCCCTCTGCCTATCGGCACCCTTTGCGAAGGTAAGGACTTCGTTTGGTCATGAGCTTAAATTATGGGGTCCCCTCCTTTTTGTAAGGAGGGGTGGCCGAAGGCCGGGGTGGTTCACTTTTAAAATTATTTTTATACTATTGATAGTATCATTTTTAATGATCTATTTACCTTTATAAGTTCTATGAAAAATATACTTACACTTATTATTTTACTGTCTTCACTGGCACAACTACACGCCCAATTGGAGAACGATAAGGTTTTGCACTTTGGCGCAGGGGTATTAAGCGGAGCAGCCGGTGCATTTATCGCAAGTGAACTTTCAGATGGTGACCGTACATGGACTTATATAGGGGCTGTGGGTACCAGTTTATTGACGGGTCTGGCCAAAGAAACCCTGGATAAAAAGGATAACAATCGTTGGGACAATGGCGATCTCGCTGCAACCGTTTTGGGAGGTATAACCGTAGGAGTGACTATAGATTTGTTTACGGGTAAAAAAAGGCGAAAGGGGAAAAGGATAATTAAATCACCATAGGAACTTCCATAAGCAATACCTTGGATGTGCCCATAGCTTTAAAATCAAATTGGTCCACATCCCATATTCCATAACCATCTCTCTTACTCAAAAGCTGATCGTTGATTTCGACCTCACCTTCCAAAACAAAAACATATACCCCATTACCTTTTTTCTTAAATGCATATGTCCCTTTGTTTCCAGGTTCAAAATCCCCCAAATGGAACCAGGCATTTTGGTGGACCCATACCCCTTGGTCATTTGGATTGGGTGATAAAATCTGGTAAAATGCGTTTTTCTTTTCAATCTCTTTAAGGGAAATTTGATCGTAACGGGGTTCCACGTCAATTTTACTCGGAATTATCCAGATCTGTAAAAATTTTACGGGTCGATCTTTGTTTTTGTTGTATTCGCTATGCTGAATACCTGTACCGGCACTCATTACCTGAACATCGCCTTGTCTTATGACTGTGGAATTGCCCATGTTATCCATATGTTGCAGGTCGCCTTCAAGTGGTATTGAAATGATTTCCATATTGCGATGTGGGTGGGTGCCGAAACCCTTCGCCTCGGAGACGATATCGTCATTGAGGACCCGTAATACCCCAAAATTCATGCGCTCGGGATTCTGATAGTTGGCGAAGCTAAAGGAATGATGGGATTTCAACCAACCATGGTTGGCTTTGCCACGCGATTCGGCTTTGTGTAATACATTTTTCATTGGAGTCTAAATTTAGGATTTGGTCTATTTTAATTGCCGAGGTTGCTGTAATCGGCTTCAATGATTTCCCGTATCCCTTCCAAATAGGGAGTAGGCTCAATTAAGAAGCGCTTGTAAAATTTATCACTATTAAACACATAATCACGATCATATTGATAGAGCATCTCGACCATTTCTTTCATGATGGGCATGAACAATCCGAAAATCCGTAGTAGAAATTTTGGGGCCAACTGATATTTAGGTGAGACTCCCATTTCCTGTGCTATGGCTGTTATCCATTCCTTACCGGTAAAAGGATTGGCTGCAGTTGGTAAATGCCAAGTTTGGTTATAAGCATCGTTTGTATTTCCGAGTACGGCCGTTGCCTTACCGGCATCGCGGGTAAAGGTGAATGAATGTTTGCAATTGATTGCTCCCATCCAATTGGCCTTTTTACCGTTAGCTAAATTTTTAAAGACGGTTTCCCGTAGCATTCCGTTTCGTTCAATGCCAGGCCCATAATAGTCAGCGCAACGGGCTATGAGTGCCGTAAGATCGCCACTTTTCACTTCATCCATGATCATTTGTACGAGTTGGGCCCTGACCTTGCCTTTTTTACTGGGAGGATTAATAGGGGTATCCTCGGTCATTCCATCTAAATGATTCGCATCGTACATATAGATATTGTCAAAAAAAACCAATTTGGAATTATGTTCCTTACAGGCATTAATTACATTTTGCATGAATTTTGGCCATGCCTTTTTCCAAATTTTGGCACTGTAAGGAAAACCAATGGCCACATATACCACCGAAGAACCTTGCACCACATGGTTGACTTCTGCGCCATTCAAAAGGTCTGCCGAAAGTAGATTATCTGTAGCGTTTACTTTTTTTGGATGGCGACTTACCAATCGGATGTCTGTTGTAAATTCGGTGAGCGATTTTGCCAATTCTGTTGCGATGATTCCCCCTGATCCCAGTATTGTTTGCATAAGCTTAATTGTTTATGATTGATGATTCTGTTAAGTTACTGAAAATTGGAGCGCATAGGACAATGCAGATAAAAGATGGTATGGTAATCGTATAATAAGGGAGCTACTAAAAGCTTTTACAACAATCCCCTTGCCTTGATTTCCAGATACTTGTTGATGGTATTGATTGTAAGTTGTTCGGGTTTGGTGAGTATGGTCTGAATACCATGTTGTTGCAACTCTTTTTGCATCAATCGTTTTTCAAGCGAGAATTTTTCGGCTATTGTTTTATGATAAATAGTTTGTAAATCCTCAGCATCTGATGAAATAAGTTCCTCCAATTCAGTATTCTCAAAAAAGATAACCACCAAAACATGTTTTTTGGCGATAGCCAATAGAAAGGGCATTTGTCTTTTTAAAGCTGAAATATGCTCAAAATTGGTATAGAGTAATAATAAACTCCTATGTGTGATTTTACGCTTCACTCGTGCGTACAGCAATCCATAATCAGAATCGGTAAATTCGGTGGTGATATTATAAAGTTTTTCTAGAATGGTGTTCAAATGGGTTATTTTCTGAACTGCAGGTACAAAAGATTCTATGTTCTTTGAAAAGGCAATCATTCCCGTTTTGTCGTTCCGTTTTAGGGCGACGTTTGAAAATGCCAAGGTGGAATTTATCGCGTAATCCAATAGTTTAAGTCCATTGAAAGGCATTTTCATGACACGCCCTGTATCTATAATGGAGTAAATAGGTTGCGATTTTTCGTCCTGATATTGGTTCACCATCAAATGGTTCTGTTTCGCAGTGGCCTTCCAATTAAGCGTACGAATATCATCTCCTGGCACATATTCCTTAATCTGTTCAAATTCCTGGGTGTGCCCGATACGCCTTATTTTCTTAAGTCCAAACTGCGTTATTTTATTGCTGATAGCCAAAAAGTCGTACTGCTGCATTTGAATAATACTTGGGTACACTGGCACCATTTGGTCTTTTTGGAAAACAAAACGCCTTTTTACGATCTTCAATGGGGAAGAAGCATAAAGGTTGAGGTTGCCGAAAACATACTCCCCCCGTTCAACAGGCCTTACCGTATATTCAAATTCCCTTCGCTCATTTTTTAAAAGACTGGTCTTATACTCAAAATCACGTTTTTGGAATTGTTTTGGTAATTCATCAATTATAGCGATATGGGCCCTAAAAGGGTAGTAGGATTGAAACTCAATACTAATGGGATTTAAATCGCTGTTCGATAGTTTCTGTGGTAAAATGCGTTCAGCATCAATACCCCTACTATTGGCATAAAGTAAAAACACATCAAACAAAAATAGTCCTAGCAACATCAGGGTCAACACCCATGCGATCGGATAAAGTATAGGTATCCAAAAGGATAGTATAAAACAGGCGGAAAGCACTGCGATATATTTAAAGAAAGTATTGTGTATGTAGAACGATTTTAAAAACAGCATCTGGTTATCTTGGTATTTCCACTGATTCCATGATCATGTTTACTACGCTGTCGGTAGTCATTCCCTCCATTTCGCGTTCAGGAGTTAGGATTACCCTGTGGTTCAATACGGGGACCAAGGCTTTCTTCACATCTTCCGGAATAACAAAATCCCTACCCTGCATTGCCGCGAAGGCCTTTGCGGCATTGAGTGTGGCAATAGATGCCCTTGGTGAACCACCCAAATACAAATGCGGATGGTTTCGGGTTTTGGTTATAATATCGGCAATGTATTTAATTATTTTTTCCTCAACCACTACATCCTGGATCTTTGATTTAAAATCGGCCAGTTGTTTCGGGGTCAAAACACCGGAAATTTGTTCTTGTGGTTGCTTGCCCTTACGTTCATGGTGCGTTTGTATGATCATGATTTCTTCCTCTATTGATGGGTAATCGACTTTGATCTTGAAAATGAATCGGTCTAATTGCGCTTCAGGTAGGGCATAGGTACCTTCTTGATCAATGGGATTTTGGGTGGCCAGAACCATAAAAGGAGTATCCATTTGGTATGTGGTGCCATCCATGGTCACCTGACGTTCTTCCATGGTCTCGAACATAGCCGCCTGGGTTTTTGCTGGGGCACGGTTTATCTCATCAATTAAAATGATATTAGAGAAAATCGGCCCTTTTTTAAATTCGAATTCCGAGGATTTTACATTGAAAATCGAGGTGCCCAAAATATCACTGGGCATAAGATCCGGTGTAAACTGTATTCGGCTAAAACCGGTTTTCAAAGTCTTGGCAAAGAGTTTGGCGGTTATGGTCTTTGCAATACCAGGAACCCCTTCAATTAGCACATGGCCATCGACCAATAGGGAGACGATTAAAAGCTCAATAAAATTATCCTGTCCAACAATGACCTTTGCCAGTTCGGTCTTGATATCCGTTACTGCTTTTTTGAGTTCCTCCAATGGGATTCTATTGTCAAAATTAAGGTCGTTGGTATTTTGTCCGTTATTTTCCATCGGCTTTCAATTTAAATTTTTCGATTAGTGTATTTAATTTTTTTAAATCGGAATTGGTAATTACCGATCGTATTTTAAGTTTTTCCATGTAGAAGAACAATTCCTGTACTTCATCAAAAGAATGATTGCTTCGGGCCGCTAAATTTCGAAAGAATTCATCATCCTGTTTTAAGGTGCCCATGTAAAAATGGGAACGTATGAATTCCAGAAAATAGTCGATTTTATGATCGGTAATCGACTTTTGCTCTCCTTTTTCAAAATACATATCGGCAATAGTTCGCGTAAAAGCCAAAGTCTGGTTCTTCAGGGGAACAACAATTGGAATAGCCCTTTGTTTTCTTTTGCCCTCGAAAATCACATAGAACATTGCCCCGATCAATGCCATATAATACGCCCATTTAAATTCTTTGGTATTCAGGAAAATATACATGGGTGAGGTATAGTACGATTTTCCCGATTTATAATGGTTGTCCATATAAATGGGTTTACTACTATCAATATATGAAAGCAAACCTGCCGTATAATCCTTATTGTTAGCTTCAAGAATAAAGTAATTGGTAAATGCCTTGGGAAAGGTACTAAGAATGATTTCCCCTTCTCCGAAAGCCTGTTTTATAACATTGAAGTTTTTTTTCTGTTCGGAACCATCTTCTGCCAAATAATCTACCTGCCCAATGCCCCTCGCATTTAAGGTATCGATTTTACTAAAATAGGTGGCATAATTGTCCTTAGTGAATTCATAAGATTGATCATTCTTAAAATTAGGATGAAGTAATTTGTGCAATTGTTTATGGTCATCACCAAAATCATCATAGAGTCCGGAAGTATTAAAATTCAGGGTATCCATTAGTTCATCTTCAAAGCCGTTGGAAGCTATAAACAAGGTATTTCCCTTTGCCGTCCAATCCAAAAGACTGGACAACTCTGTTTCACCAAATGAAACATTGGTATTCACGAAAAAATAGGTGCCTTGGATTAAAGCGTCCGATTGCAAAAATTCATAGGGAGGCTTGTTGGTCTGAATAAGATTATCACCATATTTTTTTTCCATCAAATCATTCAGGATATAAGTGCCATAGGGGATTTTATGCTGGGAGACAAAAGAGGGAAACCAATTTACTTCCTTGGGTTTGCTATATTGAAAGAGCATAAGGATGGCCACGGTGACTAAGGCGATAATCAGGTATATGGAGCCTTTTTTACGCATTGGCATCCAAGGTTTTTCTTAGTGACAAAAACTTGTTCTCTGCCTTTAAATATTTGGCTTCATCTATAGGGAAATCACCATACCATATATAATCATATAAACGGGTGATATGACTAAAAGGATCTTTTATTTCTTCCTTTTCCAATTCATTGATGTAGTCATCATTGGTTTTTTGCATTTCCCAGTTGATGAGTTCTTTTTCACTCATTTGCTTTAAGATGAGTAAATAATAATAACGAATAGCAAGGCGATAATTCTTTTCTTTTAGGGCATTTTGTATAAGTTGATTAATATCCTCATTCTTGATGATATGCTCTTCTTCGGAGAGTGATACTATGGCCTCATTGTCCTTTGAATAAAGCAATGCCCTTGAATTCACATTTAGAAAAAACTTAATGAGCAGAAAAAGAAGAATGCCAATTAGAATATAAGGGAGTATTTTGAAGAAAAACGATAAATAACCGCTGGCTTTTTCAACACCAAAAAGCCATTCGAAAAAGCGTGTAAATAAGTTCCCTAACCAGGTCTTGAAATTATCCCACCAAGTAAATTCGACCTTTACAACCTCATAGTCAAACTTTGGATCTTCCTTATACGATTGAAGATCGTCTTCTGAAATCTGTTGTAAATGCAATGTGCTATTATCATACTGCACATGGATTGAATCTTGTTGGGCAAATAAATTAGAGACTCCAAATCCCCAAAGTAGTATAATAAAAAGCTGCTTGAGCATATTAATCCGCTTTGGTTTTTCCTAAGTTTTGAATACGTTCAAAAGTACCCGTAAAGTTTTTCTTTTCGTTAAGGTTAAAATAGATAAAAGCGCCTGCAATAATGGTAATTAGGTTCAATAAAACCTGCGCCAAGGTACCTATCATATTCAATATCATATAAATAGGGTCAATGAAACTGTCCATCATATTGGTAGCATCCATCTCACCAGAAAAAATACCCATTTTCGCATATTGGTAGATCACGGCTGGTAGACTGAAAGCATAGCCGGCAATCGCAACGATAATACCAACGACCAAAAAGGTCGCAAAGGTAATCCACCACTCATCTTTGACAAGTGTAAAGCCATAGCTGTAAGATTCACCAACACCTTTGTTCATGAATATCATGATGCTAAAGGATAACGAAAGTGGGACGGCCAGGTAGATTCCAGGTAAAAAGCAAAACATAAACCCAACAAAGATTGAAAGAACCACCATAATACCAAGACCAATAAAGCTCCATAAAGAGGCATAAACCGCTGTTTTAATTTCATTGAAATCAGAAACCCCATTATGGTTTGAATACGATTTTATATAATGTAAAACGGTTGATTGCGAAGTTGCATAAACCATTATCATTGCCAGTAAGAATACAAGAACACCAAAAAACATGGTTACACCGCTAAACAACTCATTGGAACTTTGGGTATTGAAATCCAGAAATGAACTGAAGGCACTTAGGTAAAAACCCATAGAGATCAACATGACCACTAAGTAGGGTCCTACAATTTTAAAATAAGTAGTAATAAAGGGTTTGAACTGTGATCGTAAAAAGGCAAAGGTGTCTGACAGTATTTCCCCTAACTCCCGCTGTTTTTTAAATTCAATGAATCTGTTCATTTAGGTTGGTTTTTGAATGTAATTGATATGGGTATATAACGTAGTAAAAGAGGATTAGTGCCAAAGAGGCTGTAATAATCAAGATCGCCAACCAATCCGGCATACCGGTATGTCGGGTGACAAAACCTTCAAGGAATCCGGCAACTATAAAAAAGGGTACTGTACTCAACATTATTTTGAGTCCGTTATTAACTCCTCTTTTAAAGGATTCCAATCGGGTGTAGGTACCTGGAAAAAGCATTCCGTTGGCCAAAACGAGTCCGGCACAGCCAGCAATGATAATGACCGAAATCTCAATAGTACCATGGATCCAGATGGTTCTTGCGGATTCCCAAAGTAATCCTTTTTCGTAAAAGAAATATTGAAAACTGCCAAGCATAATCCCATTTTGCATCATGATCCATAATGTCCCGATTCCAAGCATGATACCATAGCCAAATGCCATCATGGCCACACGAACATTGTTGATGGTTATTCCTAAGAACATATTGAATTCGCCCATCTTTTTATAAACAGCCATGGGGTCGCCTTTTTCGATATTTTCGAGGGTCATGTTGACATATCCATCCCCAAGAATTGAACGTACAAAATCCCCTTCGTTGGCTGCTGAAAAGGCACCAACCAAAACAAAGAAAGCAAAGACCAGGAAAGCGATCAAAAGTTCTCTTTGATGATTATAGAACAGGATTGGGAATTCGGTTTTCCAGAATGCTACAATGCGGTTTTTAGGTTCCTTTTTGGTCTTATAGATTTTTTGATGTGCCTGTGAGGCAATGGAGTTTAGATAAAATTCCGTATTGCTGCCCGCATAAAAAGTTTTGGCGTAGCTTAGGTGGTCGGTGATTTCAATGTAGAGGTCAGACAATACATCTGGCTCAATCTTCGTTTTGTTTGACAGTGCGTTTTCAAAAGTTACCCATTTGTCTTTATTTTGCTTTACAAAGGCGGCCTCACGCATTAATTACTGGGTTTATGCCCAAAGAAACTAAAATATGGAACAATTTCAAATAGAAACTGCCCAAAATATTAGCATTAGCCAAAATACAGCGCATTTGGGAGAACGCATGCTCGCCTACCTAATCGACAGTTTTATAATAGGGGCATATACCATTTTGATTATTTGGATGCTGTTTGCGATGGATATGGAGTTTTCTGATATGTGGGCCCTTTATCTGGTATTGGGACTACCTGCCTTTTTGTACTACGTATTGTTGGAAACCTTTATGGATGGGAAAACGATAGGTAAGGGATTGATGCATATTAGAGTTGTAAAGTTGGATGGTTCCAAACCAGGATTTTCGAGTTATTTTATTCGTTGGATCTTACGTATTATCGATGTGGTCCTTACTTCGGGCGGATTAGCGGTTTTAACGATTTTAATTCGTGGAAACGGCCAGCGTATTGGGGATATTGCCGCTGGGACTACTGTAATCAGTGAAAAGAAAAAAGTGAGTCTAAAAGATACTTTATTAAGGGAATTACCAGAGGATTACGTGCCGAAATATGCCCAAGTTACGGTCTTTGAAGATCGTGAAATGCAAACCATAAAAGAACTTTATGATCGGGCCATACGTAACGGAGATCATCAAATTATCGTTTCTTTGAACAACAGAATTAAGGAAGTGACCCAAATT
>RCNF010000321.1_pt1 | contig 23634 bp, 22 predicted proteins | sample 2041311 | NCBI WGS metagenome assembly RCNF01 (sample SAMN09708228, study PRJNA481090) | Marine sediment metagenome, whole genome shotgun sequencing project. | biome: marine sediment; feature: ocean; material: sediment; isolation source: Sewage treatment plant 2 marine sediment (STP2) ... | reverse complement strand
CATTATGGCCCGGCATCAACGTATGCCAACTACAGAGGCCGAATATACGTATGCAGTCGTGCCATGCTTGTCATCATCAGAGTGCTTGCGAAGAGGAGGAGTCCATATACAGCGCGTTAGCGCTCGGTGATCGATCTCACTCTTCGTCAGCTCCCGGCATTAACTCTTTTGGTATGAATATCGGCTTGTCCGATGGCCATACCGTTATGAGTTCGGGTGCGTAGCCTTCCGGGTAGTATTCTTCTGGCGGAATTTCCGCGTCACGAATTGACTGTTGTTGTATGTCCTCGCGGTCGTACTTCGCTGGGGGTACCAGCATTCCACCCATGGCTGCGATATCAAACTTAGGGGGAGATATATTCGGATATTCTGACAATACTCCTTCCCTTACCCACAGCTTGTCTTTGGTCATGTTTACAACAATCATGTCAGGAGCACCAAAGTGAAATGGACCTTTATAGTGTTCCCGAATCTGCGCGAATAACTCGGGATTAGAGTATGCGTCATACGACATGTGGGTTGTCATTGCCAGGCGGGGTTTGAGCTCATTGAACAGATACCCAGCCGCGTATCCGGGATTGTGTGACGTATCGACCGTCATGCGCCCCATAACGGGCAGAACCCCGTTTACACCGGACGATATTGACATCAGTTCGACCTGAACCTCGGTAATGACCAGGTCGCAGCCCTTGGCATATTTTGCGGTCAGGGAGTTAGGCCGCCCATCACCGGTAAATGCTACGCACATTCCATTCCAGTCCAGCCGATAAGCAGTCGCCCCATCCTGAGTATGCGACTGGCGCCAATGAATAATCTTGACTCCATTTTCTTCGTAAACAGTGCCGCCATCATCTTCGAAGTCAAACTCATTGACATTCAAATCCCACGCGTCGCCGGTCGGAAAGATATCGAAACTATCTTTATGCCAGGTCAGCATTTCATCCATCTTTTCCATCATGTAGCCGATTCCGTGCTTTTCTGTGCGTCCCGACGGGCCGTGGATTCGGAAGTCTTCGTGCCAGCGACCAGCCCAACCACCAAATACATAGGTGTAGGGTACCGATGCAACATGATCCCAGTGCAGATGCGTAATAAAGATGTCATTGAGCTGATTGAACGGAACGCCGGCGCCAAGGTAGTTTGCTATCGAACCCGGCCCCATATCAAATATAAAGTTCTTGCCGTTACCAAGCTCTACGTAAACGGACGTTCCCATTTGACCGGGACGCGGTAATGGCGAAGAGCCCATGAATGTAACGCGAATCTCCTCGGGCTGAACATCCTCTTTACCGGGAAACCAGTTCGCAGCACTCGCCAGCCATGGCATGGGCTCGATTCCGTCAAACAAAAGCCCCTCTTTCCAACGGCCCAAAGGTTGGCCGCCGGTAGCGATAGCCTTAAACACTTCCGGGTCGGTCTCATACCCAGCTGCTTCCAGCTTTTTTAGCTGTTCCGGATCGATCTCCGGTGCTTGCTGTGCAAACAAAGCGCCTGACACCAATATTGATGACAGGATGACGAACATTGCAGCGCTGGCAGATATTTTCACAGGTGACTCCTACAGGTGGTTCTTATTTTGATTCGTCGCACAGTCTTCCAAAAACTTTCGCAGACGCGACTCAGCAACGATTGGAGTTTGACCAGGTTCGAAATTGAAGCCGATCAAGCATGGCCGCTTTGGGTCACAAGCCGCCACTTCCGATTTTCTCAATACTAGCATTTGGACGGCTGCATATCGTGTGAAGCAGACCTTCGGCAGTGGCAAGTTGAAGTGTTCGAAAGCGGCAACTGCTGGCGAGATGGTTCCGGACAGGGACTAAGCGATAAAGTCGATCAACATGCACAGCGAACGTCGGCCGCGACTTCGTATACGAACTCAAAAGATGAGCGAAATTGCTCGGCTCACGAGTGCTTTGAGAGCCTTCAGGCGTCGGGAGATTCCTGAGGCTTGGCATAGAGAACTATCGGTTTACCGAATTCAGGGACGTGTAACTGGGTATCGGTATCCCAGGTATCGCGGAAGGACTCCAGCCAGGTCGCCATCTTCACAAAGTTGTCCAGGAACTTCGGCATCAACTCGATCGTGCCGAAGGGTTTCGTGAAGTCGTCAAAGTGAATCGCATAGACGCGTTTGGCGCCCGTTACAGTTACCGTCTCCAGCCAATATTGCTCGGCATACTTGCGACCAATGCCTTCCAGTTGGCCAAGTCCAAGCATGACGACATCTGCATTCACATCCTTGAGCGCGCCCTCGACGAACCCGGCGCTGCCCTGAACCAGCGTTGTTCCGGATGGGTGTGCAATAACGATGGAGTAGCTATGGCCTTCGCGCCAGGCGGTAATGGGCGCGGGTGTAATCAGTGGCTCGTCGATTTGGCCAGCCAACGGCACCTCGCCGCGCCATGCGAAAGGTGCGTGTGCCGAGTCGATCAGCGTCACGGTGAAATTGCCAAAAATATATTCCGTATCGCTCGATGCAAGTATGACCTGATCCTCAGGCACGCCGGCACCGCGAGCAATCTGACCTGTCGTCGAAGAACCGAGGACAGAGGCAAAGCTCCTGTTCGCAATCGCGCCAATATCCATTGCATGATCAAAGTGCGAGTGAGCCGGGATGATTACCGCGAGCTGCCGCATGTGAAACTGATTCATCACATAATTGATCTTCGCAGCATCACTTTCGACAGGTCTCCTCAACAGTATGTCGAACACAGTCGGTCGCGATATAAACCCGTCAATCAGGATCTGGGTTTCACCATCGTCGAATAACATAGTGGCAACACCTAACCACGTAACGGTTACAGCGCCTTCTACCATCTCGGGTGATGTTTCGATCAGCGCAGCGCCTGGCCACTGCACGTCACTCAGAGCGGGCCGGTTGCTCCACAGGCCAACAATCAACAGGGTGCCGAAAACGACGATCGCTGCGAGCACCAGGGCTGTTCGCTTGCTCCAGTAAATTATCTCGTCTTTGGATATCCTCGGCATTGCGTCACCATATCACCGAGCATCGACCGCGACACTAATTGCTGCAGAAACTGGCTGCGCATTTCGCGCCGCCCGACTAGGCACTGGCAGCTGTTTGCTGGTTGTCGGCTTGCGCCATTGAAAAGTCGATTGCCTTGTTCGTTTCAAGCAGGGTCTTCAAGCCACAAATTACATGCGGCCAGCCGTGGCTTACCATGTCCAGCGTTTTAGAGCCCGTTTCGAACTGGTCGTGGACGACAGTGAGTCGTGTGCCACGGTCGAGCCGTTCCAGCGTGAATGTAACTCGCGAATGAGCTTCGCATTGTGTCTCGTCCGGCGCGGTGAATTGCCAGGAATAGGAGAGTTGCTGCGGGTAGTCGGCGAGAAAGACTTCGCCAGTAACGCCTACCCTGCCATCAGCCAGGACAAACTCGACCGGTGACCCTGGCTTGAAGTCGCTCTGAATTTTCGTCTCGTGCCAGTATTGCTGAGTGAATTCGGCGCTTGTCAGTCCTTGCCAAACGTCTTCCGGTGTAGCGGCGATGATCGCCATATAAACGAACTCGGGTTTATTCATTGTTGGTTTCCTCCAATGCTTGTTTTAGATTAAGGATGGCTGCGGCTCTTGGCCCTGAAAACTTGTCTATCCAGCGGCGACCAATTTCTGCAATCGGTACAGCGTTCAGGTAGTGGCGCTTCTCCCGGCCATGCCATTTGCAGTTGACCAGGCCAGCTGACTCCAGAATCGCCAGATGTCTGGTCGCCGATTGTCGTCGCATCCCAATGCCATCGATCAATTCGGACAAGGTTTGTCCTGGTTGCTCGTTGAGGCGATCGAGTAGCAGGCGACGAGTCGGGTCAGCCAGCGCCTTGAATATCGAATCCATCGTGTTACTCATGTGTCATCTTCATGCAGCCTTTTAGCTGCGTATCATTATGCAGCTAAAAGGCTGCATGTCAAGTCAAGCGTCGTCGATAGCGCCGTTCTGCATTGATTTTGTTACTGGCCGGCGGCCATCCGGGCCAGATGCCCGGTCAGTGGTGCGAGGTAGTTGCCCATCGCGTAGCCGAGTAGTGCCAGCAGAATTGATGCCGGAACCAGGCTCGGGCGATGGTGCGCGGCGACAATAGGCGCCGATGCCACTGCGCCTATATTTGCTGCAGAGGCGATCGCTACGCTGTGAATATCGACGCGAAATAACCAGGCGCCGGCAACACAAAACAGACCATGGATAAAGATCCAGATAAACGCGCCCAGGACAAACATTGGCGCTTCCGCCAGACCCGCTATCGACGCCCGCGCCCCCATACCGGCAACAAAAATGTAGACCAGCGCTGTGCCAATCGGGGTGGTGTTAGGCAAGCGTGAAACCGGCGTAGCAGAAAGCAGCAACGCGATCGTCGTTACCATAAGAATGCGTACCGTCGTAACGGAGAATACGTTCCCCAACCCCGGGTTCGCGGAAGCGATCCAATTCGCGATTGCTGGAGCAGTCGCTGTCGCTATCCACGTGACGCCAACTGCCAGCACGGCGATGTAAAGGTACTCGGACATTGAAGGCGCCGTATCGACTTCTGTATGAACTTCCTCAGCCGCTGCGTCCATCATATGCAGCCTGTCTTCCGGAACACGAGCCCATCGATTGAATTGATCGGCGAAATTTCGTGACATCAACAGGATAGGCAGCCAAACAATGTAAATAACATTGTCGGCAATAATGGCCAAGCCGATTTGCGCCTTTGAAGTTTCAAGAATTTCACTGGCCGCAACCATATTGGCAGTTCCGCCAATCCAGCTGCCAGCAAGCGCCCCATAACCTTTCCATGCATCGTCGGATAGCCACGGGTGAACAATATAGTAGGCGACCACGGCGCCGACCATGACACCGGCCGTACCCATCATCATTACCAGCACACCCTTGCCCAGAACCCTGCCGACAGCAGGGATGTCGACCTTAATCAACATCAGGACAATGAACGCTGGAAGCAAGTACGCACTGAGTCCGGAGTAGATCGGTGATTCACTGGGGATAACATCCAGATTGTTCAAAAAGACAGGCGTTGCGTAGATGAACACCAGTGGGGGCAGGTAAGTGAAGAGCTTCGCCCGTGTGACCTGTGCAAGAGCAAAGAAAAACGCGGCGACGGATATTAATACAGCCAGCACACCCAACGGCGAAGAAACCAGAACATCAGGATTTTCCATATCTTGCGGCCCGTCCAGATAAATGTATCGGGCGAGTATAGAGCAATAGAACATTTGGAGCGCACAGTACCCCGGCGATTGAAACTCGCTCTAGGCGATTTGCGCTTGCAGGTCTCGTCGTGTGGCTTCGTCGGTGAGCGCAGCAGATTTCAGTGTCAGCCAGACGGCATCCCAATCGTCGATCTTGCTGGGGCCGAATACAAATCTCGCAATGTAGCTATCAAGGTCGCGAACATGGATAACGTTTGCTGGTGGCGGCGTTGGAAAATCTACTGAGCCGGTAAATACAACCAGATTGCCAATCGGCGAGTCTGGCACGACATTCTGCATTGCGCGCGTGCGACCCTCATTCTGGATCAATGGATTCAGGAATCTACGCTTGCCCACGCCTTCAACATTTGTCCATTGTGGCTCATCTTCCTCGCCGAAAACGATACCGTGGTAATGCTTGGTTTGAATGCAGAGAATTCCGCCAGCCGTCAAAATAGCGTGGTCGATTTTCTTCAAGCCGCCGTATGCGCCGGGCAATATAAAGTCGTGCATGACGTTCGGGCTGCGTTTGTCCAGCGCGCGGCGGACCCGTATCTCGCCAACTTTACGAGTAATTACGTGTGTCAGGTGACTTGCCGCGGAGCGAAATATCAGGGTGAGCAAGAGGGCGCCTGCAACAGCTAGAACGAAAGCTGCGGGACGTATATTGGTGATTCCAGTGACGACGGCCGACTGCGCCGCAAGCCCCGGCAGGGCGATTAGTGGCAAGCTGGAAAACAATATTCTGACAATCTGATGCATTGTGTGAGACTAAAACCTTTGCGCAGCCCTTGCATCGTAGCAGGTCACGTTTCTGAAAACGGAAGCGGTTTCGGCGCAGATTTCGCTGGCCAAACGCTCATCAATGTTGCCTCAGCCCGGGTACGCGAGGTAGTAACCATCAATTTCACTGACCCGAACGGGCGTTTCGTAGGCCGCGCTCAGGACGTCGCTGGTGAGGACGGACGACTTGGGGCCGTCGGCAACCACCCGCCCGTTTTGCAACAGGACAACCCGCATTACCTCCGGTGGGATTTCATTGAGGTGGTGAGTGACAATAAGAACATTCCGGCCCTCTGCTGCCATGCGCCGGATGCGCCGCAGATAATCAAAGCTCGCGGCCAGGTCCAGCCCGGCGGTCGGCTCATCAAGGATCAGGATATTGGGCGCATGCACCAGCGCTCGCCCGAGCAAACAGCGTCTTTGCTGTCCCGTTGACATGTGTTTTAGCTGCGTACTGCGCAATGATGCAAGACCAAGGTCATCCAGAACCGCCTCGGCCCGGTCGAGTTGCTCCTCGTTGACCTGGCTCGCCAGAAAGCCGTGCACGCCGACACTCGAGAAGAAACCTGATACGACGACTTCGAGGGCAGTGGTGGTTGCCGTATACCGGCTGTGAAGGTCGTGCGAGACAATGCCGATGTGTTTTCTGAGTTCCCACACATTCCATTTATCGCGCCCAAGAATTCGCACCGAGGATTCGTCGCCAACTACCGGATACAGCTCACGGTTGATGGTCTTCAGCAGCGTCGTCTTCCCTGATCCATTGGGTCCGAGAATCGCTACTCGCTCATGCTGCGCTATCTGCAAGTCCAGATTCTTGAATACGCAGGTACTGCCACGCCAGATAGTGGCATTGCGAATATCAATGAGAGGCGGGCTTTCCATACTCAGCCCTCACTACTCATCGTTAGTCAGTCGTTGCGGCTTCCAATTCTTGTACATTTCATTTGCGGGCAACGGCGTGATGTCATGGTATTCCACGAATTTGTCCGAAAGCCATTGAAACCACTCGAAAGCAGAGGGATTGTCGATTTCCAGGCGCAGGTCGGCCACCCACACATCGAGCTTGCGCCACAACACCGTTGTGGTTCCGCCGAGCAGATTGTTGACCAGCAGGAACGGAACAATTCGCTGGAAGGTCATGACCCCAATGTTCTCCATCGTGGTGCATATCAGCATCGCGTATTTATCCTGCTGTGGATAATCGCTCGCGATCTGGGCAGCGGAAAGTCCATCGGGCAATCGCAATATGGATCGATAGGCATCGGTGAACTGCGGACTGCCGAAGGAGCGAAATAATTCGATCGCGGCCAGATCGCGACGCTGCTGGCGAATTTGACGCATCTGCAGAACAGCGAAGAACAGTCCGCCGACAACTATGACCGCGCCGATGATCTCAGCGATGTTGGCAAGTCTCGCCAGGTCTGACATTTTCATTACTCCAGGAAGATCTTCAATAACTAGTCGCGGCCAATCCGCGAGTTCAAATTCAAGCTTGTTTATGCTTCCAGCCGCCACGCCTGAAGACGATGATACTCAAGACTGTAAGCAGAGATTCAGATATTACGATCGATACGAAAACCCCGTTCGGGTTTCCGAATGTCTCAGTAGCCAACCAGTATGCGAGGGGCACCTGCACGATCCAGAAGCAAACGATATTCAGTCCAGTCGGTGTAAACGTGTCGCCGGCACCATTGAGTGCCTGGGTTACGATCATTCCGACCGCGTACATAGGGCAGCCGATGCCCAGAATACGCAAACAATAGACCGTGTATTGCACAACTTCTGGATCATTCGAGAAGAAACCGGCGATCCCTGGTGCAGCGATTAAGGTAATAACACCGATTATCGTCATGAAGACGACGTTGTACCTGGCCGCCAGCCATGCGGACTTCTCCGCGCGCTCTGCATTGGCCGCCCCCAGGTTTTGGCCAACCAGAGTTGCCGCGGCATTGCCGAGACCCCAGGAGGGCAGCCAGACGAACTCGAGCATGCGCAAGCCGATAGTGTACGCCGCTATCGCGCCGCTGCCGTACATTGCCACAATTCTCATGAGTAGAATCCAACTGGATGTCGCGACCAGAAATTGCCCGATACCACCGATTGACACGACGATCATTTGCGCAATGAGGGATGGAACAATGCGTATGTGTCGGAGCTGAAAAGCCAATCGACCGCGGCCGTCGAACAAATACCAGAGTTGATACAGAACACCAACACCGCGGCCGATAGTGGTCGCGATTGCGGCGCCTGTCACGCCGAGTTCGGGAAACGGTCCCAGACCAAAAATCAGGCATGGATCCAGTACGATATTGATGCCGTTTGCCAGCCAAAGCGACCGAAGCGCAACAGTCGCATCTCCCGCGCCACGAAATGCGGCGTTCAGCAGAAATAAATAGACGATGCTGACCGATCCGCCAAGCAGGACCGCGGTGAACCCTTTGCCGGTCTCAACGACGCTGTCGGATGCGCCCATGAGAACCAGCATGTCTTCGGCATAGACGACTCCCCCAATACCGATGACCAATGACAAGGCGGCGCCCAGCCACAGTGCCTGCCCGGTAGCGCTGGCAGCGGCCTCCGGTTGTTTGGCGCCGATGCGGCGGGAGACCATTGCAGTGACCCCCATGCCGAGACCAATTGCGACCGCATACAGTACGGTCACCAATGCTTCAGTTATGCCGACGGCGGCGACCGCGTCGGTGCCAAGTCGGGATACATAGGCGATATCGACAACGGCGAATACCGATTCCATCGACATTTCCAACATCATCGGAATTGCCAGTAAGCCGAGCGCGCGGCTGATGGGCCCGGTCGTAAAGTCGATCTCATTGTCCTGCAACGCTTCGCGCACGAATGCAACGGTGCGGCGCCAGCTGTCGATTTTTCGTGTCAGGTAGTTCATCGTTTCAAATTCTTGATTCGCGCCGTACACATACGGCTTCGTGATCCGGAGTCACGTAGCCGGATTGCAGGTTGATCAGGGTTGCTCGGCTACGAGCGTTGCGCGATGGGCGCGGGGCTATTGTCCAGGTCAGAGCTGACGATAGCCGTTCCGAGCGGCACCGGTGCAGGAGTTGCAGTCATTCTTGCGGTGCTTTTCATAGCTTGCTCTCTCGGAATTCCACAGATATTTCACCGTCATGCTAGCGCAATTGCCTGCATTGTCCAACCACGCGATGCTAGTATGAAACGCTGCATTGTCGTGGAATAAATCAAGTGCCGGATGGGCTACTGCCTATAGTCGTGATGATTGCTCTGGTTGTCATCTATGTTTTTGCCAAGGTGGTCGCTTACATGCGTGAGAGTGAGCGGCAGTGGCAACAAGTCGACAAGAGCAAATTGCGCGAATGGGAAGACGACGACTAATCGAATAGCGAGCCTGCTTGCCGATTATTTTCTCAAGTCATCCTTGAGTAGAGATTCGAGTTCCATCGCAGTGTCTTTCGAGGATTGGATAAGATCTTCTTCCGAGTGATAAATAGCATGCTGCTCAGTAAACAATCGTGAATCGCGCTCGCAAAACGCTGTAGCGATACGATCAACATCTTGCTCATCCAGATCCAGGTTAGCCATGACCCGTTTGGACATTGCGATGCTTGAAAGTAATGTCTCACGAAATATGTGTTCAATACCGAGATCCATCAGTGCATGACCGTGACGTCGATTGCGAGCTCTGGCGATGATCTTCAAGTTCGGGAAGTGTTTGATGACAGCGGCGGCGGTTCGGGTCGACGCTTCCACATCATCAATAGCGAGTACGAAGAGTTTTGCGTGCTCCGCACCGGCGGCGCGTAGCAGGTCGAGGCGCGAGGCATCACCGAAGTGAACTACAGAGCCATAACGGCGTACGACGTCCACCTGTGACGAATCGATCTCCAGCGCTGTGAAGGGTCGGTTCGCGACTCTCAGCAAGCGCCCTACGACCTGACCCACGCGACCGAACCCGGCGATAATGACGTCGTGATGTTGGTCTTCCATTTCGTCGTATTCCGGCTCCTTAGCCTGTTCCGCCTTGTTGGACAGGAACTCAACGAACATATAAGCAAACGGCGTCAGGAGCATCGATACGGCGACGGCAAGAATCAGCTCGTCAATCTTGGCGGCTGGCAGCAAGTTTTCGCGCGCAGCAAGGCCGAAAAGCACAAACGCAAACTCGCCGCCCTGTGACATTACAGCGGCAAGTTTTGCGGCCGCTTGCCAGTTTCTGACGCCAAAGGTTTTCGCCAGAGGCAAGATGACCATCGCCTTGGCCAGCATCAGTGCGCTAACGATGAGCAGAATTCGGACCGGCGACTCGAGTAACAAGCCGATATTGACAGACATGCCAACAGCGATGAAGAACAGGCCGAGCAGCAAACCCTTGAACGGTGCGATATCGGCTTCAAGCTGATGTCGATACTCGGAGTCCGCAAGCAACATTCCTGCAATGAAAGCACCCAACACCATGGACATGCCAGCAAACTCCATCAAGAGTGCCGCACCGATCACGACCAAAAGTGCTGTTGCGGTGAATATTTCCGGTATGTTCGAGCCGGCGGCAATTTGCAGGACCGGTCGCAACAAGTATCGCCCGCCAAAAATCAGTGCGCCGAGCACGGCGACAGCGAGTCCGGCTTCGGCCAGAGCAAACCCACTATCAGAGCCACTTGATACGCCGAGCATTGGGATTATCGCGATTAGCGGAATGGCTGCGAGATCCTGAAACAGTAAGATAGAGAACGCGGCACGACCGTGACCCGAGCCCAATTGCTTCTTCTCCGCAAGAAGCTGCAGTACGAACGCCGTCGACGACAAAGCAAGAATGAAGCCGGTGGCGATCGCTGCGGTTAGTCCGAGGCCATAGAACCACGCCAGCACTGTCAGCACTATGGCGCTCAACAGAACCTGTGCCGAGCCAAGGCCGAACACCATTTTTCGAAGCACCCACAGACGTGACGGTTGCAGCTCAAGTCCGACGACGAAAAGCAGCAGCACGACACCGAGTTCAGCGAAGTGGAGAATGTGCTCGGGGTCCTTGACGAATGCGAAGCCGAACGGTCCGATAATAATGCCAGCAGCCAAATAGCCGAGCACAGAGCCAAAGCCGAGGCGACGGCTGACTGAAACCGTAATAATCGCGGCAAGCAGGAAGATGACAGATTCTTGCAGCAAGCTCATGGGTCCATCCCGGCAACAGTGAAAAGGAAAGCGGTTGGAGTGTAGTCTGTGACGCCAGCCGCGGCGAGTTTCTCACGATTCGGGCCGATTGCTGAGATCGGCCTGGATGGTAATTCGACCACTCGCTTCACCTTTTCCTCTTCGACCAAGCCCGTTTTTCGATTACACTATCGCCACCCGGCCAGGCGACAGAGCAGGGACAACAGGGCCGGCTATGCACGGTCAGCCAGTTGCAGTTAATTCAGGACAAATTTATGTGGATCAGAGTTGATGTTTTTCGCAGCGCCATTTTGAAGTTGCTTGGGCTAGCCTTGATCTTGGCTGGTTGCGAGTCTGGCGAGCAAGCTCCAACTGCAGAGCAGGAAGCGGCAAGGGCCAATGTTGCGGCGATGGCCAAAGAACATGCGAACGATACGACCGAGGCAAGTGCAGGTGCACAAGTAGAACCTGGCCGTGACGTGGTGTCCGACTCACGAATTGCCTATGCTGAAGTCGATGACGAACTGGTCTATGGACACTTCGTATTTCCCGCCGACATGATCGAGCCGTTGCCGGCGGTCATCATGATTCACGAATGGTGGGGCCTCAACGACAACGTCCGTGCTATGGCGGACCGGCTCGCGGGCGAGGGCTATATTGTGCTGGCGGTTGATCTGTATTCCGGCCAAACGGCAAAGAGTGCGGAAGCGGCAAGACAGCTGATGCTATCGGTTGTCGAACGCCCTGAGTTCGCGTCCGAGAATATTCGTCAGGCCTACGAATTTGTGAGCAAGACAGCAGGCGCACCGCGAATTGCATCACTGGGCTGGTGCTTCGGTGGTGGATGGTCGTTAAATACTGCGCTGCTGTTCCCGGATGAGCTTGATGCAGCGGTCATTTTTTATGGCCAGGTCACTGACGATGTGAACAAGCTTCTACCTTTGGATGTACCGATACTCGGACTGTTTGGTGCGGAAGATACCGGTATTCCCGTGGCATCAGTGCAGTCATTCGAAGCGGCTCTGCAACGGCTTCGCAAAGAATACGACATTCAAATCTATCCGGGGGTTGGCCATGCCTTCGCGAATCCGACGGGTGCTAACTACAATGCTGAAGCGGCCGAGGATGCATGGAAGCGGACGCTTGAGTTTCTAGGTAAGAACCTCGCAGAATAGGCAAGACCAAGCGACGCCTAGGGCGAGTCAGGAGACTCTGTGTCGGGCTGCCTGCAGACCAGTTTGATCTCCAGCGGAAGCCTCGCGTAACTGATCGATTGCGATACATCGCTTGAGCACCGCAATGAAATATTGGCGGCTATCGCGTCTCGAATCAGCAGCGATTGTCCATCCTCCGAGCCCTGTGCTTTATCACCAGTGCAAAACCCTTCGATCATGACCGGTGCAAGCTGCTGTCCGGGGACTTTAAGGATCGTCTCGAGCAGTACCGGGTCCGCGGGTTGCTCGAGCGCCGGGTCATTTTCTGTCGAAACATCGTGCGACGTCACTGTATCTGCAATGCTGATCGAAATAGACGTTGCGAACTCGTCGCCAGCGCAATTCGCATTGATGCGAAATGGGAACTCAAGTTCTGGCAAAGACACTGAGCGGCGATCAGACAGCGGCGCTAATTCGACCGCAGCAGCATCCGCGGCGCTGGTTATCTGGTGTTCGTTCTCGCCGTGAGCGGCGCTCGCCACCAGCAGTGGCACGATGTAAGTCATTGGATATAGTCGTTTCATGCAACAAAGGCTACGTTAAGATGGTCGAAAAACAAATGTACAGCTATGGCAGACAACAATTTGGTGAAGTGCGATGTTCTGACAACATGTTGCTGTCAGTAACTTTCGGCGCGCAGAGGCCGCTTTGCTGGAGGATCAGGTGATTACGAGAACTGTGCAACTGACGTTCAAGGCCGCGCGTCGAATCGTCATAGCGGTCATTGGATTCACCGTGCTTGCCATTGGGGTCGTGATGATTATTACGCCGGGCCCGGCCTTCGTTATGATTCCGGCGGGGCTCGCAATTCTTAGCATTGAGTTTGCCTGGGCAAGAAACTGGCTGAAACGATTGCGCAAGACGATCAGCGATCGTACGTCACGCGGGCGAACCGAAAGGGCGGAGTCGCATCGCGAATGAACTGATATCAGGTTCTTCCGGGCGCAGGCGAAAACGCCGAGGCCGTCGTGACGCACCGCAAGATAATTTAAAAAAAAGAAGGGCGCCGAAGATCTGAATTCGATGATCGAAACAGCGGGCCGTCCGACACGGATCGGTCTCCGGCGCCCAAGGTGTTACGGCAGGGGTGTGCCGCCGGACCTTCCTGGTCCGCAATACCGGTATCCAAACCGGCGGTATCCGGGACGTTGCGAGTCAGGTAATCGGGGGAGAGAAGCCTGACTGGCGGGTCGCCGGAAGGGGGGAAGCGATGGTTCTGTTACTTGTCTGTCGCAGTCAATGAAGTGCGGTCGAGCAGCCGAATATCAAGGTCCAGCTGATTCTCACGGCTCACTGCCACAATGGCATCATCGGTTGCCTGCACTGCTGCATCACTCGCTGACTCGGTAATTATGCGGTTCATATCTTCGACTGCCGCTGCTGTTGCAACGCTTGAGTCTGTGCTGATGTTCTCGTCAGCCAGCGCTGTGTTAGCCGCGGCGCTTACACCGATGATTACCAGGAGTGCGCCGGCCAGTGCCAGCGTGTTTTCAAAATTGGTTTTCTTCATGCCCTTATCCTTGCGAAGCGCGCGTCGCCCTATGCGATGCGATTCCATCTCCGCTGCTAGTACTACTGCACGACCCGTGCCAACTTTGATTGTGCTTTAAAAACAGTAACTTATGAAAATCTGTCGGGTTACGGAAAACCGTGAATAACGAAAAACCGTGACCCAATTTACGAAATTCCGTATAAAGGGCGGCTATGACCAAGCTAGACGACTACCAATGGCTGTTTCGCAAGGCGCCGGCAATGGCGACCTCTATAGGCGAAGACGGTGCGTACGTTGACGTAAACGATGCTTTCCTCGAGCGGCTGGGCTTCGAGCGCAAGGAAGTCGTCGGGCGACGACCGATTGACTTCGTGACGAGTGAGAGCGCACGACGAATTGAGGAAGAGTTCGTGCCGACGTTACGGCGTACCGGGAAACTGGAGAACAAGCCCACCGGCTTTGTATCAAAATCCGGCGAGATCATCGATTGCCTCACCAATTCGCTGGTTGAATATGACCCCGCTGGTGCCTTCGTACGTACCGTTGCGATGCACTCCGAAGTGTCGGATCAGGCGCGCGCGAATTTCAAGTATCGCGAACTGTATCGATTGACGCCGGCGATGCTGCACACAGTTGATAGCGACGGAAACATCATTACCGTCACTGACCATTGGCTACAGAAGCTTGGCTACAAACGCGAGGAAGTTCTGGGGCGCCCGATCAGCGATTTCTACGCGAATACTGAGCGTGAGCGTTATGGCAGCGAACATCTGCGAGACATCATAAGTCAGGGGGACTTCAATAATCTGGAGCGCCAGATGACCACCAAGTCCGGTGAAGTAATCGATTTGGTAATCTCGGCGATTTCGCACCGTAGTGTGGCGGGCAAAGTTGATCGTCTTCTTGTCGCCTCAAAAGATATCACACAGCGGAATCGGGTTGAACGAAAGCTGCGGGTTACGTTGGCAGAAAACGCCCGCTTGCAGGAAGAACTCGAACACGAACGTGACTACTTGCGCGAAGAAGTAAATGTCGCTCTGAATTTCGGACGTATTGTCGGCACGAGCCTGTCACTCCGAGGAATGCTGCGGCGGGTAGAGGCTGTAGCTGAAACTCCAGCGAGCGTATTGATACAAGGCGAGTCCGGTGTTGGCAAAGAATTGGTCGCGCGTGCTTTGCATGCTCGCAGTCCCAGGGCAGATGGGCCGTTGGTCAAAGTGAACTGCGCATCTATTCCTTATGAGTTATTCGAAAGCGAGTTTTTTGGCCATGTCAAAGGCGCGTTCACCGGTGCGCATCGAGATCGCGTCGGACGGTTTCAACTCGCAGACGGCGGTACAATTTTTCTCGACGAGGTCGGGGAGATACCGCTGGAGATGCAGAGCAAGTTGTTGCGTGTATTGCAGGAGAGCGAGTTCGAAAGAGTCGGCGATGACGTCACAAAGTCAGTGGACGTTCGGGTGATTGCTGCGACAAATCGAAACCTGGAAGAACTCATCGTCGAAGGCAAATTCCGCGAAGATCTTTTCTACAGACTGAGCGTATTTCCTGTTGACGTCCCACCGTTGCGAGAACGTGGTGAGGACGTTATACAACTCGCCCAGCACTTTCTCGATCAGACCTGCAAAGACTTCGGGCGGGAGCCGTTGCTGCTTACAAGAAGTCAGGCGAATGAGCTCAGAGCCTATAACTGGCCGGGCAATATCCGCGAACTGAAAAATGTTGTTGAACGGGCCGTGATCCTTTCACCGAAGAAGCAGTTACGTCTGGATCTGTCGATGCCAAACCTCAGCATCAAAACGCAGATAAGCGGGAAAAGTGAAGATACAGTCGCTACCGAAAACGGCATACTGACAGAAATGGAAATGCGTGATTTTCAGAAGGCAAACCTCACTTCCGCGCTGGAAAAGGCAAACTGGCGAGTATCCGGAAGCGGAGGTGCAGCTGAGTTGCTGGGAATTCGCCCAACTACTTTTGCCGACAGGGTTAGAACGTTCGGCATCAAAAAACCAAAAAAATGACCAAGAACTCAATAATATGATCAAGTCTCTAGCTATTACGCTGATGTTGGCAACCGCGCCGGCAGTTTCAGCCGTCCCAAATACGGAACTGCCCGTTGCCGTACAAAATGCCCTGAATGTCCGACAATTGCCGGAAGATTCGCTAAGCATTCTCGTCGAAGATCTGGGTAGCGGCGAAACACTGCTGGAATTGAACGCAGATGTCGCAAGAAACCCGGCATCAACCATCAAGTTACTGACCACACTCGTCGCCCTCGATGTTCTGGGTCCGGCCTACAGGTGGCAAACAGACGTATACGCACTCGGCGAAGTCGCAGATGGTCACCTGCAGGGTGACTTGCTTATCAAGGGCACCGGCGACCCGTTTCTGGTTACGGAAAGGGCCTGGCAGTTGCTGCGCAAAGTACGACAAGCAGGTATCCACGAGATTGATGGTGATCTGTTGCTCGACGACAGTTATTTCGATGTTCCTTACGAGGACCCGGCGTTATTCGATCGACAACCATTGCGGGCTTACAACGTTGCGCCGAACGCGCTGATGATGAATTTTAAAGTTGTCCGTTATTGGTTCGAACCCAATCACGATGCTAACTCCGTCAAAGTCTGGATTGATCCGCCGCTACAGAATCTCGATGTCGATAATCGCCTGTCGCTAAAAGATGGTCGATGCGCGGGATTTCAACGCGGCATAACAATTTCGGCAAACGATGCCATCGACAAGATGACTTTCAGTGGCAAGTTTCCCAATGGCTGCAACCTCTACGCCATGGATAGAACAGCGCTAAGTCATAACGAATTCGCCTTCGGTTTGGTGATGTCGCTGTGGCGCGAATCAGGCGGTGTGTTTTCCGGTACCTGGATGAACGCCATCGCGCCCGAAGACGTTGAACCCTTGGTCGAGTTCAAGTCGTTACCTCTCGCCGATGTGATCACACGTGTGAACAAGTACAGCAACAACGTGATGGCGAGGCATTTGCTGTACACACTGTCTGCAGAGGTGCTTGGAGCGCCAGGGACTGAGGCGGGCGGCCGGGAGGTCGTGCAGGAATGGTTATCGAAGAATCACGTAAGCGCGACGAAGCTGGCGTTTGACAATGGCGCCGGCCTGTCGAGGGATTCTCGTGTTGCCGCTCGTGATCTTGGCTCCATGCTTCGCTTCGCATGGCAGCAGCCGTATATGCCCGAGTTTCTGTCTTCATTGTCAGTATCCGGAATGGATGGCACGCTCTCACGGCGGTTCCGTGATCTGAATCTGTCAGGTAAGGCGCACATGAAAACCGGCTCAATGGACCATGTCACGGCGATCGCTGGCTTTCTGCAAACTCGTTCAGGTCGACGATTGTCGGTCGTGGTGTTGCAGAACCACGAAGATGTGCATCGTGGACCGGGTGAAGAGGTGCAGGAAGCATTACTGAGATGGCTCTACGAGCAGTAAATTTCACCGCTCACGATCAGTTCACAACGTTCTGCGGGTCGGCTGTAGTAAACTGCCGTCGATTTGGTGGCCACGGCCGCTCGCTAATGAATGCCGGGATCGACTGGAGAATGACTATGCGTTTTGTAATTGGGTTCCTGATATTCATGCCGCTGTTGGCAAGCGCCGAAACAGCCTATATCACGGACAACCTGAAACTCGGGCTGCATCAGGCCGAGGACACCAGTGATCGGGCGTTCAGGACACTGGAAAGCGGTCAGCCAATGGAAATTCTCTTCCGCGATCGCAACTACGCGCATGTGCAGCTTCCCGATGGGGTGCAAGGCTACGTAAAAGCGGCCTATCTGGTTTCCGAGAAGCCTGCCAAATTGATCGTTGCGGAAACACAAGCCGAGGTTGATCGGTTGTCGGCTGAGCTGGTGGAGATGCGCCAGGCCTTCGCCGGACCGGCGCAAACGATTGATACCCTGAAAGAACAGGCGGCGCAGCTGCAGTCCCGGCTTGATGACAGCCAGGCAAGCGGTGCCGAACTTGCCGAGGAAAATAACGATTTTCGCAGTCGTCAGGATCTGTTCAAAAACAGCCTGCCATTTAGCTGGGTCGGAGGCGCAATTGGCGTCTGCCTGCTTGGAGGATTCTTTGCGGGTCTGTGGTGGATGGATTATCGCAGTCGTCGCCGACACGGTGGCATTCGCATCTACTAGCGGACCGCCGGCCGCCAGGCCGCTGTTCACGGCATATATTCCACTTTGTTATATGCCGATAAAAACAAAATCGTTCACGATCATCTGACCGCTCAATAGGGTGTTGTCTTCGGCGTAGCTGTTAGTTAGCGCGTCGCGATGACCTTTACGGAGCGCAAAACATGAGCAATCTGGCTGCCGGCAGTATTGAACTGCCGCTGGACGATGGACAGAACACAAGACTGCAGCAGGCAATGGCGGGTCTGTCAGCGAGCCAATTGCAATGGGTGAGTGGCTACGCCGCCGGGCTCGCAGCCACTGGTGCAGCTGCAAATGCGCCAGCGGCTAATGCTGCGAGTCCCGGCAACACGCTCACTATCCTGTACGGTTCGCAGACCGGCAATGGTCAGGCGATCGCAGAAGCTCTATCGCAGCAAGCAAGGGAGAATGGTTTTGCGACGAGTCTGGTCAGCCTTGCCGACTACAAATCCACTAACCTGAAGCGCGAGTCATTGCTGACGCTGGTCATCAGCACACATGGCGAGGGCGATCCCCCAGACGATGCGGAGCTTTTTCACGAATTCCTGCTGTCGGGCAAGGCGCCGAAGTTGCCGAATCTGCGCTACTCCGTGCTCGCGCTTGGCGACAGCAGCTACATCAATTTCTGTGAAACCGGGCGGGAGCTCGATACCCGGTTGGCGGAACTCGGTGCCGAACGAATGCGATCGATCGTCGAATGTGATCTCGACTATGACGCGCAGGCGATCTCCTGGGCCGATGAGATAGTTGCGAAACTTCCAGATTTACTCACCGCAGACTCAGGACTTCCACGCCTGCATGCGGTCAAGACAACCGCGCAGTATGACAAACGTCATCCGTTTCCAGCCGAGGTGCTGGTCAATCAGAAGATCACGGGCGCCGGGTCGTCAAAAGATGTCCGACATGTTGAATTATCCCTGGAAGGTTCGGGGCTTAGCTACGAGCCTGGCGATTCGCTGGCAGTCATTGCAGACAACCCGCCGCAGCTTGTAGAGCAATTCCTGAGCTTGCTTGGCTATGCCGCTGACACTTCTGTGGTCGTCTTCGACGAAGACATGACGATAGCGGAGGCCCTGCGCAGCAAGCTTGAGATCACGGCGCCGAATCTCGGCTTCCTTCGTGCATGGGCAGAATTCTCTGCTGCTGATGAGTTCAGGAACTTGTTGCTTGCCGAGAATCAGGATGCATTGTCCGTCTTCATTGATACGCACCAGATCTTCGACATCATCAGTAAGTTCCCCGCGGATGTATCAGCAGCGGAGTTTGCTGGCAGTTTGCGCAAACTGAGTCCCAGGTCGTATTCCATTGCATCCAGCCAGAGCGCGAATCCTGATGAAGTCCATCTGACAGTGGCAGCAGTCCGGTACACAGCATTCGGCAGCGAGCACTGGGGAGCCGCGTCGACGTATCTTGCGGATCGATTGGAGGTTGGCGATCAGGTGTCGGTATACGTAGAGCCGAACTCGCGATTCCGCCTGCCTGCCGAGCAGAATACTCCGGTGATAATGATCGGTCCGGGCACAGGGGTCGCGCCCTTCAGGGCGTTTGTTGAAGAGCGTACTGAGCAACAAGCAAGCGGCAAGAACTGGCTCATTTTCGGTGAGCGTAATTTTTCCAGCGACTTTCTGTACCAGCTTGAATGGCAGCGCTATCTGAAGCAGGGACACTTACACCGTCTGGACGTCGCCTTTTCCCGCGACCAGCAGGAAAAAATCTATGTGCAGGACCGAATTATTGGCAACGCAGCCGAGATCTACGCATGGATCAACGACGGAGCGGTGATCTATGTATGCGGCGATGCCAAGCACATGGCAAACGACGTCGACGCCGCGCTCATTGACGTGTTGGTATCGCAGAGCGGCTGTAGCCGCGATGACGCAAACTCACGGCTCAAGGAAATGCGGCGCAGCGGAAAATACCAGCGAGATGTCTACTGATGGCCGATGTCATTCTTAGCGATGTTGAGCGCATCAAGTCGGCGAGCCGACACCTGCGTGGAACGCTTGAGGAAAGTCTTGCGAATCCATTGACCGGTGCCATTGCCGACGACGATACGCAGTTGTCCAAATTTCACGGCATCTATCAACAGGACGATCGCGATATTCGCAGCGAGCGCAAGCGCCAGCGGCTGGAACCAGCGTTCAGTTTCATGATTCGCGCGCGCGTGCCGGCCGGCGTGGTGACACCTGAGCAGTGGCTCAATCTTGACAACATTGCCAACACGCATGCTAACGAAACGGTTCGAATCACGACACGCCAGGCAGTACAGTTTCATGGCGTCATCAAAAGCCGATTAAAACCAACCATCGCTGAGATCAATCAATCGATGATGGATACGATCGCCGCTTGCGGTGATGTGAATCGAAATGTGATGGCACCGGCACTGCCGCTTTCGAAGGTCCATCGCGAAGTGCAGCGACATGCTGAGGCCCTTAGCGCGCACCTGACTCCGGCAACTCGTGCGTATCATGAAATCTGGCTCGACGGCGAGAAGGTTGAGTCGTCACAACCGGATGTTGAGCCGATCTATGGCGATACTTATCTGCCGCGAAAGTTCAAAGCGACATTCGTTGTGCCGCCACAAAATGATGTCGACGTCTATTCGCAGGACCTCGGTTTCATAGCAATAGTTGAGGATGGTGAGTTAGCTGGATTCAATGTCACCGTCGGCGGCGGCATGGGCATGTCGCATGGCGAGACGGCAACCTACCCAAGACTGGGAGAGGTCCTGGGATTTTGCGAAACCAGCCAGGTCCTCGCAGTCGCTGAAGCCGTGGTGACAACGCAACGTGATTTTGGTGATCGTACCAATCGCAAGCATGCTCGCCTCAAGTACACAATTGACGATCGCGGCATGGACTGGTTTCGAGGTGAGGTCGAGCAACGCCTGGGCGAAGCTCTCGGCGCACCCAGAAAGTACGCCTTCGCAGGCAACGGTGATGTTTACGGCTGGCTGCAGGATGACCAGCAGGCCTGGCACTATGCGCTCTTTGTTGAAAATGGGCGTATTGCAGATTTCGGCTCGCGCCGTTTGATGAGCGGTTTACGCAAGATCGCGACTGTCCATGACGGCGACTTTCGACTAACGCCGAACCAGAATCTAATTATCAGCAATGTGTCACCAGCACACAAAGATTCGATCGCTGCGCTACTGCGTGAGTTCGGCATAGAAAACAGCGAGCAGGCAACACCGCTGCGGCTGCACTCAATGGCGTGCGTTGCGATGCCAACCTGCGCGTTGGCTATGGCAGAAAGCGAACGCTATTTGCCAGCCTTGATCGACAAACTGGACCAGTTGTTGGCCACCAATAACCTGAGCGATGACGCAATTACGATTCGCATGACAGGATGTCCAAATGGTTGCGCGCGGCCATACATCGCAGAAATTGGTTTAGTCGGCAAAGGCCCCGGGCGTTACAATCTCTATCTTGGTGCTGGTTTTGCCGGCGACCGATTAAACAGCTTGTACCTCGAGAATGTGGACGAGACTGAGATTCTCGACGCTCTGTCACCTTTGTTGTCTCGCTACGCGAGCGAGCGCCTCGATGGAGAGCGATTCGGCGACTTCCTTGTTCGCAACAAGATCGTACGCAATGTAACGGCTGGACGTTACTTCCACGCTGATGCCGAAACGGGTATTGCCGGTGGCGCGTCATGAGCGAACTTTGCGAAAATGGCAGTCGCCGTGCGGCAATTCAGGTTTGCCAGAACCGACTTGCAGACATGTCGGCGGAAGAGCGGGTTGTATGGGCGTTAGAGACCCTGCCGGGAAACCACATCGTAAGCTCGAGTTTCGGCGCACAGTCAGCAGTGATGTTGCATCTCCTTAGCGAGCAGTTGCCGGAGATACCCGTCGTCGTCGTCGACACGGGTTACTTGTTCCCGGAGACGTACCGATTCATCGATGAGCTAACAAACAAACTAAAGTTAAATCTCCAGGTATTTCGCTCTGAAGAATCCGCTGCCTGGCAAGAGGCGCGCTACGGCAAACGCTGGGAAAGCGGGATCGACGGTCTCGATGCCTACAATCGCGATAACAAAGTCCGTCCAATGGAAAGGGCGCTCGACACGTTAGGTGTCGGTACCTGGTTCGCCGGCCTGAGGCGTTCCCAGTCATCGGGCAGAGCCCAAACACCGATTATTGAATCATCGGCGGACCGCTGGAAAGTGCATCCAATTGCGGACTGGAGCGATCGCGATGTGTATCAGTACCTATCGAAACACGGTCTGCCGTATCACCCATTGTGGGAGAAAGGTTATGTCTCGATCGGTGATTCGCATACCACACGTTCGCTTGCCGAAGTGAGCTCGCTGGAAGAAGTGCGTTTTAATGGGCTCAAGCGGGAGTGCGGCCTGCACGAAATGGATTTTGGCAAGACGGCCTGATCAGGCCGCTGCGGTAATACTATCGGCGCAGCCACCGCGCACCGGAATTTCGGCATCCTCAAATAGCTTGTCGATCTCTTCCTGTGAACGCAGATACCGAGTCTGCTCCAACTGGTCGGAGGTGATGTGCGGAGCGAATAGTCGTATGAAATCGAGCATGTAGCGCCGCAAGACGGCATCTTTGCGAAAGCCTATCCACGTCGTGCTGCGTGGAAAGAGATCGGCTGCGTCGATGGGTGTCAGGTCTTTGTCGTCATCACAATCCTCGGCCATGCTGGCAACAATGCCAACGCCCAGACCCATGCGTACGTAAGTCTTGATAACGTCCGCATCACGAGCCGTAAAAACAACGTCCGGCTCCAGATCAACCTCTGCAAACGCGCGCTTCAACGAAGACTGTCCGCCAAAGCTGAATACGTAGGTGACCAGCGGGTGCTTGGCGAGATCCTGCAGCGTTAGCTTGCGCTCAATCTTCGCCAACTCATGGTCCTTCGGAACAACGATTCTTCGATGCCAATGGTAGCCAGGCACAAGCAAGAGCTTGCTAAACAAGTCGCGTGCACCGGTCGCGATGGCGAAGTCGATCTCATTGGCGGCGACCATGTCTGCGATTTGCTCTGAAGTACCTTGATGCAGGTTTAGACTCACTCTTGGATAGCGCTTACGAAATTCCTGCACAACTTCGGGAAGCACGTAACGGGCTTGGGTATGTGTTGTCGCGATGGAAAGCTCGCCTTCCTCTTCATGGTAGTAATCGGAAGCGAGGCTCCGGATATTCTCTGCTTCCTGCATGATCACGCGCGCTCGTTCGATGACCTGACTTCCAGCGGGCGTGATGCTGCCAAGACTCTTACCCTTACGAGAAAAAAGTTGTAGCCCAAGTTCTTCTTCGAGCAACTTGAGCTGCTTGCTAACGCCGGGTTGCGACGTGTACAGCTTTTCCGCGGCAGCAGTTATATTCAGACCGTTGTCTGCGATCGCAAGCAAGTACTTTAGTTGTTGTAGTTTCATCTGGGCGTTGCGTTTATGCAGTCTTGTTAATCTGACCACCAACAGGGCGGATCAGTTCAATCGCGGAGCATATTAAGTTGTCGCTCCGACTATTTTCAAAAGTATTCGTTACAGGTGCAATCGATCCACCCCTGTATAGCTGGCCAAAACAGCCGAAACCTGCCTTGCGCGGCGCTATACGGTTACATATAACACATGGTTATACCGGCAGAAACTTTCTGTCTTTTT